>ENA-OQKT01000001-OQKT01000001.1-human-gut-metagenome-genome-assembly--contig:-NODE-1-length-84702-cov-4.208087_pt1 | contig 84702 bp, 76 predicted proteins | sample MGYA00242650_ERZ504801 | MGnify/ENA primary metagenome ERZ504801 (study PRJEB26092, sample SAMD00036396) | human gut metagenome | host: Homo sapiens | study: EMG produced TPA metagenomics assembly of the...
GCAGGATAAATTTTCTTATTTCAAGGCGGAGGAAGGAGGCGTAGCGGTGGCTACGGCGACCGACGACAACGCGGAAATAAGAAATTTAGACGCAAGATTGTTCGAGAAATCAACTTGTTGGCACACTTACTTGATTCGGTTAAATTCCCATTGTAAGAATCTCCATCAGTACCCCAAGCAATGACGGATTCAAATTCATGGATACCAGAACTGGCACTGCCTCTGTGCCCAGCTCTTTCACTACTTTATAAACCTCTGTCTTCTGTGCATAGGTAATCTGTGCTTTTTCCAGAATCTCATAGACCTCTTCTGCATAATCTCTCTGATAAACAGCTGCATCTGCCGCAAAAGTAACCTTCACCTGTGCATCTGCCGGCACATCCTTGAGGATCACTATTGTTCCATGAAGCTTCTTATCCTCTGCGAACTCTGCATCCTTATATACCTGTCCGTTTACAGTAACCTCCTGCGGTTTGTCCTGAATGTTGCAGAAGCGGATCTTCCAGGAACGTTTCTGCGGGATCACTGCTGTATTTCCCTGTGCAGCTTCTACAATAAATACTGTTCCATTCTCATCTGCAGTCTTCGTCATTCTGGTGGATACCCAATTCTCATCCAGGTCTTCCGGTGTGTCCCCACCGTCTTCCCAGAGTACAAATTCTCCTGATTCTCCAGGATATACAAGTACTTCCAGTTTCTCAGGATTCTCAATGGAATTATCATATCCTTCCATGTCCTTCAGTGGAATGATGCTGCCTTCACGCACAAGTACCGGCATCTCATAAATATCTCTCCAGAGATCCACTTTTCTGCCGCCCTTATATGCTCTTCCGTTAAAGAAATCATACCAGATTCCCTGCGGAATCCATGTCTTTGCGCCTGCAAGTCCTGTTACCGGATCCAGCTTATCTGTGATTGGAGATACCATCATCTCTGTGCCGAAATAATAGTTGTTCGGTACTTCATAGGTTTCCTCACGCTCCGGCTCCAGATAATACATCGGCTGTACCAGCGGCAGTCCCGCTCTGCTTGCACGACGGTTCATGGTGTAAAGATACGGAACTAGCTTATGACGCAGTTTCAGGAAATTCTTCATTACTGTTTCTACAATCTGGTTGTATTTCCACGGTTCTTTTCCATTAAACGGGTTATCTGTGCTGTGCAGACGATTCATTGGTGAAAAGACTCCAAGCTGTACCCACCTTGCAGTGAGCTCGTCGTCTCTGTATCCAAACATATGTCCACCGATATCATGACTCCACCATCCAAAACCGATGTTGCTGGCATTTGCTGTGAAATATGGCTGGAATTTCAGACTCTCCCAGGTAATGAACGTATCACCGGAAAAACCAACCGGGTATCTGTGGCTTCCTGGACCTGCATATCTTGAGAAAGTCAGCGCACGTTTTCCTTTCCACTTGCTGTCCAGATAGTGATAGTGGTTCAGCATCCAGAGCGGATCCAGTCCCGGAACCTTGGTTACAGTTCCCTGCTGCCAGTCAAGCCACCAGAAGTCTACTCCCTCTTCTTCCATCGGATGATGCAGTTCCTCAAAATATGTCTCAATGAATTTCGGATCTGTCATATCAAAAAGTACCGGTTCCTTACTTGCAGGATCAATTCCCATCTTCTCTGCAACTCTCGGATAGGCTTCTTCATAAGCACGCACTCCATCTGCCGGATGTACGTTCAGTGTGATCTTATATCCATGTTTGTGCAGCCAGTCCATAAATTCAGGCGGATTGGGGAAAAACTTCTTATTCCAGGTATATCCTGTCCATCCGCTTCCATATACAGGAGGTACATCCTCTACCAGATGCCAGTCCATATCTACAACTGCAACAGAAAACGGCACTTCTTCTTTCTCAAAACGCTCTACCAGTTCTTTGTACTCTGTCTCTGTGTATTTGTGATATCTGCTCCACCAGTTTCCGAACGTATATCTTGGAAGCAGAGGTGTTTTTCCACATAATCTGTAAAAATCCTGCAGACATTCCACATATCTGTGACCATATCCAAAGAAATAAAAGTCTGCTCTGTTTCCCTGACGTGGCTCTACCATTCCATCTTCGCCCATAGCCATTGTGTGGGAATCATCCAGCACTGAAAAACCGTTTCTGGACATAATTCCATGACTCAGCGGAATCTCACCGTCTGCTTCATCCAGGGTTCTGGCTGTTCCCAGCAGATCTTTTGGTTCATCACCATAATGCCACACGCGCTCGCTGGCTTTTCCACCCGCTACACGTATCATCAGACCGCTTGGAGAAAATTTCTGTCTGTCATAGTGGATTTCCAGGTCTTTGGTGTAAATATGTAATTCCTCACCGCCATCGCTCACCCTGAATTCCGGCACCGGGAAATCACGATTGCATACCATCTGTGTTGCTCTGTCCTCAAATCCTCCGTCTTCGCTGTACTCAAAACGAATCAAGGCAGTTGTCAACATTGTAATCCTGAAATGATCGCCCACGATCACAGCTTCCTTTCTGCATACAGGATTACCTTCCAGCACAAATTTCTTTAAGTCCATAAAAGTTTTTCCTCCTTTACATCAACAACAGTTGTAACAGCTGCTTTTATGTCTATTTTAATCTTCTGTAGTCTGATTGACAACGCTTTTTTTCAGCTACTGAACATTTATATGACATATACTTGTGATATTATTTTCTAGAACGTGTCTGAAAAATGCTTTACGCAAGATGTGCGTCACAATTTGCAGGAGATTTTGGGAATGATTTTCCAAACACACTCTAAAGCAGCTGCCGAAGAGGACGAATGATAATCCTGAGCACGCCGTAGTATAACTTCTTTTTCCGATTCAACGCTTTCCCCTGGTACTTTGCGCCTTCGGTTTCCTGACCGTTTGCAAGTACCTCTTTGCTTTTTTCCATATAATCTGATTCTGTTTCGTGAATCTGCTGACTCAGTTTTTCGCTGTCAATTACCAGCATCAGTTCCGTATCCAGATAAGTACTTCGCATATCCAGATTATAGGAACCTACTACTGACAGACGGTCATTTATCAGCACAGCTTTTGTATGAACCGGATAATCATTCATCAGTTCATACACATCTGCCCCTGTTTCCAGAATTTTCTTTTTCTGATTAAGATAATCTGTACAGCCCCATGGATTAGAGCCTTTTTCCACTGCATTCAGCACGATCTGAAGCTTTGCATGATCTGAAATCCCCTGCAATACATCATACATGTAACCATTACAGATCACATAAGGAGTCTGTATTATTACATGATCTGCATTTTCAGTAAGATACTGAATTGTCTGGAGAACCTGCGGTGTTTTTCGTCCCGCCTCAATTCCATTATTGATCAGAGTGATCTTGTTTGCTTCTATCGTATCCTTTTCCCATGCACTGTAGGTTTCTATATCATTGTACCTTTTCAGCAGAGATATGTAAATTTCTTCCATGTGCCGGTATGCATCCGTATATCTGGAAGATTGTTTGCCTTTTTTAATGCTCACACAGCTTTCCTTCCATATTTTATGGAAATAATCCTCAAGCTGGTTCAGAGACTCTCCCTGTCCTTCTGATGTATCATACACCAGGATATCTCTGTCTTCATTAATGCCTTTTGTCTGATTCCCCAGAAAGATATCATTGCTGTTGCGTCCGCCCAGCAGATACATTTTCTCATCCACGATCAGATATTTATCATGCATGCGATAATTCACCTTAAACAGATTGACCGGTGTCACCGGATTGTAAACTCCCACTTCCACATTCTCATATGATGCCAGAGCCTGGAAATCGCTGCTTCCAGCCAGAAACAGTTGCTGATAAATTCCATCGATCAATAACTGAATCTTCACACCTCTTGCCGCAGCGCAATTCAATGCGGCAAGAATTTTAGTGCCATTATCATCCGCGCGTAAGTCAAAGGTAGACAGTACAATGCTCTCCTTCGCAGTGCCAATCATACGAAGCCTCCACAAAAGTGCCTCTTCATTGTCGTCAATGCAGCAAATCCTTTCCGTTCCTTCTGTCTCTGATGTAAATTCTGTTTCTCTCAGACTTTCCACATATTTTTCGTCCGGTTTCCTGCAAAAAAGAGGTGAAAGTACATTTACCAGCACCACGATCAGCAGGAAAAGGCAAAATACTTTGCCTGTTCTTTTTAGTATTTTTTTCATTCGATACCACGACCTCCTTTGACCAGACCGGAACCCAGATATTTGACTTATTCCTCTTCTTTCGACAATACAGTGAGTATAGAGTATAACATAATCAGAAGCTATAGTGCATCTTTTGATACGAAAAGCGTTAAAATCTTTTCACAAACCCTTTTCTTTTTTTTGCAATGTCTTATATGTTTCCGACTTATAAAAATTCAATATCATCAACTCTTTCCAACAGGAAGGGATTTCAATGTTATCAGGATGGTTTGTATAAAGTGTGATGACTGATTATAAAGAGAGTTTATCTGCATCTTGCGCAGCAGTCTTCCCTTCTGCATGAAGATATTTACCAGCTTGACCCTGTGTTCTTCAAGTGCTATCAGCAGCATAAAATACTTTTACGCCCTTGTGGAACTTTCTCCGCAGGGGCGTAAATACTTCATTTCTCTCTATTTCCCAGACACCTTTATTTTTCACTTTCCCGTAAAACATAAAAAACACCGTCCCCGCGGCAATCGCTTTGTCCGCAAAAACAGTGTTCTTAGTGCGCCTTCAGGGGTTCGAACCCTGGACACCCTGATTAAGAGTCAGGTGCTCTACCAACTGAGCTAAAAGCGCATATTCTTTTGTTTTTCTTTGTGTTGAAGTTTTGCATCACCCTCAACGCAAGTGATATTATATATAATAGTCGTTTAAATGTCAATAGGTTTTTTCAAAAAAAATCAGATTTTTTTCTATTTCATTTATTTTTCCTTTTTTCGTCGTTTTGGGACATTTTGTTAAGTGTTTTATTGACCTCTTCTGCGGATTTCCGCAGGCGGCTGAAGGTATTATCAAAGTTTTTGTGTTCATAACGGAATTGTAGCATCTTATTATGGAAAGAACTTTTTCGTTTCACCGGCTGACTCCTTCGGGGCGCGAAGCGCCCCGAAATTTTCTTATACTATAATATGCACTGCCAGCCACAACAGATAGTCAAATGGATCATCGCAATCCACTTCACTATGGAATCGCTATAAACCAGATAATTGCTCTGCTGTTTTATCTGTGATACTCTCTGGAAATCACCATCTTACAGATTGGATTTCCCATAGAAGAAAATTTCTCTTCATATTCTGTCATAACATTTCCCTGTACCATCTCTTCATTATGATGCAGATCAAAGGTAGAAGCCTCCAGATTCCATCCGGCTTCCTCCACTTCTTCCAGGGAAAATTCAAACAGTTCCTTATTATCTGTCTTAAATTCCACTTTTCCATCCTGAACCAGAATCTGGTCGTAACGTGCCAGGAATTCTCTGGATGTCAGGCGACGTTTTGCATGGCGGGCTTTTGGCCATGGATCGGAAAAGTTCAGATAAATCTTATCTACTTCACCTTTCTCAAAGATTTCCGGCAGAAGTCTGGCATCCACTCTCATAAAAAATAATTAGAATAAACCTCTCCATTCTCCTCCAGTTCTTCTCTCTTCTGCAATGCGCGAAGAAGAACGCTGTCATACATCTCGATTCCTATATAATTGATATCCGGATGCAGCCGGGCCAGATCCATAAGAAATCTTCCTTTTCCCATCCCTACTTCAATATGAAGAGGCTGCTTTTTCACAAAAACCTCCCCCCAGTGTCCTTTCTTTATCTGTGGTTCCTGCACCACATAAGGGCTCTCCAGAATTGCATCCTGAGCTCCCGGAATATTTCTTAATCTCATAAAAATCTCCTGTTCCTTTTCTTATATCTCCAGAGCGTGTTTGAAAAATGCTTTACGCAAGATGTGCGTGCAATTTCCTGCCACCAATAAACTACCATACCATACTCCTAACGTCAATTACATCCCGGACAGATATTCGCAGGAGTATTTCTTTAACTTGTACTAAAAAATAACTAATTTTTTCTTTCTAGGAAAAAATTTAGATTGGTTTTTTTAACAAAAGGGTGTATGATATCTAACAGATATTACTATTTTTCACATAGTAAATCTGGTTTTTTTGTAAAATTTTGACAACCAAGGAGGTTGAAGATGGAGCAGATACTTAACAAATTATCTGAAATCGAGCTTACAGCCCAACGCATCATGGAAGACTGCGACCGGCAAAAGCAACAGCTTTCTGAAGAGGCAGAACAGAAATGTAAAATTATGACGAGCAGCTGGAGACCCGGACAGCAGAGCAGATTCGACGGATCCGTCAGCAACTGGAAGAAGAAAAAGACTCCCGCCTGGCACAGTTACGTGCAGACACAGACGCTACCTTTTCTTCACTGGATGCTCATTACGAACAGCAGCACTCACAACTTTCAAGAGAATTGTTTGAGAAAATACTGGCTATGTAAAGATCTGTCTCAAACGCTAAATGACATCAGGAAAGGAAGTGAAAAACAATGGGAGGCGTACTCTCCTACAGCGGACTTTCCACGAAAATCCGCGCAATGCAGAGCAGGCTTACTACCATGGATCAGTTCGAGGAAATCCTCCAACTCTCCGATGTCACGCAGGTAGCCGCCTATCTGAAGCGAATGCCGGAATACTCTTCCAGGTGGGATGCACTGGATGAAAATACCCTGCACCGTGGCCAGATTGAGAAGCTTCTGAAGAAATCCATATTCCAGAATTTCTCCAGAATTTATCACTTTGCCAACCCGGAACAGCGTAAATTTCTGGATCTGTATTCCAAGCGATATGAAATCCGTGTACTGAAGGAAGTCATGACAAATATCTTCGATCACCGCGACACGGATCCTGTAGATGTTTCTCCGTACCGTGAATTTTTCCGTCTGCATTCCAATATTGATGTAGACCGGATCACTACCTGTTCCACCATGGAGGAACTGATCTCCTGCCTCAAAGGAAACGAATTTTACATCCCGCTTTCGAAGATCCAGGAGCATGAAACAGCACTTCTCTTCGACTATGGTATGGCACTGGATCTGTACTATTTTACCCAGATCTGGAACATCCGTAAGAAGCTGTTTAAAGGTAAAGATCTGGAAGAGATTACCTGCACTTACGGCGAGAAATTTGATATGCTGAACCTGCAGTTTATCCAGCGTTCCAAAAGGTATTACAACATGGATCCGGCAAGTATTTATGCCCTGCTGATCCCTGTAAATTATAAGTTAAAGAAAGAAGAGATCACAGCTTTGGTGGAAGCACCTTCATACGAAGAAGGTCGAAGAATTTTCCAGAAAACATGGTACGGCAACAAATATGAACAGCTTACCGCAGCCAATCTGGAAGAATTCTACAACCACATCCACCGCTCGATCCTTGAGAAGGAATCCCACAGAAATCCATATTCTGTAGCAGTGATCTATTCTTATCTGTATAACAAGGAACACGAAGTAAACCGCCTGACTATCGCCATTGAATGCGTACGTTACGGTGTGCAGCATGATGAAGCCATGCGTTATATTTGCAACAGTTGATTTCTATATGACGCATAACTGAATAACTGCTTCGCAGTTTAAAGAACATTAACCAGGAGGTGAATTTATGATTGAGAAAATGAAGTTCCTGAGCATTACCGGTCCTAAGGCCGATATTGACAGAGTGGTAAACACCTATCTTTCCAAGTACGAAATTCATCTGGAAAATGCCCTTTCCGAGCTGACCGCAGTAGAGAGTCTTTCTCCGTTTATGGAAATCAATCCATATAAGGAAGCACTCTCTACTGCCAACAGTTTCTATGATGAACTGGCAGATCCGGAGAAGATTTCTGCCAAACCTATGGATACTGAACAGGCTTTAAATACAATCCGCCGGATTCAGTCTGATTATCGGGAACTAAGCAATAAACGTGCTGATCTGGAGAGTCAGCTTGCAGCTCTGGATGAATCTCTGCGAGTGATCCGCCCGTTCAGAAATATTAATTACAATATTTCCTCAATCCTGAAATTCCAGTTCATCCACTTCCGTTTCGGAAGGATTGAGAAGGAATATTACCAGAAATTTGAAAAGTATATTTACGAAAATCTGGACACAATTTTCATTAAATGTGATGAAGATGACCAGTATGTCTGGGGTCTGTATTTTGTCCCGGAGCACGAAGCCCAGAAAGTAAAAGCCGTCTATTCTTCCATGCACTTCGAGCGTATTTATATGCCAGATACGTATGAGGGAACAGCAAAAGAAGCTTTCGAACAACTGACTGAAACACGCAACAGAGCTGCTGCTGATCTGGCATCTGCCGATCAGAAAAAAGCAGATTTTCTTCTTAGAAATCAGAAAGATATCGTTGCATCACGCAATGCTATCGCACAGCTTTCCGGTAACTTTGATGTGCGCAGACTTGCGGCATGTACACATGGGGATAAAGACGTTTTCTATATCTTATGTGGATGGATGACAGAGAAAGATGCCCATTCTTTCCAGAATGATATCAAAGACGACAGCCGCATTTTCTGTATTATTGACGGTGAAGAGGACGAACATCTGAAGCCAGGCATCCACCAGCAGCCACCTACCAAACTGAAGAACCCGAAACTGTTTAAACCATTTGAAATGTACATTAAGATGTATGGTCTTCCGGCCTATAACGAGATGGATCCCACATGGTTTGTGGCACTGACTTATTCCTTTATTTTCGGTGCAATGTTCGGTGATGTGGGACAGGGATTGCTGCTCTTTATCGGAGGTTTCCTGCTTTATAAATTCAAACATATCACACTGGCAGGCATTATCAGTTGTGCAGGTGTGTTCTCCACAATCTTCGGATTTATGTTCGGAAGTATCTTCGGATTCGAAGATGTGATACCTGCCCTGTGGCTTCGCCCGATGAACAATATGATGTCAGTTCCGTTTATCGGAAAGCTGAATACAGTATTTATTGTTGCCATTGGTTTTGGTATGTGCCTGATCCTTTTATGTATGGTATTTAACATCCTGAATGCCTGGAAAGCCAGAGATGTAGAACACATCTGGTTTGATACAAACTCAGTAGCTGGTCTGGTATTCTACGGCTCTGCAGTTGTCTCCATTGCACTTATACTGAATGGCAAAACACTTCCCGGCGGAATCGTACTGTTTATCATGTTCGGCATACCATTGATCCTGATCTTCCTGAAAGAGCCACTTACAGCCCTCATTGAGAAGAAATCAGAAGTTATGCCAAAAGAGAAGGGAATGTTCGTTGTACAGGGACTTTTTGAAATGTTTGAAGTCCTGTTAAGCTACTTCTCCAATACCCTTTCCTTCGTCCGTATCGGAGCTTTCGCAGTCAGCCATGCAGCGATGATGGAAGTCGTTCTCATGCTTGCAGGCGCAGAAAGCGGAAACCTGAACTGGATAGTAGTAGTTCTGGGAAACCTTTTTGTATGTGGTATGGAGGGCCTGATCGTCGGTATCCAGGTGCTTCGTCTGGAATATTATGAAATGTTCAGCCGCTTCTACAAAGGTACAGGACGTAAATTTGAGCCGTTCCGCTCTGTAAAATAGACAGAAAGATCATCAGAAATTATACTATTTTCATTTATATATCATCCTCGGGAAACCCATATCTGTCGGTCAGCCAGATATTCGAAGCCGAATAAATATGATATATATGAACAGCAAAATCAAGAACTAAGAGGAGATTTAATTATGACAACAATCGCACAGATCATTTTAGCAATCGCACTGGTACTCAGCATCATTCTTCCATTTGGCTACTATCTCATCGGTGAAAAAAACCGCGGACGTTACAAAACAGCTCTCGGTGTAAACGCATTCTTCTTCTTTGGAACCATGCTTATCGCCATTGCAGTTATGTTCACAGGTGCTTCTTCCGTACAGGCCGCTGCAGGCTCTGAAGGCACACTTGCAACAGGTATGGGTTATATCGCAGCAGCTCTTGTAACAGGTCTTTCCTGTATCGGTGGTGGTATTGCCGTTGCCAGTGCGGCAAGCGCAGCCTTAGGCGCTATCAGCGAGGATCAGAGTATCCTTGGTAAATCCCTTATTTTCGTAGGTCTTGCAGAAGGTGTTGCCCTTTATGGACTGATCATCTCCTTCATGATCCTGGGACAGTTATAAGATGCAGATGTTTTTGATCAGCGACAATATCGATACCTACACAGGGATGAGACTGGCAGGTGTAGAGGGCGTGGTCGTACACACACATGATGAATTAAAAGATGCTTTACAGAAAGCTATTTCCAATAAAGAAATCGGAATCATACTCCTGACCGAGAAATTCGGCCGGGAGTTTCCCGAAATTATAGATGATGTAAAGCTTCATCACAAGACCCCTCTGATTATCGAAATTCCCGACAGGCACGGTACTGGCCGCAAACCGGATTTTATCACTTCATATGTGAATGAAGCTATTGGTTTAAAACTGTAAAACAGTTACCAATAGTAAATCTAATGTTACTGTGAACGGAGTGAACAGTTACAATCTAAATATTACAGGCAGGTGTTAACATGACAATTGATGAAAAACTCAGCCATTTTTATGATATCACTGTAGAGGAAGCCCACGAAAAAGCTGCAGCCATTCTCGATGAGCATAAAGCGGCTCTGGAGAAAATGGCAGAAGAACACAAAACTCTCAGTGAAGAAAACGCCCAGACACAGATCAAAGCGGAAACTGCCAGCGCCCGACGTGAAATAAACAAGGCTCTCTCCGCAGAACAGCTCACGATCAAGCGTGACTGGACCAGAAAACAAAACGAATTAAAAGAGAAAATTTTCTCCGAAGTAAAAGGACTTCTGGAATCCTTTACCAAAACTCCGGAGTATGAGAACTATTTAACTGCTAAGATCAAAGAAGCTCTGGATTTCGCGGGAAATGATGAGATTACCATCTATCTCTCTCCGGAGGACAGATCTCTTGCAGAGAAGCTTCAGCATACAACAGGTACTGCTATCCAGCTTGCAAAGGACTCTTTTCTTGGCGGTATCCGCGCTACGATTCCTCAGAAAAACATCCTGATCGATCACTCTTTTGCAGGAAATTTTGAGGCAGCATACAAAGAATTCAAGTTTGACGGAGGACCAGAACATGAGTAATACAGGTATTATCTACGGTGTCAACGGCCCCGTCATTTATCTGAAGGGCGACAGCGGATTTAAGATTTCCGAGATGGTCTATGTAGGTCCGGAACATCTGGTAGGTGAGATCATCGGCCTGAAGAAAGGCATGACCACCGTACAGGTTTTCGAGGAGACTACAGGACTAAAACCGGGCGATACAGTTACAGGAACCGGAGATGCCATTTCTGTACTTCTGGGACCTGGAATCATCCACAATATTTTTGATGGTATCCAGCGTCCTCTGGAAGAGATTGCCAAAGCCTCAGGCAAATATATTTCACGAGGTGTCAGCGTTGATTCTCTTGACACAGAAAAGAAATGGAACACTCACATCATAGTAAAAGAAGGAGATGTTGTAGGTCCCGGCTCTGTTATCGCAGAAACTCAGGAAACAGACTCCATTCTCCATAAATCCATGGTTCCTCCGAATCTTACAGAAGCCACAGTTATCCACGCGGCATCTGACGGAGCATACACCATTCTGGAACCGATCGTAACCATTCAGTTCGCAGACGGAACCACCAAAGATCTGGCACTTGCACAGAAATGGCCGATCCGTATCCCGAGACCAACCCACAAACGTTTCCCCGCAAGCGTCCCGCTTGTCACAGGCCAGCGTATCCTGGACACTCTTTTCCCTATCGCAAAGGGCGGTACAGCCGCTGTTCCGGGAGGTTTCGGTACAGGTAAGACCATGACTCAACATCAGATTGCAAAATGGTCTGACGCAGACATTATCATCTACATTGGATGCGGAGAACGTGGAAACGAGATGACTCAGGTTCTGGAAGATTTCAGTAAACTGATCGACCCGAAATCCGGAAACCTGATGATGGACAGAACCACATTGATCGCCAATACTTCCAACATGCCGGTTGCGGCGCGTGAAGCTTCTATTTATACAGGTGTAACTCTTGCGGAATATTACCGGGACATGGGTTACGACGTAGCTATCATGGCAGACTCCACTTCCCGTTGGGCAGAAGCTCTTCGAGAACTGTCCGGCCGTCTGGAGGAAATGCCTGCAGAGGAAGGTTTCCCTGCATATCTGGCATCCAAGCTGTCCGCATTCTATGAACGTGCAGGAATGATGCAGAACTTAAACGGAACCGAAGGCTCTGTCTCCATTATCGGAGCAGTTTCTCCACAGGGTGGTGACTTCTCAGAGCCTGTCACACAGAATACCAAGCGCTTCGTCCGCTGTTTCTGGGGACTGGACAAATCCCTTGCCTATGCCCGTCACTTCCCGGCAATCCACTGGCTCACCAGCTACAGTGAATATCTGGAAGACCTGACTCCATGGTACAGAGAACATGTTTCCCCGAAATTTGTAGCAGACAGGAATCAGCTCATGGCAATCCTGAATCAGGAGAGCTCCCTGATGGAGATCGTCAAGCTGATCGGAAGCGATGTTCTTCCGGATGACCAGAAACTGACGCTGGAAATTGCCAGAGTCATCCGTCTGGGCTTCCTCCAGCAGAACGCTTTTCACGCAGAAGACACCTGCGTACCAATGGAAAAACAGTTTAAAATGATGGAAACGATCCTCTATCTTTATGAAAAATGCCGTGCACTCATCAACCGTGGAATGCCGGTTTCCGTACTGAAAGAGGGGAACAACATTTTTGAAAAAATTATTTCCATTAAATATGATGTGGCAAATAATCAGCTTGATAAATTCGACCAATACAAGCAGGACATTGATACTTTCTATGATAACATAATGGAAAAAAACGGCTGATGCCGGAACAGTTACATTCATAGCCATAACCGGCTATGAGTCGTAACAGAGAGGAGAAGTTTATGGCAATTGAATATTTAGGCTTAAGCGAAATAAACGGACCTCTGGTGGTCCTGGAAGGCGTCAAGAATGCCTCCTATGAGGAAATCGTTGAATTTCACATGGATGACGGGACTCGCAAGATCGGCCGTATTATTGAGATTTATGAGGACAAGGCTGTTATCCAGGTTTTTGAAGGAACAGACGGTATGTCCTTAGGCAACACCCATACCCGGCTGACCGGACGTCCCATGGAGATCGGGCTTTCCCCGGAAATCCTCGGACGACCTTTAACGGTATCGGACAGCCTATCGACGGTCTGGGGGACATCACCCCGGAGGTAAAATTAAACATCAATGGTCTGCCGCTGAACCCGGTAGCACGTGAATATCCCCGAAACTATATCAACACCGGTATTTCCGCAATCGACGGACTGACCACCCTGATCCGAGGACAGAAGCTTCCGATCTTTTCCGGAAATGGTCTTCCACACGACAAACTGGCCGCACAGATCGTACAGCAGGCTTCTCTGGGAGAGGACTCTGATGAAGATTTTGCCATTGTTTTCGCGGCAATGGGTGTCAAATATGACGTAGCGGAATTTTTCCGCCGTACCTTCGAGGAAAGCGGTGCTGCAGACCATGTAGTTATGTTCCTGAATCTTGCAAATGATCCGGTTGTTGAACGTCTTCTTACACCGAAGATCGCCCTCACTGCCGCAGAGTATCTTGCTTTTGAAAAAGGAATGCACATCCTGGTCATCCTGACAGACATCACATCCTTCTGCGAGGCCATGCGAGAGGTTTCCTCCTCCAAAGGTGAGATTCCGTCCCGTAAAGGTTATCCGGGTTATCTGTACAGTGAGCTTGCAACCCTGTACGAACGTGCAGGTATCGTAAAAGGCAAACCGGGTTCCGTAACCCAGATTCCGATCCTGACCATGCCAAACGATGATATCACTCACCCGATCCCTGACCTTACCGGTTATATCACCGAAGGTCAGATCGTTCTGGACAGACAGCTTCATGGACAGGCAATCTATCCGCCTATTAACGTACTGCCATCTCTTTCCCGTCTGATGAAGGACGGTATCGGTGAAGGCTATACAAGAGCAGACCATCAGGACGTGGCAAATCAGCTTTTCTCCTGCTATGCAAAGGTTGGAGATGCCAGAGCCCTTGCTTCCGTTATCGGTGAGGATGAGCTTTCCCCGCTGGATAAACGCTATCTGGTATTTGGTAAAGCCTTTGAGAGTGAATTTGTTGGCCAGTCCGAAACCGAGAACCGAAGCATCACCGAAACCCTGGATAAGGGCTGGGAGCTTCTGGGACTTCTTCCGAAAGAAGAGCTCGACCGAATTGATACGAAGATCCTCGACAAGTACTATCACGAAACAGTACGCTAAAAGAAGCGAGGTGATTACATGGATCCGAATACCTTTCCCACCAAGGGAAACCTGATACTTGCAAAGAACTCACTGAAGCTTTCCCGTCAGGGCTATGAACTGATGGACAAAAAGCGTAACATCCTGATTCGTGAAATGATGGAGCTGATCGATCAGGCAAAGGATATCCAGACACAGATTGATGTGACTTTCCGCACTGCCTATACAGCACTGCAGAAAGCCAATATGGAGATTGGTATCGCCTTTGTCCAGCAGATCGCGTGTACGGTTCCTGTCGAGAACTCTATACGCATTAAAACCCGAAGTGTTATGGGTACGGAAATTCCTCTGGTGGAATATGACAAAACCACTAACACTCCCACCTATGCCTACTACAGCACAAAGATGTCTCTGGACGAAGCCAAGGCTGCCTTTGAAAAGGTAAAAGAGCTGTCCATCCGCCTGTCCATGGTGGAAAATGCAGCCATCCGCCTTGCAGCCAATATCAAGAAAACTCAGAAACGTGCCAATGCTCTGAAGAATATCACTATTCCGAAGTACGAGGCACTGACCAAAGATATCCAGAATGCACTGGAGGAGAAAGAACGTGAGGAATTTACCCGTCTGAAAGTCATCAAACGGATGAAACAAAAATAGTATATATCAGAAATCAGCCGGATGAATATTTACTATTCATCCGGCTGATTTTATCTGACGCAGGATTTCACACTCTGATGGGCTGGATTAAGATGAAAAGTTATCCCCACCCAAATTCATTTTGTGCATTTCTCATCCACATCTGTCTCTCCTATGTGGAAATTTCCTGTTTCTGTCAAATGTATTCTTTTTTTTCATTGTTGTTGTATTTTTTTAGCAGAATATCTTTTTTGAATATTCTGATTATTTTTATATATATTGTTATATTTTGTCTTTTTGTACAATATTATATGTTTTTAGAATATAAAAAAGTCAATAGATTTGTGGATTTTTTCGTCCAAAAATGTCGATTTATCATTTTACACAAAACATCTGTTTCTTTTTTCCTTATGTAAATCGAGTATTCCACATACATAAAATGTGGATAATGTGTATAACTTTGTGTATAACTTTAATTTACGGGATTTTTCAATAACCGGGTATGTGGATAGAGTGTGTATGACTTTATCCACTTTTCCCACCTCTCGACATTCTTTGTGCAATTTGTCGAATCATATAATTTTAGGCGTTACAGCTATTCCATGAACGTACCTACAGCTGCCGGCTTCTCATAATCATAATCGGAAATCTTGATTCCTGTAGCAGCATTGCTGGCATGGATAATCTTTCCATCTCCAATATAAAGTGCCACATGATCAATATATCCACTTCCGTAGAATACCAGATCTCCCGGCTCAAGCTGGCTGATATCTTTCTTTGTGGATGCCTCACACTGCGCTGCAGCCACACGTGGAAGACTGTAACCGAAGTTGGCAAATACAGACATTACAAATCCTGAGCAGTCTGCACCGTTTGTAAGACTTGTTCCGCCATAAACATAAGGATTTCCTTCAAACTGCAGCGCAAAGTTTACCACTTCCTGTCTCTTTGCCAGACGTTTCGCTTCTGCTTCTTCGGCAATTTTTTCTTTGTATCCTCAACTGTCTGCTGAATACTCTCCAGCGCGGCTGTTTTTTCCTGCTCTGCCTTCTCAGAAGCCTTTTCCGCTTTCTCTACTCTTCGTTCTTCACGAATCTGAGCTGCTTCCTCTTCTTTCGCAACAAACTCCTGTGTCTGTTCCTCTGTCTGCTTCGCCAGTGTACTTGCCAGAGCACTTACACTTCCTGTTCCATCAGAAAATGCTGATGCGCCATCATCAAACTGTGCTGCGCTTACACATACCCCCTGTGTCAGAACCACAGAGCTCATAATTGCTGCCATCAAAATTGTCTTTATTTTATTATTCATTTTACTAATCAACTCCTGTTATACATCGTTGTAAAATTATTACATTTTTATTACGTTTTGTTACACATTTGTGTATGTTAACATAACATCCCAATTTTGTCAAATGAAAAAAGTGTGACGAGCATTTGGAATGGAATTTGGGCTTGTATGTCTCGGGATTTTGGCATATTCATGCCAAAAACACCTCGCGGGATAATGGTGTGTGAACAGTAATGATGTTACCGAAAGCATACTTCATGCCTTCCTTCAATAAGATAGTAAAAAGCAGATTCCGAGGTGGATATGCGTATTTATAAAAATATCCCTAAAAGAATCCTCAGCCTGTGTCTGGTCTTTGCCATTGGCATCAGCATGGGTGTTCTCTCCGACCACTTTGTTTCTGAAAACTCCCGTTTTCAGACCTTCACGGAAAAATTATTCCGGTCCGAAGTATGCAGCAATACCCTCACCCTTCACTACACTCTTGCACACCCTGAAAAAAAAGGTATCAGAAAGCCCGAGGCAACTCTTGGAACTGCACTTTCTGACCCGGCTAAGACCACCAGTCTCTGTCAGGAATATGAGAAAGAGCTGAAATCCTTTGCCTATTCCAGACTTTCCGAAGAAAACCGGCTTACCTGTGATATGCTTCTTCTCTATTTTCACACCAGAGCCTCCCTTGGAAAAAACAGCGCCCTGGATGAGCCGCTGGGACCAGGCCTGGGTGTACAGGCACAACTTCCCATTCTTCTGGCGGAATATACTTTCCGGACAAAAGAAGATATCTCTGATTATCTTAAACTTCTGAGTACCGTCAGGCCATATTTTCAAAGTATTATAAAACTGGAAAAGCAGAAATCCCAGTCAGGGCTTTTCATGAGCGACACAACTCTGGACCGTATCCTGAAACAATGTCATTCTTTTGTCGCAAATCCTGATTCCAACTACATGGATGATATTTTCGCGCAGAAACTGAAAGCTTTCTCCAACCCTGCATTTAACAGCGAAGATCAGAAAAAACTCTGTACATATCATCATAAACTGATCTTAACCGAAGTGATCCCTGCTTATCAGGAACTGGCAGACAGTCTGGAAAGTCTTCGCGGTACAGGCAAAAGCAGCCGGGGCCTGGCATTTTTTGAGGGTGGGCGTGAATATTACCTCTACCTGCTGCAAAGCCAGACAGGAACCTATGTACCTGTCGGACAAATTGAAAAAAGGCTGTCAGCTCAGCTTTTGTCCGACTATCGGGAGATATCTTCCCTGCTGAAACAGAATTCCTCCCTGATCGACAGGCTGAATCAATGTTCCGGTGAACTTACGCTGACACCGACTCAGATGCTGGAGAAGCTTCCGGAATTGATGAAAAAAGATTTCCCAGAACTGAAAGATGCCACTTACGAACTCCGCACCGTTCATCCTTCCATGAAAAAATTTTTAAGTCCTGCTTTTTACCTCACACCGCCTGTGGATACCCGAACCCCCAACGTAATCTATATCAACGATTCCGGACATACCTCTTCTCTGGAGCTTTTCGGCACACTGGCACATGAAGGATTTCCCGGTCACCTTTATCAGACAGTTTCTTTTGCTGAAAACAATCCCTCTGACATCAGATATCTGGTCACCTCCTCCGGCTACGTGGAAGGCTGGGCAACCTACGTGGAATCATACGGCTATGAATATGCCGCCTCCCTTATGAATGATCCGGATTCCGCCAAAAATGCCGTCCGGCTTGCCTGGTTAAACAGGAGTATGAATCTGTGCATTTACTCCCTGATCGATATCGGCATTCATTACAGGGGCTGGGATGCAGCCCGCACTGCTGTCTTTCTGAAAGCATTTGGCATCAACAATGCTTCCACTGCTGCCGAAATCTATCAGTATATTGTGGAAACGCCCGGTAACTATCTGAAATACTATTGGGGATATCTGAATTTCCTTGACTTGAAAACAGTCTGTCAGAAAAGACTTGGAGATGATTTCGACCTGAAAGAATTTCACCGCCGGATTCTGGACATCGGACCTGTACAGTTTCCGGTTCTGGAAAAATACATGAAGCAATGGAATTAACAGCTTCATATAGCTTTTCTATAGTAATTCCATAAAATGTCCTGACTGTAATATGTGTGCTCACAAAAATGGGACTGCCGCACTGTTATTACCTGCGACAGCCCCATAACTATTATTTCATACGTATTATTTATCTGCTCATGATTGCTTTTCTTATAAGATCCATCGGTATGATAAATACTGCAAGTACCATGGATACCAGTAACGCCTTTGGCTCAAGCAGAGTTGTGTTAAATACTTTTCCGCCGATTTCAATGATAATGGTCTGAAGAACAAAGATTGCTCCCATTACCAGTACGAAGTTCTTATTCTCCCCGATATGCTCAAACAGATTAAACTTCTCAGATCTGGTATTCAGACTGTTAAAGATAATCGCATAAATGAAGAACGCAAACATAAATGTTTTCTCATAAAGCTCCGGATCTGCACAGCCCGCAGGGATTACCCAACTGGTAATGCCGCCGATATTCTCAAGTATCAGGATAGAACCAAGGGTAATAAATATTGCACTTACTCCGATTGCTGACTTGATGTACGGAGTCAGAATATTATCTGTTCTCTTTGCCGGCTGATCTTTCATATATCTGTCAAGAATAGGTTCTCCACCAAACGCCATGGCAGCCAGTGTATCCATGATCAGGTTGATCCAAAGGATCTGGACAATGGAAAACGGCTCTGTCCATCCCAGGATCGGTGCAATGATATTCATTAACAGAGTACTGATATTTACAGTAAGCTGGAAAATGAGGAATTTTCCAACAGATTTCGCCATAGTCCTGCTGTTAAGCACACAGTCTTTAATGGAAGTCAGACTGTTATTAAGGATAACAACATCTCCTGCCTCCTGTGCAACTGCTGTACCATCTCCCATTGCAAAACCAATGTCTGCCTGTTTTAATGCGGGAGCATCGTTCACACCGTCACCGGTCATACCACAGACATTATCAATCTGCTGTGAAAGAGATACCAGTCTTTTCTTATCAAGCGGTTTCGCGCGGCTTACCACTCTCAGGTTCGGGAGAACTTTCTTCAGCTCTTCATCTGATAATTTCTCCATTTCTTCATGGGTAAGAACCACGTCCTTCTTCTCATCTGCAAGAATACCTGCCTCTTTTGCAATGGCTACTGCAGTTTCCTCTGCATCACCGGTAACCATAACTACCTGGATTCCTGCATCATTGAGAATCTGAACAGTCTCAACCGCATCTGTTCTGACATTATCACGCAGACACAGAACTGCCATAAGAACAGTCTTTCCATCGCTGATTTTCGCTACGGAGAGCAGCTTCATAGTTCTCTTTGCCTGTGCATGCATCTGCTCTTCTACTTTATCTTTATCTGCCTTTGTAAACTCTCTTTCTTCTCCGTCCGGAAGCATGTAATGTGTTACTTTATCAATGATATTCTCTGTAGCACCCTTCCAGTAAACAAGTCCGTTTTTCAGTTTTACAGTGGCACATTTCTTCTCGGAATCAAATCCGCTGATCTCTTCTACCTTCTCCGGATCATTGTCATAATCATTATAACCATGATCAATGGCATAAGAGAGCAGTGCTCTGTCCATGTTGTTACTTCCGATTGCCTTTCCCTCTGAGGAAATCTTTGCAAGGTTATTCAGAGTGATAGCTTCTATAAACTCCCTGCTCTGGATAGAATCAACAATCTCACCGTTACCTGTAATAAATTCTACCAGTGACAAGTTACCCTGTGTGATCGTTCCGGTTTTATCACTGAACAGCACGTTCATGTAAGCAGAATCTGAAAATGCCGCCTTGTGGCTGACAAGGATATTCTTTTTATACATGGACTCTGTATTCATTGACTGAACCAGACTGTTCATCATCGGGAGTCCCTCCGGAACTGCCATGATCACGATAGAAGCCATAAGCATAACTGCTTCCGCTATTACAAGGAGAACGGAAACAACAGTGATTGCCTGATCTGCCCTGATCAGAGTCAGGACAACATGAAGGATACCTGCGATCGCTGCAGCTGACACACCCAGTTTACCGATACCTGCTGCCACACCCTCCAGCTTCAGGCTGGAAGTATCTTTTCGCTCTTCTTCCTCGGAGGTATCTGTCAGAGCTTTGTTTATCTTTCCTAATTCAGAACTGTCTCCGATAACAGTTGCGATCATGTAACCTTCGCCTGAAGTCACAACAGAACCCATAAAGACTTTTCCATGTGAGGAGTAATCCGTAGATTCTGCCTCGTCCATATTGGTTACTGCTGCTTTGTTCTCATCTCTTGATTCACCGTTTAATGCCGCCTGAGATACTTTGATCTTACCTTCAAATAACAGACCATCTGCCGGAACCTTATCTCCTGCCTGGATAAGAATCGTATCACCTTTAACGATTTCACTGGTAAGAATATTGACCAGCTTTCCGTCTCTTACAACTTTGGCATAGGTCTTGCTGTATTCTTCCTGAAGCGCCTCACTTCTTGAAGTATTTCTGTACTCTGACAGGGTACTGAAACCGGTAGCAAGTGCGATTGCGATCACAATACTGATGATCTCCACAACATCATTTCCGCCGGATAATGCAGGGACAAAGATTCCCAGCACAGCCAGGATAACTTTAAGAGCCAGAGCCGCACATAATACCTTGATCCAGATGTCATCAAATGCACCGATAAACATGGACCAGAGTGATTCAGTCTCTTTCTTCGCCAGCTCATTGGTGCCGTACTTCGCCTTGCTCTCGCTGACCTGCTGTCCGGACAGGCCCTGCATTCGCTCCTCTTTGTTTATTTCATTCATAATAATTAACCTCCTCTTTCGGGTTTTGCAACTGTTCAATCATGGACAGACAGTTACCGGATTTTATATAAAAAGAGGAACCATAACAGCTCCTCTTTTTATTTTCTACACAAATCTCTGGCAGAGTTCCCCAAGTCCAGGATCTGTTGTGCCATTTCCTACGGCGTTGAATTTCCATTCACCGTTATACCTGTATATTTCCCCAAAAATCATCGCAGTCATACCTGAATAATTCTCAGTTAAATTATATTTGCACATTTCTTTATTGTTTCTGGCATCAACTAGACGGATAAATGCATTCTGGATCATTCCAAAATGCTGTTTTCTCTTTACTGCCTGATAGATATTGACAACAATGACAATCTTATCATATTCAGCCGGAACTCTTGACAGATCAATAACGATCTGCTCATCATCTCCCTCGCCTGCTCCTGTAAGATTGTCTCCCATATGATTGACTGTCCCGGATTTATGTTTCAGGTTGCCGAAATATACCAGGTCTGTTTTATCTGTAAATTTACCATTTTTCAACATGATTGCAGAAGCGTCGCAGTCGATTGCCTGATGTGATGAAGAACCAAATAATGCACCAAACAATCCACCACCGCCGGATGGCTTTGCCTCATCCCAGCCAAGTCCCACGATCACCTTTGCTAATCCTGCATGCTCCTTTGACAGATTTACCTTCTGTCCTTTCTGTAAGCTTACTGACATTTTTCGTCCCTCCTGTTGCCCTCCGGCACTATTCTACGTCTACACCATAACTGTTGCACAAAGCAGCCAGACCACCCTGATAACCGCTTCCAATGGCATTAAATTTCCATTCGTCACCATTCTTGTACAGTTCACCAAATACAACTGCTGTTTCAATAGAGAAATCTTCTCCAAGATCATATCTGAGGATTTCTTCTCCTGTCACTTCATTGAAGATTCTCACAAAGGCATTAGAAACCTGTCCGAAATTCTGGCGTCTTGCCTCTGCATCATAGATGGTAACTGTAAATGCAATCTTTGTGATATTGGCAGGAATCTTTGACAGATCGATCTTAATCTGCTCATCATCTCCGTCTCCGGCACCTGTAAGGTTGTCTCCCATATGCTGGACTGCTCCGGACGGATGTACAAGATTTCCATAGAATACAAAATCGTTCGAATCAGAAACCCTTCCGGAATCTGTCAGACAGAACGCTGCTGCATCCAGATCGAAATCTCCGCCTGTGTCATAAGCATTGATATCCCATCCGATACCTACAACTACATTCTTAAGTCCCGGGTTACCTTTTGTAAGACTGACCTTCTGTCCTTTTTTTAAACTAACTGGCATATATTTTTCCTCCCATATTGTCTTATCCGCTTCGCTATACAGCTCCATACCTGATAACTGTTTAGTATTTTTACCAAACAGCCGACTGTCTCTTACATTACGCTACTTCAATACCATAATGACCGCAGAGCGCTGCAAGTCCACCTTGGAATCCGCTTCCGATGGCATTAAACTTCCACTCTCCGTTATGTCTGTAAAGTTCTCCTACAACTACTGCTGTTTCAATGGAGAAGTCCTCCCCAAGATCATAATGGATCAGTTCCACCTCATTGGATTCATCTACCAGACGGATGTAAGAGTTTGAAACCTGTCCGAAGTTCTGACGTCTTGCTTCTGCATCATAAATGGTAACTGTAAACGCAATTCTCTCAATATTTGCCGGAACCTTTGACAGATCGATCATGATCTGCTCATCATCACCTTCACCCTCACCGGTAAGGTTATCTCCCATGTGGATGACTGATTCACTGACATGCTTCAGATTGCCATAGAAAATGAATTCTTTCTCTGTAGGGCATTTTCCGTTGGCACCAAGCATAAATGCTGCTGCATCCAGGTCAAAATCCGAACCTGAATCAAAAGCGTTTACATCCCATCCAAGTCCTACCATGATCTTCTTAAGTCCCGGATTCTTCTTTGTTAAATCTACCTTCTGTCCTTTTGATAAATTAATAGGCATATCATTCATCCTCCCTTTTTTCTGTGTTTTTATTTTCTTACCGGTGGCACATTGTATTGTTTGTTAAAATCCTGTTTGATTGCCTCCAGACGAACCTGATCCTCCTGGCGTTTCTTTCTGGCATCTTCCTGGATCCTTCTTGTCTCTTCGATTCCATTTGTAATGGTTGCCCATGTCTTCTCAAGAGTCTCAATCTGAATGGAACTTCCGGATGCCATTTTAGCTGTCATCTTCGATACATCTACTGTATTCTGGGCATTCTTAAGAAGCATCTCATTTGTTTTCTTATCCAGTTCTGCAATAGATTCTGCCTGTATCTTCTGCCTTTTCAAAAGAATTGCCTGCGCAAGTGCCTGCTTAAATACAGGAAGCGTAACGATAAACGCAGAATTGATCTTTCTCACCAGATTGTAATTGCTGAACTCCATAGTCTTGATCATGGGAATGGACTGCATTGCCACATTCTCTGCTGTTCTCAGATCCTGTGTCCTCTGTTCCAGCATCATCAGTGCCTGATTCAGACTGGTAAGTTCAAACTGAATAGACTGATCTCCCGTATTCTCCATATCCTGCTGTCTCTGGGCAATGTAGGCTTCAATCTCTTTACATGCCTGTTCTCCTGCAAGGATATATTTCACCAGTTCATGATAATAATCCACATTGGTCTTAAACATGGTATCCAGCTTTTTGTTGGACTGTTTGATTTCAGACTCATATCCTTTAAGCTGAACATAAATCTTATCAACTTCTTCGCCCATTGTGTGATACTTGGCCAGTATCTTATCCAGCTGTTTTCTGAAATTTCCGAAAAGCTTTCCGAAAAGTCCCGGATTATCCTTAATTTCATTAATGTCAAACTGATCCATGATCTTTGCCAGCGATTTAAGCATCTCGCTTGTCTCATTAAGCTGCGACATATTCATGCTGTTGAGGACCACATCAGATGCCTTGGAAATCTCCTCTGCTGCTTTCGCACCAAAAGATACAATGGTATCCATATTGTAAACTTCGATCGTGCTGACAATATCGTCCACTTCTTTTGAATTGACCAGCTCAGCATTCATCTGCTGCCTGTCAGCGACAATATCATATTTCTCCACAACTTCAATCTCATTTTTCTCCTGAAGACCATTACCGGCCTGAGCAGGATTTCCCATAGATGATTTACCGAAATCAAGTCCCATAATCTACTAACCTCTCCTGAAAAGTTTTCTCCGCCATGAGGGGCGGGTACTGTTTGTCGAAATGTTATTCAGATCCGGAACCTGCATATCGTATTTATATTCCCCGATCTGGTGCTCTTCCATCAGTTTTTCTGCAAAGTAGTTCTCCACACTCTGATAGCCTGTAGGGACAAAAAACAGAATGTCAAATCCTGCCAGGTTCAGGAATGTTACAAGAATCGAATCCTGAAGTGAAATCATCGTCTCCCCTGTATTAATATATATCAGTTTCGGATTCTTTTTTGTAAAATCAAATTTCTGGATCAGACGCAGAATCTCCTTCGGCAGATCCAGAATCTGCGCGATCACTGTATATTCTGTACCATTTTCCCCAATACCCTTTATCAGTTTCCGCTCGATCAGAAGCTGCAGCTTGTCAAGTATAAATTCCTGCATTTCCTCCCGAAGAAGATGATAAGGATATCTGGGATGATTCTTTATTTTATTCCGCAGAAGCTTTCCGTTTTTATAAAATTCTACGGCAAAGGCTTTCATTGGACCGGAGGCAGTTGGTTCAATGCACGGAGCACTTTTCACAACAACGGTATCCTCTGTGATCAGTGCTGCTATGGATTCCCAGTACTGAGAAACACTTCCATCCTTCACTCCTGAGATTTTTGAAAAAATAACCGGAATATTTACCACACCGTTAACTGTGCTGAAATTAGGTCTGTATTTCAATTCCTGATCCCACAGTAGTTTTATCTCTTCATACATGGTCTGCAGATTGATAACATTCGCCTTCACATACTGCTGATTTCTGTATATCCCACTGTCCTGATACATCAGAGTATCAAGTTCTCTTTCCGCATGATAAGCGGCTGTTCCAATCTTTACCTGAGAACTCTCTTCCGGATATTCTGTGATCGCCAGACTCTCCGGATAGTTGACCTCATACAGAAGTTTATCTTCCAGACAGCACTTAATGTTCAGATCAGGACATAAGATCAGCACATCCAGTGGCAGCCGCCCAAGGAAACTCATAAACAGAGCTTCGTTTTCATTCCGGCAGCCCCCCAGATAAATAAAGCATCCAATCTCCGGTGATTTCCAGTTTATGAACAGCTTCGGCAGATATCTTCTCATCCAGCACAGCAGATACACTGCCCTGTTTGTCAGTCTGTTAAGATTTTCCCCTTCCTTCTGAGATTCAGCCAGCATAACATCCACAAATGTTTTATGCAGGATCCGCTGAAGCTCCGGATTGGCTCCATACTGTATATTACACGCAAGTCCCAGGAGCATCTGATCTCCGGATGTGTAGTTTGACCTCTTTATCTCTGAAATTTCCTGCGGCGTTGGTCTTGGAATCTCTTTACTTACGATCACCGTATTTCTCTTTGAATTTCTCAGTTCCTGCTGCAATCTGAACAGTTCATTTGCATAAGTAAGCTTATCTTCTGCCCCGTTTATCCTGCAGAAACAGTTATAAAAAAAACGGCTGTCATTTCCCCTTAACAGAATGCTCTCGCGGATATCATCCAGGCCGTTTCCCTTTATCCATGCAATTTGTACAATTTGTAAGCGAAGGTCTGATTCCATACAGTCTCTCATTGTTAAGTTCATTCTGAATCTCATCTCTGACCTTTTTCACACAATATCCCTGCGGAAATGGCTGCAAACCTTCCATCTGCAAACTGTCTGAAAGAACGGAACCCGGATCTGTTTTCAGATATCCCTGATCCCCTGCATACTGAAGCAGTACTACATCACAGCCTGCATTGGAAAGAATCGATATGAGCATTAACTCATAATTGCTTATCTGCCCTTCATATAATATTTTAGGGATATGGTTCTCTCCAAGCTGATTTACAATGCGTTCAAATTTATAATACAGCCAGCACATGAACTTGATATATGCGTTCCTGAGCATATTCTCGGTTTTCCCGGCTTTTCGCAGGGAATCCAGAGAGTCATAAATGGAGGCTGCCACATTCTGTCTCTGAAACTCATTCATCCTTGGCAGCCATTTTCTCAGACTGACATGGATAAAATCCATACTCATCTGAAAATCCATTCCCATTATTTCATTATAATATGCAAGATTCCCCTCATCGGGATTAGGTATCTTCCCTTCGATAACCACTCCGGTTCTTCTTGCTGTATCATAATATTTCTTTATAAATTCGCCGACTTCTTCAGAATATCCGTTGATACGGTAGAAATAAACACCTTTCTCCCGCCTGCTGTTCAGTTCGACAAAATAATCACTGAGGTTTTGAATTTTTTTGTGTTCCAACATATAAGTATCTCACCTTCAATATCTGCTTATCTTATTTCTGTTCATGATAAGTTCTACAGTAATTTCATAAAATAATGCGGAACCATAATTTTCTCCAAATTTTCGTATAAATTCTACCTCAAAATTGTATCATATTGCTATTTATATTTCAAGAAAATTCCCCTGTTCTTTCTATGGCTTATTCCCCTGAAATGTGCTATGATGTAGCTGCTGACTCGGTCCTTCACACTGTGATGGACCGGATTACCTGCAGTATTTTATTGAATTTCTATAAGGTACCCTATTTACGGGAATTTTTGTAGATATGTCAGAAGGAGTGTTATGAAAAATAATGTTTTATATTACAGTGTAGGTCCATTACTCTATTGTCCTGCCAACAGAATATCCATCACTGATTCTCTGATAAATGAAAGATTCGGGAACAGATTTTCTCTTGCTCTCTGTCTTGAAGATACCATAAACGACGATCATGTTGAAGAAGCCGAGCAGATACTGATTTCTTCTCTCAGCCAGATATTCATACAGCATGAACAAAAGCCATTCTATCTGCCCAAAATATTTATCCGGGTTCGGAATCCACAGCAGATTCAGAGATTAACAAAAGCTCTTGGGCAATCCATTAAGATTGTTACCGGTTTCATCGTCCCTAAATTCAGCCCGGATAACGCACAAAGTTATATTGAGCAGATGATCCTCGTCAATGAACTTGTCGCAAAAAAGCTTTACATGATGCCTATTTACGAAAGTCCCTCCATTATAGATTTGCGAAACAGAATTGATATTCTCTATTTGTTAAGGGATTCTTTAGCCAGAATTGAAGATCTTATATTGAATATACGTGTTGGCGGAAATGATCTGTGCCATATGTTTGGGTTTCGCAGACATGCCAATGAATCTATTCACAGCATCAGACCTGTTTCAGATATTTTCTCAGATATTATCACTGTATATGGTATGGATTATGTGATTTCCGGTCCTGTATGGGAATATTATGCCGGTGACAGCTGGAAAGAAGGAATGATTCAGGAAATCCGGGAGGACAGACTTTGCGGTTTCATCGGAAAAACCGTTATCCACCCTTCACAGATCCCTGTAGTAAACAGAGCTTATCAGGTTTCACGAAATGACTACCTTGACGCACGGGCGATTTTAAACTGGAATGCTGATTCTGCTTCCCTTGTTGCAGGAAGCAAAACCAGAGAAAGAATGAATGAATATAAAACCCATCTGAACTGGGCTAAGAAAACAGTTTATCTTTCAGAAGTTTTCGGAATAACAGAATAAGTATTACCCTTCTCACGCATCCGCAAGCTTCTTAATGATTCCACAGCATTTATAATGTGTAAGTGGATAGTATTCTACAGGTGTATGTTTCTCTTCGGCAAGTCTGACAATATGCTCCAACTGAGGATTTCCCTTATATCGCTCATCGATCAGCACCTTCCAGGGAATTCTCCTCAGTAATACTCTTGTTGTCTCTCCGATCCCCGGTTTGATCAGATTAATATCGTCAATACCGAAATTCTTTCCTATATTTATTACCTCATCAATACCCTGACTTTCCACTCTTTTTTCCAGATCAGGTGTATTCTCCATATTAAATTCCTTTTCAATGGTTTCAATAAAGTCATATGACAGATCAGAATCTGTCAGTTCTCCGTAATAGACTGCCCCATGGAAATCATCTCTGCCTATTATGTCATCTCTCAGAAAAGTACGGCTGATAAGGCCGGATACTGTACTGTTCAGGCAGGAACTTGGGATCAGGATATCTTCATGTGTTCCGCAAAGCTCCGTAACATTTGCCGGATCTGCCACTACCGCTATGTCAGCAGAAACCCCTTCATATGCAGAGATATCTTTCTTCAATTCATTCAGGATCGCACCCTTGCCAATCCATCCGTCCACAAATAAAATCTGCTGCGGTCTGTACTTTTCAAGCAGATACTTCATGGCATTATCGTCAATCCCTCTTCCTCTGATAATTGAAATGGAATAATGAGGCACATTTATACCATATTTGAATTTGATGTATCGCTTCACAAGGATACCAATTGGGATTCCCGCTCTGGCAAGGGATACCAGGACCATTTTCTTTCCCTTATTCTCTATGATCTTATCTGCCAGCATTCCTACTGCATTGGCAACCGGCTTCGCATAATGTTTCAGCGCATTATGATATACCTGCATATACTGATCTGTAGGAACATATTCAACAGGCAGCATCTCGCTGTAATGTTTTCCGGACTGAATCAGTTTCTCCCGCACTTTGGCAGGCTGAGGTTCTACCAACCCGGTAATATCCTTCAATAATAAAATCACATCTTCTTCTGAATAGGAACTTCTCAAATCAGCACCACCTTACAACTGTAATATCCTTGTTCTGCATCCGGACAGCATTTATCAGCGTTTCCTGACTTTCCTTTATTTCCGGGGAATCTGTGACAATCAATACCTTGTCATATTTTCCTATATCGTAAATAAACGTTCTCCTGTCCGGATCATATAAACTTTTCAGTTCATATCTGCTGTGAAGGGGATACTCTTTTTCCAGACTCACAGCAATGGGACTTCTTGTAGTCGAATGGCACCTTACTTCGGCTCCCTCTTTTTCCATCTTTCTTCCGATATAAAGTGCAGGGAACATAAACTCCTCAGTGCCGATCACCAGTATTCTTTTGCCAGATATATTATCAGCCATGTTTCCGGTTTTCTCCCGGATTTCTCTCCACAGATTCTCACATGCTTCTTCATATTTCCCGGAATCAATCAGTCTGCGGGCATCCATCCTGTTTTTAACATAAATCGTTGTATACTCTACGACCTTATCCAGACATTTATAATAAAATCCGTCTCCCTTAAATGTTTCTGCTCTGTCTCCGTAAGTACTGTGATCCGTTTTTACCAGATAATACAGAGAAATCCCCTGTCTCTTATAACGTTCCAGATTCTCCTCGCTCATTCCGTTTAACAGAGATGCTACTGAATATTTAAATTTTCCGTCATATTCCCTGTCAAGAATACTGATGATATTCCGAATTGTTTTTCCGGTAGTTACTTCATCCTCGATAAATATGATCCGATCCGTCTCCGCCGCTGCTCTGTCAATATCATCTTTTACCAGCTTCTGCTCTGTGGCATGGCTGTGTTCCTCGGAAAAAAACAGATAATTCACGCCGGGAATAACTTCTCTGGTGGTCTGAATATAATCTGCCCCCACAGTAATCGCTGCCTGAGCACCTATGGCAGTTGCTGTCTCCGCAAAGCCCACCAGCAAAAGTTTTTCATCTTTGTATTTCTCCCTGAAAGTATCTGCCAGAGCAGCAAATAAATCCAGTGCCTTTGATGGCACTACCGGAATATGCTTTCCCTGAAGCGGATCCACCACCAGATAGTTTCTCTTCGTATTATTTTCCCTTTTTGCAATCTTTACTAAATCCTTCTCAGTATATTCCATCTTTACTCCTTCTACTGATATGATCTGAAAAATCCCTGCAACTTGGTCAGAGCTTTCGTCAGTGCCTCTGTCTCCTCCACATTTAGGCCTTTAAGTACAGCCAGTACCATCTTCTCATGGAAATCTTTATGATGGTAATAAGCTTTCTTCCCCTGTTCTGTCAGGGAAATCAGCACAACCCTTCGGTCCTCCTGACTTCTCATACGCTGGATATATCCCTTCTTTACAAGATTATTCACAGCGATCGTCAATGTACCCACAGTCACATTCAGTTCTCTGGCTACTGTTGACATATTCTTCTGTTCCCGGATACCTACTGCATTAATAATGTGCATATCATTGACAGAAATATTCTTATATTCTCCCGTAATCAATGCCCGTTCTTCCAGGTCCAGAATCTCATTAAATAAATTGACCAGTACATCATTAATTGCCTCATAATGGTTCATCCGGTTACCTCCCTCTTTTGGCTTAAGCAATTCCATATAGCATTGCTGTAGCATGTTTGTACATTATGGTTATATTGCTACCTATTATACACTAAAATACTTTGTCTCACAAAGCATTTCTGGCAGGTTTTCAAAGAATTTCTCTCTTAATTCTTTCTTTGAACCATGAAATTTGTTATAATGAATAGATAGATTACAGTTCATACGCTCCTGTCTCATTTCCGTATGCAGTCTGCAATGAATTTGAGATACGGTACTGAGGACAGCAATACAGGCTGCAGATTGCTGTAACTGTTCAGCACTCTCACTGTTAAGAACTATTTTAGTTAAAGGGAATTTTCTATGAAAAAAAATAATATGCCACTTAATTTACGGGAGAGAATCAACTCCCGGATCAGTCTTCTGTGTTCTGTTATTGTTCTGGTTCTGCTCGTTCTGGTGATGCATCAGATGGATTACACCCTGATCCATAAACCGCAGAAAGAAGCAGCAGAAGCAGCGGCTCTCAAGGAACAGCAGGATAAGATCAAAGCTGAAACACCTGTCATCTCCACTGCAAGTGTAATTGCTGTTGGAGATAATCTTTATCACAGCAAGCTGTATGAATCCGGCGAAAATGACTCCGGCATATGGAATTATGACCATATCTACACTCATGTTCTGGACCAGATCCAGGCTGCAGACGTAGCCATGATCGACCAGGAAACGGTTTTTGCTCCAAGCCACGATGCTGTCAGCACTTATCCTTCTTTTGCCACTCCCCAGGAAGTGGGAGATGCCATTATCAAAGCAGGGTTTGATGTAGTGGAATCCGCCACAAATCACGCCGATGATTATGGATATGACTATCTGAAAAGTACTCTGGATTTCTGGAGCACTAATTATCCGGATATTCCTGTACTTGGCATCCACGCCACCCAGGAAGATGCAGACACTGTCAAAGTAAAAGAAGTGAATGGTATTAAGATTGCTTTTCTTGACTATACATACGGCACCAATAATTCCGGTGCAGGCGAAGGATATGAGTACATGATCGATATCTTTGATAAGGATAAGATCACCACAATGATCCAGAAAGCCAAAGAAATCAGCGACTGCATCATCTTTGTGGCTCACTGGGGAACAGAAGATGAAACCATGCCAAATGAATACGAGAAACAATGGGCCGCTTTTCTGATGCAGCAGGGTGTTGATGTGATCATTGGCGGTCATCCGCATGTGCTTCAGCCTTACGGACAGCTTTCTGATGACCAGGGACACAATACCACCATATTCTACTCCCTCGGAAACTTCGTTTCCACCCAGCAGGAACTCCCGGAACTTCTGGAAGGAATGGCAAGTTTTACCATACAGAAATCAACTCTGAACGGCAAATCAACCATCCAGATCCTTTCTCCGGAAGTGAAACCTATGGTCATGCATTATAATCACGATAACGGAGAATACGGACCATATATGCTGGATGATTATACAGAAGAACTTGCTTCTTCCCACAGTGTAAGAAATGTGATCGGTGATGAGTTTACTCTCGATAACCTGAAAGCTAAATTTAAGGAAATCATGTCCATGAATGTGAAGCCTTCCACAAATACAAACCTGCTGAACGTCAAGTTTGACTGGGAGGGCAACATGATCGACAAAACTACCGGAAATGTAGTGGAAGATACAGAATCCATCCACTCCTGGGAATATCAGGCAGACACATCAGACGGAACCGAAGACTCTTCCGACGACAGTGGTTATTGATGAATTCCCGATTTGTATACAAAAAAGATGCTGACTGTAATCAGTCGGCATCTTTTTTAATTACGCAGATATTCGCAATCCGCTTCGCTACCTGATTCGGTTAAATTCCCAGCAGTTTCTCTGCATTCTGTCTGGTCACATCAATGACCTCTTCTGCTGTAATTCCCTTCAGTTCTGCGATTGCCTGTGCTACATAAGGCAGATTTAATGACGAATTTCTCTTACCTCTGTTTGGCTCTGGAGACATATAGGGACAGTCTGTTTCCAGAACAAGCTGAGACAGGGGTGCATACTGAACCGTCTCTTTCAGTTTCTTTGCGTTCTTAAAAGTGACAACTCCGCCGATTCCCAGATACAGTCCCATTTTCAGATATTCTGCCGCAATCTCCCTGCTGTATGAAAAACAATGAATGATACCGCCATACATACCACCCTGCATATATTCTCTGACGATATTCAGAGTATCCTCGGCAGCTTCTCTGCTGTGGATCATAAACGGAAGCTTCTCTTCTCTGGCAATGTCAAGCTGGGCGCGAAACATTTTCTTCTGGATCTGATGTTCATCTTCTTCCTTATGCCAGTAATAGTCCAGCCCGATCTCACCGATTGCCACCATCTTGTCCATATGGGATAATCTGCGAATCTCATCCAGAGTCTCCTGTGTCATCTTATCTGCATCATCCGGATGGATTCCCACTGCTCCATATACAAAAGGATATTTCTCCATCAGCTTCACAGTATCCTGAAAACCGCCTACAGATGCACAGACATTCACAATCTTCTCAATCCCTCCATCGTACATAGACATAAGAAGCGCTTCCCTGTCTGTGTCAAAGGCCTCGTCATCATAGTGCGCATGTGTATCAATAATCATTTTTTCCAATCTCCTCATGTAATCTTAATTTATAGCACTCCCTGTAAACAACACACGTCAAGGATATCTGACGCAGGATTTCGCGCTCTGATAAGCCGGATCAATATACATTATTTATGAGGATTGCTATAATCCGGTTAAAAGATCTGTTACAAAATTACCAGCTCATCCCCCGGGTGGATCACACCTCCGTGGAGAACCTTCGTAAAAACTCCCTGTTTCGGCATAATGCACTCTCCCATTTTCTTAAAGATCGCACATCCGCTGTGGCATTCTTTTCCAATCTGTGTCAGCTCCAGGACTACATCATTGCACTGGAATTTCGTGCCGATCGGAAGTGTGGCAAAGTCGATTCCCTGAACCACAAGGTTCTCTCCGAATGCCCCGTCTTCTACCTCTGCACCTCTGGCGCGAAAATCTTCAATCTTGTCAAAAGAGAGCAGACTTACCTGACGGTGCCATTTGCCGGCATGGGCATCACCCTCGATTCCCCAATCCTCAATTACTTTAATCTCCGGAACACTTGTCTTCTGTATTCCCTTTCTTTCACTTGTACAAACCGCAATTACTTTTCCCATAAGATTATCCCTTTTACCTTCCTGTTTTAGTTTCAGATACTGTTTTCGTATCTGCTCTTCCGTTTATTGCCGTCAGCTTATCTTCTCTGCTTTGGCTCACCGATTTCTCTTTTCGTCAGTACATTCTGACGCTACTCTGCTTTCTTATCCCTGTTATCGCCATCAGTTATCTTGCGCAGTTCCCTGCTTCCCCTGTCATGATCTCAATGCCATGTCCAAGCGCATCAATAATATACTCCAGGCTCTCTTTTACAGCTTTCGGACTTCCCGGAAGATTGATGATCAGTGTTTTTTTGCGGATACCTGCCGTAGAACGGCTGAGCATGGCGCGTTTCGTGATAGTCATGCTGTACGCACGCATTGCCTCCGGAATCCCCGGTACACGTCTGTCAATAATATCCTCCGTTGCCTCCGGTGTAATATCTCTGGGTGAAAAACCGGTTCCGCCTGTTGTCAGGATCAGTTCCGCTGTGCCGCTGTCTGCAATTTCCGCCATTCTCTCTGACAACATCTTTCTGTCATCCGGCAGAACATCTTCAGACACAACCTCATATCCATTCTTCTCAACAATCTCTCGGATCGCAGGTCCGCTTAAATCCTCACGTTCTCCGCGATATCCCGTATCACTGGATGTAATGATCGCTACTCTTTTCATTTTATAAAAACCTCCCTGTCGGGCAGATAATTTTTTTCGTTATCTGCCATTCTGTATTTCCATTATACACATTTCTTTCATTTTACCCAACAAATATTTTGCAAATCGCAAAGTAATTTGTGGATATCAAAAATGAAAATCTCCACTCTTACCACCCGTCTTTTCAACCAGATGAATATTGGACATTACCATATGCTTGTCAATTGCCTTACACATATCATAAATCGTCAGAAGCGTCACCTGAACCCCTGTCAGTGCCTCCATTTCCACACCGGTCTTGCCTTCTGTTTTCACTGTACAGAAAGCGCGGATAATTCCGTTTATCTCATCCAGTTCATAGTCTACGGAACATTTCTGGATCGGAAGCGGATGGCACATGGGAATCAACTCAGAAGTCCTTTTCACTCCCATAATCCCCGCTACACGTGCTACTCCAAGCACATCTCCCTTTTTCACAGAACCCTCTTTCACAGCCTCCATGATTGCTTCTCCTACATGAATCTCACCTGTGGCAACTGCTGTTCTGTAAGTGATATTTTTCCCGGAAACGTCTACCATAACTGCGTTTCCGTTCTCATCAAAATGATTAAAACCCTGTGACATGATCAAAATCCCCCTGTTTAAGTTTTTACAAAAAGCGAGGCTCTTATTGTACGGGAACATACAATAAAAGCCTCGCCTGTTCATCACGATACGGTTGGAGTCTTTACCCACCGAAATTGACGACATCATGAATACTCATGAGTCAGTCACTCCCCTTTATCTAAATATTAATATAGCTTTTGAGAGTGTATTTGTCAAGATAATATTCGTAAGTTTTCACACATTTTCGCTACCATTCGCTTTGTTCTCAGTAATACAAAGATCAGCAGATTTCTGCACCTGCAGGCATTTCCTTTTCCGGTACCATCAGGGAAAGGTTTCCGTCTGCATCTTCTGCGCAGAGGATCATTCCTTCACTGAGTACACCGGCAAGTTTGGCTGGTTTCAGGTTTGTGACTACCATAACCCTCTTACCTACCATTTCTTCTGCACTGTAGTGTGCTTTGATTCCGGATACGATCTGACGCACCTGGCTGCCGATCTGTACCTGTGAGCAGAGAAGTTTCTTTGATTTCTTTACTTCTTCACATTTGATGATCTTACCAACCTGGAACTGAAGCTTGCCGAAATCTTCAAATGTGATCTCCGGTTTTGCTTCGATATCAATTACGTCTTCTTTTTCTTCTTTTGCAGGTTCTTCTGCTTTCGGCGGATGAAGCTCTGCCACCTTTGCAAGTACCTCTTTCAGGTCAAGGCGGGCGAAAAGAATCTCCGGTTTTTCAGTTACTTTATTTCCTGACGGATAGAGGCCAAAGGTCTTAAGGTCTTCCAGTTCTCTGTCCTGTGCATTTAACTGGGCAAGGATTCTCTCTGTTGTTTCCGGCATAAAGGATTTCAGCAGAACCGCACCAATGCAGATTCCCTCAACCAGATTGTAGAGAACTGTTGCAAGACGGTCTTTTTTCTCTTCATCCTTAGCAAGAGCCCATGGCATTGTTTCGTCGATGTATTTGTTGCAGCGTTTGAAGATTGTGAATACTTCTGTCATTGCATCTGCCACGCGGAGTTTATCCATTTTTTCGTTTACTTTGGCAGGTACGGAGAGAATGAAGTTCTTCAGATCATCATCTACAGGTTCTGTAACGCCTTTGTTTTCTACCACACCGCCGAAATATTTGTTTGACATGGAAATGGTACGGTTTACAAGGTTTCCAAGGGTGTTAGCGAGTTCAGAATTGAGACGCTCTACCATCAGTTCCCATGTGATCACACCATCATTCTCGAATGGCATTTCATGAAGTACGAAGTAGCGGACTGCATCTACACCGAAGAAGTCTACCAGTTCATCTGCATAGATTACGTTTCCTTTGGATTTACTCATCTTTCCATCACCCTGGAGAAGCCATGGATGTCCGAATACCTGTTTCGGAAGCGGCAGATCCAGTGACATCAGGAAAATCGGCCAGTAAATTGTATGGAAACGGATAATGTCTTTACCGATCAGATGCAGGTCTGCAGGCCAGAGTTTGTTAAACTGTTCTGTGCTTTCGCCATCGCAGTCGTAGCCGATTCCTGTAATATAGTTTGTAAGGGCATCAAGCCATACATATACTACGTGTTTCGGATCAAAGTCTACCGGGATTCCCCACTTGAAGGAAGTTCTGGATACGCAAAGATCCTGAAGTCCCGGGAGAAGGAAGTTGTTCATCATCTCATTTTTACGGGATTCCGGCTGGATGAAGTCCGGGTGTGTATTGATGTAGTCAATGAGTTTGTCGGCATATTTGCTCATTTTGAAGAAGTATGCTTCTTCTTTTGCAGGTACACATGGGCGGCCGCAGTCCGGACATTTGCCGTCTACAAGCTGAGATTCTGTAAAGAAAGATTCGCATGGTGTACAATACATTCCTTCGTAGTGTCCTTTGTAGATGTCGCCTTTTGCGTACATTTTTTTGAAGATTTTTTTGACCTGTTTTTCGTGGTCTTCATCTGTGGTACGGATGAATTTGTCGTAGGATGTGTTCATCAGATCCCAGATTCTTTTGATCTCACCGGATACGTTGTCTACGAATTCTTTTGGAGTGATTCCGGCTTCTTCGGCTTTTAATTCGATTTTCTGACCATGTTCGTCGGTTCCTGTCTGGAAGAATACGTCGTAGCCCTGCTGGCGTTTGTAGCGGGCGATGGCGTCGGCAAGGACGACTTCATAGGTGTTGCCGATATGGGGTTTGCCGGATGTGTAGGCGATGGCGGTGGTGATGTAGTATTTCTGTTTTTCCATGGGTTGTTGTCTCCTTTTTTGAATGTGGACGCTCCGGAAAATATAATTGTTTTCTGTGCGGTTTCGGGAGCTAGGAACTCTAAGTGTCTGAAAATCAGCTAAAACCATTCGAAAAAATATCAAACTCGCTTCGCTCAGACAGTGAGATTTTTTCGAATAACGCAGATTTCCAGGCACTAAGAGTTGCTACACTCCCTGCAAATGCACAGAAAACAATTATATTTTCCGAAGCTGGTGTTTAAAAATGGTAACAACTGCTCCTTATTTATGGAAGAAAAACATAAATTCTTCATGGTAGGAAGGAACTGGTGTTTGGGGAAATAATTCCTCTCTGTCGCAGTGTAATCCTGCCCGGAGGGCTTTTTTATGTTATAGGAACATTACAGAGTAATTTCCTATAACATAAAAAACGTCTCCTCAGATTATCTGAGAAGACGAGTATTACCCGTGTTACCACTTCTGTTCGTTTCCGGGCTCGCGCGGGGAAACCTTGAGAGGTACGTTGTGATACCTCTACGCTGTAACAGGCGTGCCTGTCGCTGCCTAAAGCTGTTGGCTCTCAGCAGTGCCTCTCGGAAGCCATCTTCAACCTGCTCCTTGCATATCCCTCTCAGCCTTTGAATCTGTGATATGTGATCCATGGGGATTTCTCTGTAATACGGTCTGCGGATCTACTCTCTTCTTCAATGAGTTTGTGTTATTTCGTGACAGCACTCCGCTCTGTAATCGTGGAACGCTGTTAGCTATAGGAAATAGTTATTTCCTGTTATAGGGAAAATATAGCACATTTTGGTGGATTTGTAAACCCACATCGTTATTGTTCACTCCGTTCTCAGTAACCAAACTATAACAATTCTATAAAATAATAATTTTATATCTTGACAATTTCAATCCAATATTGTATAGTATCAATATCAGTAATGATTATCGTTATTGAACAGATTATAACTGCAACTATCCTGAACAGTTATGATAAATCATTTGCGAGTAAACAGGGAAGGGAGGAATACCATGGCGACACTGAAATACAGCCGTCAGAGGGAATCGATCAAAGAGTTTCTAAGAACCAGAACAGATCATCCTACTGCCGATGTGGTATATGAGAATATGAAGCTCATCTATCCGAATATCAGCCTCGGTACGGTATATCGCAACTTATCTCTGCTGGCTGATCTGGGAGAGATTAAGAAGCTTTCCTCTTTCGCCGGAGCGGATCACTTTGACGGGCGGACCGAGAGGCACTGCCACTTCATGTGTATCAGATGTGAGCGGATCATCGACCTTGAGAGCGAGGGAATTCACCACATTATGGATCTTGCAGGTGAGAACTTCAAAGGAAAGATTACTGATTACAGTGCCAGATTCTTCGGCCTGTGTGAGGACTGCCTGAAAGAGACAGAAGGCAACTCTGATAGTTCAAAGTAGTTTTGCTTACATCATTAGTGGCCAAATTGGGAATAACAACTAATGATAAAAAGTTGCAAAAAAGCTAAAATTAAACTTGACTTTTTCAATCAAGTATGGTAATCTAAAGTCACAGAAAATAGTAATAATTACTATTATTAAAAATTACTTTTTCTGCCGCACAGACGGAAAGCAGTAAGAACTAAACGATGCTGAGATAATCAATTTATTTTCTGGCATCCCTAATAAATTCATTAAAAAGAAAAGGAGATTTTAATTATGACAAAATGGGTATGTAGTGTATGTGGTTATGTTTATGAAGGTGAGAAAGCTCCGGAAGCCTGTCCTGTATGTAAGGCACCGGCTGATAAATTCGTAAAGCAGGATGGCGAAATGTCATGGGCTGCTGAACACGTTGTAGGTGTTGCTCAGGGATCCAGCGAAGACATCATGGCTGATTTAAGAGCAAACTTCCAGGGTGAATGCTCTGAAGTTGGTATGTATCTTGCAATGGCAAGAGTTGCTCACAGAGAAGGATATCCGGAAATCGGTTTATACTATGAAAAAGCAGCTTATGAAGAAGCAGAACATGCTGCTAAATTCGCTGAATTATTAGGTGAAGTTGTAACAGACAGCACAAAGAAAAACCTTCAGATGCGTGTAGAAGCCGAGAACGGTGCTACAGCTGGTAAAACAGACCTCGCTAAACGTGCAAAAGCTGCTAACCTTGACGCTATCCATGATACAGTTCATGAAATGGCAAGAGATGAAGCAAGACATGGAAAAGCATTCGCTGGTCTTCTTAAGAGATACTTCGGAGAATAATTCTATCGGAAAATCGCATAAAATAAACCTTTTAAAGGGAGAACCTCAATGGTTCTCCCTTTTTATCCGTTCGTATTTTCATCATTGGAAGCTTAACTGGATTTCGCCTGAAGTCTGGCAACCTGATCTGTCAAAGCATTCATCTTAACCTCATTAATCATAATCCGGTTCATCCAGGTAGCCGACACATCCATCTTATTGATAAGATTCAGATGATTCTCTGCAAGGATAGAAATATTCCTATCCGTTATGTTCTCCAAATGCAGTCTGATATCTGCAAAGTTATTTCTGGTCTCTTCTTCAAAACACTTCTGACGCTCTTCCATTCGGTCCATCTGGCTTTCGAATTTATCCATTTGGCTTTCGAATCCATCCATTCGACTTTCGAATTTATCCATTCGCGTCCCAAATCCTCTGACCTCTGTCAAAACAGCTTCCAGTATTTGTCTGTCTGTCACCACTTTCACCTCCTCTGTAGCCCGTATCGTTCTTTTGTATGTGATTGATTATATCACATACATAAAAATATGTCTATAAAAATCTATAAACATTAGAGTGTATTTGGAAAATGCGTTACTGTTCACTCCGTTCGCAGTAACACGCTTCGCGATGCACAGAATTTATGCTGATCGCATAAATTCGCGCGGTATGTCTCGGGTTTTCTGTGATCTTTGCTCACAAAAAACACCTCGCGGGATATTACCAGTGAACAGTAACGAAAATGCTCCCCACAAGATGTGCGTCACAATTTGTGGGAGATTTTATTTATTATTATCATTCATCTTCTCCTCAATCGCCGCACCAACCCTGTTATAAACAGTCACAGCATCCTGAATATGCGGAATCGTATTTCCATCTGCTCCTGAAGCACCTGCGGAAACAAAGATATATTCCCTGCCCTCAATCTCCGCAAAACTCACCAGACAGTGCCCTGCCTCACTGGTATAGCCGGTCTTGCCACCGAGGATTTTTCCACCTGTGACTGTCGGATCAGACAGATTTTTAAACATTGTACTGTAGTAAGTAATTCCATCCGGGTGGATATTTGTAACTCCGGTAGAATGTCTGGAGGTCTCCACAATCTCACGAAACGTATCATTCTTAATGCAATACTTCATCAAAACAGCAATATCCTTAACCGTACTGTAATGATCCGGGTTATGCAGTCCTGTAGAATCACAGAAATGAGTATTCTCCATTCCAAGCTTCCTTGCTTTCTTATTCATCAGCTCCGCAAAATCCGCCTCTGAACCACTGATCGTATCTGCCAGCGCAATACAGCACTCTGCCCCCGAAGGCAACATCGCACCATAGAGAAGATCAATCACCCGGACCTCTTCCCCCGGCTGAAAACCTGCCTGCGTAGCATCCTGCTCATACAATCCGGAGAACATCTCATCCGTCAGAGTAATCTTCTCATCCAGATCATCAAAATTCTCAATCCCCAATATCACAGTCATAATCTTCGTCATAGAAGCCGGATAAATCTGAGCCTCCCCGTTAATCTCACCCAGAATCTTACCTCCCCTGGCCTGCATCAGGATCGCATTCGGACTGTTGATACCACTGATATCCACTTCCTTCAGAACCGGCTGTTCAAACTGCTCAAACCACTCCTTCACGCCCTTATTCCATCCGATCATGATAACCAGCGCACAGATAATGATCACCTCAACAAACACACAAGCCACAATCCTGCCCCGATATCTCCATGCATAACTTCTTCCACCGCTCTTTTTCCGTCTCCTGCCAGCCACAATAACGCCTCCTGTCTGCCTCTATAACATTGCTCAGAAAAAATATATCTAACAAATCTCTAATTCATCCCCCTACTATAACACACCCTTACCAAATCCTGTAATCTTCCATTCCTGCACACCCATACATTGCATCTTTCTCCCTATATCCAATACCTTTCCGTTTTCCCCCGCCCGCGAAACCATTGTACAGCACAGGAAAATATTTGTTTTCTGATACATCTACAGGAGGTGTAGCAATACTTAGCTTCCGGGAATTTGCGTTATGCTGGAAAAATTCACTGTCTGAGCGAAGCGAGTTTGAATTTTTCCGGCATGGTTTTAGCAAATTTCCGGAAGCTTAGTATTCCTGTCTCCGCAGCCGTATCAGAAAACAAATATTTTCCTGTGCGTCCCCATACCCGCCACACCAAAAAGAAGCGCAAAAAGACCCCCGGAGAATCTCCCCGGGAGTCTTAAATTGCTAAAATCTATTATGCTAATTTCATCGGGTTGATCTTCACACCAGGTCCCATTGTCGGAGCAATAACAACGCTCTTTAAATACTGACCTTTCAGTGTGCTTGGTCTAGCCTTAACGATAGCATCGATCAGCGTCTGGAAGTTGTCGCTTAACTGTTCCTCTGTAAAGGATGCTTTACCAACCGGAACATGAATGATGTTGGTTTTATCAAGACGGTACTCAATCTTACCTGCTTTGATATCGTGAACTGCTTTAGTAACGTCCATTGTTACTGTACCAGCTTTCGGGTTTGGCATTAAACCTTTCGGTCCAAGTACACGACCAAGACGACCTACAACACCCATCATATCTGGAGTTGCAACAACAACGTCAAAGTCTAACCATCCTTCGTTCTGGATCTTCGGAATAAGGTCCTCAGCTCCTACGAATTCAGCACCTGCTGCTTTTGCTTCTTCAGCTTTAGCATCTTTAGCGAAGACTAAAACGCGAACTTTTTTACCAGTACCATGTGGCAGAACTACTGCACCACGGATCTGCTGGTCTGCATGACGTCCATCGCAGCCTGTACGGATATGAACTTCGATAGTTTCGTCAAATTTAGCAACTGCAGCTTTTTTAACTAAGCTGATAGCTTCTGCGGTATCATATAATGTAGCGCGGTCTACTGCTTTAGCAGCTTCCACGTATTTCTTTCCTCGTTTCATTTCTATAACCTCCTGTGGTATTTGCGGGGAACGCCCTCCCACTTACTATTTAATATTAAAATTAATCAACTACTTCGATTCCCATACTTCTTGCAGTACCAGCGATCATGCTCATAGCTGCTTCGAGGGATGCTGCATTTAAGTCTTTCATCTTAAGTTCAGCGATTTCCTGAACCTGAGCTTTAGTAACCTTAGCAACTTTTGTCTTGTTCGGTACGCCGGAACCGGATTTGATCTTAGCAGCTTTCTTAAGAAGAACTGCAGCCGGCGGAGTTTTGGTTATGAAGCTGAAACTTCTGTCTGCATAAACAGTGATAACTACAGGAATGATTAAGTCTCCCTGATCTGCTGTTCTTGCATTGAACTCTTTTGTGAACTGAACGATATTTACACCGTGCTGTCCAAGAGCTGGACCTACAGGTGGTGCTGGAGTTGCTTTACCAGCCGGAATCTGTAATTTGATATATCCTGTTACTTTCTTTGCCATTTTTCGGCACCTCCTATGTGGTATTGGCGGGGGTTTATGGTCCCTCCCACGATATTGTTACCTTTGCTTGTTACATCTGTTTGATTTCTGCGAAACTAATTTCTACCGGCGTTTCGCGGCCGAAAAGTTCAACATTGATCGTTGCTGTCTGTTTCTGCACATTAAGGGCAGTGATAACACCAACGGTATCTTTCCAGGCACCGCCTGTGACAACAACTGTATCACCCTCTGCGAAATCGACCTGAATTTCCTCTTTCTTGATACCAAGAGGAAGCATCTCTTCCTCGGTCAACGGTACCGGCTTGGACCCTGGTCCAACGAAGCCTGTCACACCTCTGGTGTTACGGACAACATACCATGTATCGTCATTCATAACCATGTTGAGAAGTACATAGCCAGGAAACATTTTCTTCTGAACCTGTTTCAGAGCCCCGTTTTTCAGCTCAGCCACTTCCTGCAGCGGAACACGAACTTCAAGGATCTGGTCTTCCAGGTGTCTGTTTTCGATGGTTTTTTCAATATCGACTTTTACTTTGTTCTCATACCCGGAATAAGTATGAACAACATACCATTTCGCTTCTGACATACAATCACCTTATCCTTATTTCATTAAAAGATTAATGCCTTCGAGAATAAATGAATCCATGACGCTGATCAGTACGCAAAGCACGATCGACACGCAAACTACCACGATAGTCTGCTTAATCAGTTCATTGCGGTCTGTCCAGACAATCTTCCTGAATTCTGACTGAAGTCCCTGAAACCAACTCTTCTTCTGGCTCTTGCCAGCAGATTTTTCATTTCCTTGCATAGCCTGACCTCACAATTCTCTGTGAGTAACTGTTTCGTCCAGTTACCTTGGATTACTTTGTTTCCTTATGCAGAGTGTGTTTGCGGCAGAACTTACAATATTTCTGAGTTTCCATTCTCTCAGGATGGTTCTTTTTCTCCTTAGTCATATTGTAGTTACGCTGCTTGCACTCGGTACATGCTAATGTAATCTTAACGCGCACAACTTCCACCTCCAGTGTTTTCATTTGCATGGTCATTTTCCTCATGCCGGACGATGTATCCGTCATCTTTTCGGGCATAAAAAAAAGACCTAACTTCCATGTCGCTTGTCAAGTTTATCACACATGGCATGCCTAAGTCAAGTCTTTTCTTATTATTTATGCCTATATTTCATCGCATATTTTTTACAGGAAACGCAGCTATCCGACGCCGTATGGTATTTCTTCTGAAAATACCCATACCCTTTTCTTCTGTTGAACTTTATCAGAAGTAATCATATCCTCCATGGATATCTACAATACTCCCATTCATGTAGTTATTGGTAAGTATACTGTACGCCATATCTGCCACGTCTTTGATCTCACCGAATCTGTGCAATGCGATCTTGCGGTTGATGCGTTCGTAGCTTTCCGGTGTGCGGTTCTCATGCCAGGGCGTCTGGATGAAACCGGGGGCAATGGCATTGACTGTGATGCCTTTTGGCTCAAATTCCTTTACCAGCGATTTGGTAAGGAAGTGGATGGCAGCCTTGGTCACGCCGTATACCAAAGAGGAGGAGTATGCCTGCTGCCCTGCATAGGAACCCATGAAGAGTACTCTTCCGCCTTCTGTCATAACAGGCATAAATTCTTTGATCATAAATACAGGTACAGACAGGTTGGTATTTACGATCTTATTCCATTCCTCGAAAGTGTAATCCTGAAATTTATCGTAAGTGCTGATTCCCGCATTGCTGATCAGCCAGTCTACATGTCCTGCTTTCTCTTTTACTTCTCCGACGAAATTCATCATATCGTCATAGGAAGACATGTCCGCTTTCAGAATAATAAGCTTCTCCTGGTCTTCCGGTTTCAGGCTGTCCCAGAATTCATTGGCTTTATATGCATTGTGAGCGTAAGTGGCAAAGATCAGATCATCTTCTGCTGAGTTTGCCAGTATCTTCTCCACAATACCGCGTCCGATTCCGGAGGTGCCGCCTGTGATCACTGTTACCTTGCTCATTTTGTATTCCCTCTTTTTATTCATCTATAATACAGACAGATCTGTTCTCTGTCATGCGGGAGTCTCCCCACTTCCATAAAACAGACTGCCTGCAAAAAAATTCCTTCTATATTATATATTCCACATTACCGAAATATATTCTTCACTCCTACAATTCCATCAGTCTGTCATAAACTTCCTTCGGTGCATATGGCTGCTGATTATGGATCGGTTCACCCAGACAGGTCTTGGGATATGCAAAAGTTCCATGCTCCAGCATAACTTCCAGAAGTTTCGGGCCTTCCCCTTCCAGAAATTCCGGTGCTTCTTCTCTGACTGCATCGCAGAGCATTCTCAGTGCGGGAATGCCGTAAGCCTTTGCCACCTCTGCGAAATTACAGGAAGCAAAACCGCAGCCGTCTGTGGTTCCTGCGAACAGACAGTCAAAATAATCTCTCTGCAGGTGACGGATCATGCCAAGTGCTTCATTATTCATAACCATGATCTTAACAGGAAGATTCTCTCTCTTCACCCACTCCAGTTCCTGGATATTCATTTGGAGTGCACCGTCTCCGCAGATGCAGGCGGTCGGTTTTCCGGTTGCATAATACGCTCCGATAGCTGCCGGAAGCCCGTAGCCCATAGCTCCATGTCCGCCGGAGAAGAGAAGTTTCTGTCCTTCATGATTCTTGAATGACTGGTAACTCCACACCATATGCTGTCCTACATCCACTGCGATCGCGGAGGTATCCTCCAGCATATCACTGAGGTCTGCGATCATACGGTTCGGATATCTTTCCGGCGTGGCATCATCAACTGCCTGAAGATTTTCCTTAATCTCTGTGCAGACATTCAGCCAGTCACTGATCCCCTCTGTATCCGGAGCTGCTGCTTTTGCAAGACAATCGATTACTGCACCTGTCTCTGCCTGCAGCTTCACTTCATTGATACCATTCTCATGGATATCTCTCTGAAGATTGTATGGATCAATATCTATACGTATGATCTTTGCACCTCTGGCAAATTCATGTACTTTGGTTCCGATCTGCCTGGTACACAGAGAAATGCCAAAGCAGAGAAGCAGATCGCTTTTTGCATTGGCGATCATATTTGCATAACGGTGTCCATAGGCACCGCCGATGCACCCGAAATTCAGCGGATGGTCGTATCCCAGAACTGATTTCGCCAGAACGCTGGTGATGATCGGAATCTGTCTCTTCTGTGCAAAGCGGATCAGTTTCTGCTGGCTGAAGCTGCTGTCCACGCCATGGCCCAGCATGATCACCGGACGTTTTGCCTGTTCCAGTGCTTCCAGAATCGTATCTGCCGCCTGCTGTGCTGCAGCTGCATCTGTATGTTTGTCCTCAAAAGTCATGTCATAGACCGGATTCTCCACTTCACTTCTCTGGATATTCATGGGAAGATCGATGAGCACCGGTCCTCTGCGTCCTGTGGTTGCAATATGGTATGCTTTATTTAATTCCTCCACAATGTCCTCAGGGTTTCGTATCTGAACAGCATATTTGGTGATCGGTTTCGCCATTGCCACAATATCTGTCTCCTGAAATCCCTGCTGACGCAGCCCCTTGATTCCTGAATACTCATAAGTGTTCAGCTGTCCTGTGAGAAAGATCACAGGCAGGGAATCATAATAGGCATCTGCCACACCACTCAGAAGATTGATGGCTCCAGGTCCGCTGGTAGCATAGGCGCAGGCACATTCTTCCTTCGCCTGTGCATATCCGCAGGCTGCGAAAGCTGCTCCCTGTTCATTGTAACTGGAATGATTCTCTGTCTCCGGATTTCTTTCAATGGAATCTACCAGATGTGCGATCATCGTTCCCTGGTATCCAAAGAAATGACGGATTCCTTTTTTCTGTAAAAACGTAACAATATAATCTGAAAGCTTCATTTTTCCTCCCGTCAGATCAGCGTGCCGATCTTACTTCTCTGTACTGTCTTTCCTGTTTTCTCCAGTACGTCTACATAGATGTCAAAAATCTCTTCGTCCTCTGCAAAGAGTTCATTCTTCTGCAGACTCTTCTGCATCATCTTGAAATAGGGACGAAATACCCTCTCAAGTGTCATATAATCTTCATTCTTATACAAGTTCTTAATGTAGTCTTTCTGCTTCTCATAGGAAACACTCAGATTCATGCGCTCCCCACAGAACTCTACATAATCCCAGCATTCGTTGAAGTAGTCTTTGTGCCGCCTGCTTCTGGCAAGTTTGCGGGCATTTTTCATTCGCTCTTTACAGTATTTCTCAAAGTTTCCGGATTCTTTCCAGAACTGTGTATAGCTTACCCTCGCACTGACCACCAGCGCAATGGGTGTCACATAGCGGGGTTCCTTTGCATCTTTATAATTCTTTCCATAGCTTATGGTAAGATACTCTGCGGTTTTTGCCGGAACCTGGAGTTCTGCACCTTCCAGAGTGACACGTTTACTCTCCGCAAAAATTTCTGCAGGGAAAATGGTAGTCTGTTTTCTTCTTTTGAGGATATATTTATTTGCTCCGGGCTGCTGGCAGGATCTGACAAGCCTGTCATACAAATGTGCAGCCTGTCCCTGGCGCCCGGTTATCATGCACTGCAGCCGCATAATTGTACGGTTCACCCTGCTCCTGAAATTTCTATCTGCATAGTTGATATGACAGAGCTCTGTCCATGCATTCTCATCTCTGGATAATCTGCGTTCTGCTTTTACAGAAGCTGCCGGCGTTCTAAGCGGAAAAATACTGACTCCTATTCCCGGGAATGCGTAGTCTCTGGTGTTGTCCAGATTCAGGCACAGAGTATCTGTATTGGTGTATCTCAGATAAAATCCTGAGAACCATTTGTGGCTCTTCATGGATTCCAGTGCTCTCTTTTCCCTTGGATCTTCATCCACAGCCAGACGGAACCGTTCCATATCCGCTGTTTTCATCAGCACTACTCCAAACATTGGATTCTGTGGGAAAGGATGCCCTTCCACTGCGCAGAGTGTCAGTCGTGGAGAGAGGTAATATTCTATTTTATTCCGGCGGCATATTTCATCGATTTCCTGTAATAATGATAAAATCACCTTTTGTTTTTTGTTCAACTCTTTACTCCATTTCTATTGATGTCACTTAACAGTTACAGTCTGCACGATCTTCTTAATATCTTCAATACTTTCATATTTATCAAGCCATTTATCAAGCACAACTGTAATATCCGTCTTCTTTCCAAAGCTTTTCGCCTGTCTGCTGCCATCGTTCAGATCATTGATAAAAATACGGTACAGCTCTGTTCTTACATAAGAAGGCATCTCATATTCCAGTGCTTTCTTATAATTTGCAAAAGCCTCCCTGGTCTGTCCCTGTTTCATCCTGACATCACCCACCAGCTTATAAGCGCAGGCTTTCTCTTCTCTGCGAAACTGACGGTTTCGTACCTGTTCTGCAAGCCACTCCAGTTCGCTCTCCTCACCTGTACAGATGATCTGGGTGCGCAGTTCTGCAAGCTCATTGGAATACCCCAGCCGCTTCCATGCTCTTGTAAGAGCTTTCCTGTACATCTTATGTTCTTCTGAAACTTTAACCTGTATATCCGCCGGCGCTTTAACTTCTTCAGTTTCTGCTGACGGATCTGATACTTTTTTATTCACATCATCAGCCGATGTTTCATCTGATGTTCTATCTGATTTTATCTGTTTTCTGCTTTTTCCCGAATTTTTCTCCACACTGACTGGCGTGATCATCTGTGTGCCGATCACAGCCCGGATTTCACCGATTTCTTTCTCTATCTCGCTCTGCGTACGTGCACACACTGTTTTTGCCAGATATAATGCTCCCTGGATATCATCATCCTCAGGTATCAGACGACTCCACAGCTCCATCAATGCGAGAGCCTCCTTCTTGTTGTGGTTTGCAATAAGCTCTTCACAGCTTTTCAGGATTTCAGATTTGTATCCTCTGAAGAATCTGTCCATCTCCATCCATACAATTCCGTTAGTTGTCTTATTCTTTACCTGAAGATAAAGCTCTGCCGCTTTCTGCATCTCGCCATCCATCCAGAGGATATCTGCCTTATATTTCAGGAAATAACCATCCTCAGGAAACATCTTAAGAGCTTTATCAAGAAAACGTTCTGCTTCGATCCGGTTCTCTCCCGCATCCTCCATCAGGAACCTGCACTTAAATTTCATAAATCCCGGATGTCCCGGATATTTCTTCAGAAGCTCATTGACGATCTGTTCTGCCTCCTTTATCCGATGGAATTCATAATGATCCGCAGCTTTCCTGAAAAACTCAATATCTTCTTTCAGTCCCTCCATCTCAGGACTCAGATGGTCAAGCTGCTGACGGACCTGCATCATCCGATATGCCTTTGACACACGTTCTGTATAAAACAGAGTAAGCATTGCCGCATAGAATACATCGTCAGGTATCTCCACAAGTGTTGGATGATAAAAAGCATAAATGTTGGTATAGTCTTCTCTTCCGATAAAGTCAGCACTAAGCTGATTCTTATAATAAGAGCCAAAAAGTGCACTCAGCTTACGGAAAGATCTGCTTTCCACCAGCTCACTGATCTTAAGTCCTGATTCATCAATCGCTCTCTGCAGGTCCAGTGCAACAGCGCGGGCTTTCATTGCAAGCCCATCCTGGCGGACCTTATGGCTTTTTTTCGCAATGCGCATATTGTAGAACTTTCGGAACACACTGTCCCAGCGCAATCTTTCCTTATTGATCTTCGGCATGTATTCTTCACGTAGCTCCTGATAAGGAAGATCATCTACACACACTGCTACATGACCCTCCCTCTTATCATGAGGAGGCATATATGACCACTCGTCTCCATAATGCCAGATCAGATAGTCACTGCACTTATTTGGGATCATTGCCTTTTTTCCCTCAAAGATGCCCTCCTTTACAGGGAACATCATATCCTTATCAAAAAGAAACGGACAGCCGCCCCAGCGCATGGCATAACGGTCACATTCCTCTTCTTTATAAGAGAACATGATCTTCTCAAGCTTTGCCAGTGTTCTTTTTTTACCAAGAAAAATATAAGAAAGAAGATACTTCAGATACATGGATGCAGGTATCTCCCAGCGGTCGCTGTAGCCTACAGAAATATTGATAAGATCTGAGTAGATCATCATGTGTGTTCTATATTTCTCGTATTCTTTGTCGTCAGCCGGAACAGGATCCAGTGTAAGAATGTCTATGATTTCTCCGCCGCAGTCCTTCCCGATAATCTGGCTCTTATGGATGGCACAGGTATTGGTGGATGCGTAGCGCGGAAATGAATTTGTATAGTTTCTGTCCACCTCCGAACACTGTATCTCTCTGTCAGGCGGGAGTTCTGTTTTGCATATCTCTATGAATTTCTCCCAGTCCGAACGTGGCATATAAAGGTCTACATCATCATCCCAGGGAACAAATCCCTCATGTCTGAGAGCTCCGATCAGGGAGCCTCCTGCCAGCACGTATCTGAGGTTATGTTCTCTGCAGATTTCATCAACCTCCCTGAAAAGCTTCAGGAGGTATTTCTGTTTCTCCGTCATGAATTGTCCTTTCTGTTGATTGTTTCCAAAATTTCTATTATTCTTACCGACTCATCATAGAAAAGCCGGGTACATTCTGTCCGTTTGTCTCTGATCATGATCATCAGCTCCTGCAGCAGATAGCGGAAACCATTTCCCTCGAAGTTAAAGCTGTACCTTTTCAGAAATTCTTTTCCTGAAATATTGGCTTCAAAGTATCCGGTGTTCCACCAGTCATTAGGGATAGTTACCCTGCCGTTGCTTCCGATGATCACAAGTTCATTCTCAATGTCAACCGTTGTTCCGATCTCAATAGTCGCCAGTGCACCGGCGTATTTCATGGAAATCATATCATATACAAAACGGCCTTCCTGATTGCGGACCGCATTGGTGTTGATATCCTGGCATTTTTTTCCCAGCAGTTTCAGTACTGCGCAGATAGCTGTGCAGACTGTCTCATTAAAAGTCCTGCCGCCCTCGAAATCATCCTGGGAGATTGCACATTTGACACTTACCAGATCTCCCACCAGGTTACTGTGTACCAGCCATACCAGCTGATTAAACGCCCGCAGGTAGACCAGTGTGGTCCGTTCAATGAGAACCACATTGTTCTCCCTTGCCACCTGAAACAGGTAGCGCAGTTTCTCTGAGGAAAGTGTCATGGGCGAATCACTGATCACATATTTTCCTTTTTTCAGCGCTCGCTCAATATATTCTGCTCTCCGGTTCAGCGATGTCTTGATATAAACAATATCTACATCTGCCAGAAATTCATCATAGCTGCTCCAGCAGGAACCTAACTCATATTTATCACAGAATCTCTGTGCAGTCTCGTGATCCTCGCTGAATACACGTTCCACATGAACTCCGCTGACATATTTGGATTCCTCCACAAAATCATTATCCCGGATATCATCCGTCACGATTCCCATATTAAAGATAACACCTTCACTGCGAAGCTTTGTACTGGAAATATTCTTGGTCCTTTCCAGATAAACTACATCACAGTAGTTCTTAAGGTAATCGAATTTCCCTCTCCAGTCAGATCCTACCACCAGAACATCAATATCATACTTAATAATGTCATTGACCTTCTGTCCCTGATATTCTTCAATGATGATCTCATCTGCCAGCCCCGTCCTTCGCACATTCTCGATTCTCTTAATGAGGCTGTCCCGCACATTGAGTTTGCCCCGCTCAATGTCAAAGCTCTCACTTGTGACACCTACGATCAGATAATCACCAAGTGCTTTTGCTCTTTTGATAATATTGTAGTGGCCTTTATGAAAAAGATCAAAAGTGCCATATGTGATTACTCTCTTCATTCTTTCGTCATAACTCCCCTGAAAAAAATATTCTTATTTTGCCGAACAGTTTTCCTGCTCCATACGTTACTGTTCACTCCGTTCACAGTAACGTAGCCAAAATTCATTCCAGATTGCCTGCGGCAATGGAATTTTGGCTTGTATGTCTCGGGATTTTGGCATATTCATGCCAAAACACCTCGCGGAATAGTGGTGTGTGAACAGTAACCTCCATACGATAGATACTTTGATTATATCATACTTCCCAACTTCCGTCACCTGTCCGTTACAAAAATGTTAAATTCGCGTTAACTTTACAAAAAGAAGAGTTTTGAAATACTGTTTTTGTATCTCAAAACTCTTCCTTTGTGTTTATGGTTCTTTATTGTCGTCCATCGTTCTGGTAGTAGCTTCCAGTTCCTGGATCAGGTCTTCCAGCGAAAGCTCCTCTTCCCCTTTGATCAGTTCATCAGGGATATCATCCAGATTATCTTCTTCAATCTCCAGCTCCATGCCGGCCACATTGCTGAAGCCTTCATGACTGTCGGAAGAAGTATGATCCGGTGTATCCTCGTCCATATTTACTTTCTCCACATGTCCGTCCTGCTCACTCTCTGAATCAAGCGTTGCCGCAAGCTCTGCGATGGCTTTCTTTCTTCTGAGAAGTTCATATTCATCATATTCGCTGTCATACTCTTCTTCCAGGCCTTCATCTCTGACTGTCTTATCCTTCTTGATCAGAATAAATGCGATCAGATTCAAAACACCCGTATAGAGCAGATCCACAGGCAGACTTCCCAGTACAAGTACAAATACCAGTGATACTCCCAGAAGCACCCATACATTGTTCATTGCAGGAAGCATCAGGATGTATAAACCATTCATAATGATCATGATCGGATAATGGAAGAAATAAATTCCCATTGTATGTCGTCCCACATAGGTGAGTGGCAGTTTGATGTCCGGCACTAACGCAAGCATCGTATAGACAACTACGAAAGATACCAGATACATCAGCAGTCTGAGGATCACTCCCTGAGGATCCGTCAGGCCACAGAGCTGATATCCATGATTACCTCGGAAAATAGCAATTCCCATTTCATTTGGGATCATATAATTCGGTATCGCCCACAAAAGGACTCCGGAGATTGCCACCAGGATCCATTTTCCCTTAAATTTACGGATCGCTGTGATATATTCACTCTTCCAGAGATACCCCGCAACAAAGAATGGGAAAAATACCACGATTCTTGATGATGACAGGAATGTGGTAAATTCCGGTCTGGTTCCTGCCCATAATGCGAACAGGATACTGAGCGGAACAATAAATCTGATCTTACCCAGGGCCTCAATGGTAAGGCGGTAAATAAACAGTGCCAGTATATACCACATGACACTTCCGGTAGGACGCAGTATCTCATAATCTACAGATCTGCCCAGCCATATCTGTGAATACCAGGTTAAGGTATATCCCAGAACATAAGGGATCAGCAGGTTCTTAAAATTCTTCAGCACATTCTGAGGTTTCTTTGACAGATATCCTGAAATAAAAACAAATGCAGGCATGTGAAAAATCGTGATCGCATACCACACATATCTCACTACAGTATCTACCTTTACAAGGTTAAATGCAATAATATGGTTAAATACTACCAGAAAGATAAGCAAAACTTTAATGTTATCGATCAGGCAGGAGTACGGCACCGCCGCTCTCTCTTTTTTTATTTTCATGTTTAAGTACTATCCTCTAATCATATTTCTGACTTCTGCTGTGTGAACATACAACCCCATTCTGCCAGATTCTTCAGATGACCGGCAGACAAAAAAACGCACAGCAATGTAACGGGCAATTAACCGCAAAGTCATATTTACTGCAACAAGCATAACATATTTTTACGATTTATGGAATAGAAACTTAACATTTCGGTCAATGGAAATATTTTGTTACTGTTCACACACCACTATCCCGCGAGGTGTTTTGGCATGAATATGCCAAAATCCCGAGACATACAAGCCAAAATTCCATTGCCGCAGGCAATCTGGAATGAATTTTGGCTACGTTACTGTGAACGAAGTGAACAGTAGCAATATTTCCATATTCCATGTACAGCATAAGAACAGAAAAAAATTACAGCTTCTGATCCTAGCCGTAACCGGCGTATCTGTAGACATTGTAAGTCATGGCTGCTGATTTCAGTTTGTTTCTGGATTTGCCGCCTTCGCTGAGACGATATTTCAGATAGGGTTTGTTGATTCCGGCAGCACAGCCGTATTTTCGCAGGATTTTCAGCCAGGTGATATAATCCTCATGGCTGTCGTCATGCTCCATGGGAAATTCACGCGCCACATCCCTTCTGAGTATTACCGAAGAACAGTTGATGCTGTTATGTTTCAGAAGTTCTCTGTAGGTGATCTTCTCTTTTACAGGGATTGTCCGTCCTGTACTGCTTCCGTCCGCTTTCATCAGTTCCCGCCCTGTAGAACACAGCACGTATCCTGTCTCTTCCAGACGTTTCAGCTGTTCTTTCAGCTTGCCTGGCTCCCACCAGTCATCTGCATCCAGAAAAGCAATGTAGGTTCCCTGTGCCAGCCCGACTCCTCTGTTTCTGGAGCCTGCAGCTCCCATATTCTGTTCATTCTTAATATACCGAAAGTCCTCTCTGCCCTCATAGGCAGACAGGACTTCCTCTGTATGGTCTGTAGAACCGTCATCGATCACCAGAAGTTCCAGCGAAACTCCCTGTTCATAGACGGATTCCACAGCCTTTCTAATATATTTTTCTCCGTTGTAAACCGGCATGATCACAGATACCAGCGGTTTATTCATTGTCATTCCTCCGTTTTATTCTCTGACACTCCGGCGTTTTTCCCGGAATCCTTCAACGCATTTACCTGTCTGTCATCTACTCCCTCAGATACTTCTTTCTGGAAAAAGATTTTAACTGTCATAAAGATCAGCTTGATATCCAGCAGGAAGGAATAATTCTCAATATAAAACAGATCCAGCTTTAATTTGTCATAAGGCGTTGTATTATACTTACCGTAGACCTGCGCATATCCGGTAAGACCTGCTTTAACTTTCAGACGATAATAGAATTCCGGAAGCTCTTTCTCATACTCAAGCATGATACTTTCACGTTCCGGACGCGGACCTACCAGAGACATATCTCCCTTAAATACATTGAAAAGCTGAGGAAGCTCATCCAGATGAAGATTTCTCAGCACATGACCTACCGGTGTGATACGGGAATCATGCTTGGATGCCAGTCTTGCACCGTTTTTCTCCGAATCTACGCACATACTGCGGAATTTACAGATCTTAAAGGGCTTTCCACCCAATGTCAGACGGTCCTGAAAATAAAACACCGGACCTCTGTCGTATGCTTTTACCGCAATCGCTATGATCAGCATGATCGGTGAAGTGATTATAATGCCGATCCCTGAGATCAGAATATCCATAACTCTCTTTGCAGCACGCTGGTCTACTGCCAGTCCCATATTTCTGGATACCAGAAGCGGTGTGTCAAAAAGATGGATGCGTTCACTTCCCATAAGAATGATGTCCGAAATCTTCGGACTCACATAGCATCGGACAGAATGTGCAAAACAGTATTTCAGATAACGGTTTCTCTCTGTTGAATGCAGATCCCAGATGATCACGCCGTCATAATCCTGCATCATCTGATGGATTTTTTCTTCTCCCACACTGATGTGTACCTTGCCGCTGATGTCATATTTGTCCTTTCGGGAATTCATCTTATGGATCAGGTCGTCCCCCGGATCCCGGTCACCGTAAATGACCAGAAGCCGGCGTGCGCGGTAAAGTCCGGAATAGATATACCTTGAACCAAATATCCAGATAATGATCAGAACCAGCTGTATTCCTGTCATCTCGATCATAGGCCATACGCTCAGGAACCATCTGTTGATCAGGGTGATCTCCAGATATTCCACCACATTGGTACACAAAAGTGCCAGTGTCAGCGAATAAAATACATCAATCCTCTTAAGATATCCAACCTTAAGTCCTCCGTACAATTTGGCAAACAGGGCAAACATCAGACCGTAGATTGCGATCAGTACCCAGTTACCTTTGCGCCAGAAAGGCTCGTCGATCTGTCCTCTGTAAACGGAATACCACACCCATGCAAAGACCGCCGCCTGTGCCAGAACCACCAGACTCGCCAGACAAAATACGATAAATCGTTTATAATCTTCTCTTTTACTCACGTGATAACCTCTGTTTCTCTGTAACTGTTCAGTATTTTCACAGTTACGCATTTCTTCTATAAATTCCTACCTATTATAGCGTAAGAACTATTATACGTCCACCCGTTTCACTTAAATTTGTGAACAAATGTTACTGTTCACACAGCATTATTCCGCGAGGTGTTTTGGCATGAATATGCCAAAATCCCGAGACATACAGGCCAAAATTCCATTGCCGCAGGCAATCTGGAATGAATTTTGGCTACGTTATGAGCATAATTTACAAATATCTTTAATCCCCTGTCATGCGATTCGTCTCGATATTTGTATATAATGTATAATTTTTCGTCGATTTTACTTAGTTTGTAGCAAAGTTTTTACATATTTTTTTCAGAAACCTATGGAAAAATGTCAGGAAAAAATGTATAATATTACCTAACAAATGAAAGCGAGGGTTCACTATTATGAAACAAAATAGTATGTTGGCCATGATCCTGGCCGGCGGTCGTGGCAGCCGTCTGCATGATCTTACCAATAAAGTGGCAAAGCCGGCCGTTTCATACGGCGGTAAATATCGTATCGTAGACTTTCCTTTAAGCAACTGCGCCAACAGTGGCGTTGATGTTGTAGGTGTACTTACACAGTATGAATCAATCCAGCTGAACAGTTATGTGGCAGCCGGCGGACGTTGGGGTCTTGATGCTAAAAACAGCGGTGTTTACGTTCTTCCTCCACGTGAGAAAGCAGATGAGAATCTGAATGTATATCGCGGAACTGCAGATGCAATCTCCCAGAATATTGATTTCATTGATAAATTTGATCCTGAATACGTTCTTGTTCTTTCCGGTGACCATATTTATAAAATGAACTATGACAAGATGCTTGCAGCCCACAAAGAAGCAAAGGCAGATGCAACCATCGCAGTTATCGGAGTTCCGATGAAAGAGGCAAGCCGTTTTGGTATCATGAATACTGATGAATCCGGACGTATCGTAGAATTCGAAGAGAAACCTGAGCATCCGAAGAGCAACCTTGCATCCATGGGTATCTATATCTTCACCTGGAAACTCCTCCGCAAGATGCTGATGGCTGATATCAAGAATCCGGATTCCAGCCATGACTTCGGTAAGGATATCATCCCTACTATGCTTAACGATAACAGAACTCTTTATGCATATAAATTTGAAGGATACTGGAAAGATGTTGGTACCATCGACTCTCTCTGGGAAGCAAACATGGATCTGTTAAGTTCCAAGAATGAACTGGATCTGGGTGATCCGTCCTGGAAGATTTATACAGAAGATGTTACCGCACTTCCACAATACATCAGCGCAGAAGCAGATATTAAAGATGCATATATCACACAGGGCTGTGTTGTTCAGGGCGAAGTTAAGCATTCCGTTCTCTTTACAGGTGTTAAGATTGGTGCAGGTGCCAGAATTATCGACAGTGTACTGATGCCGGGTGTTGTTGTAGAAGAAGGTGCCGTTGTTCAGCGTGCACTTGTAGCTGACGGTGTCCGCATCGGTAAAGGTGCAGTTGTCGGTGCCGCAGACAGTGAGCACATTGAGCTTGTAGCGAAACGCGTAAAGGGGGCAGAATAATATGTATAAGGCATTTGGAATCGTAAGCTCTTCCGGGAGAAATATTTATGTAGATGGTATGCAGGATTATCGCCCAATCGGTGCGTTTTCCTTCCTTGGCAGATACAGAGTCATTGACTTCCCTATCTCCAATATGACCAACAGCGACATTGACCGTATTCAGGTCTATATCAATAATAAACCCCGTTCTGTTGTAGAACACGTTGGAACAGGACGTCATTACAACATCAACTCCAAGAGCGGCAAACTTCAGCTTCTCTTCTCAGAGCACAATAATGACAATGATATCTATAACACCGATATCTCCTGCTATCTGGACAACATGGAATCCCTCAGCAGAATGAATCATCCGTATGTTGTCATTGCCCCGAGCTATATGGTTTATTCAATTGATTTTGACCAGTTTTTACATACACACGTTGAGTCCGGTGCAGATGTTACTCTCCTTTATCACGCTGTTGATAATGCAAAAGAGGCTTATCTTACCTGTAATGTTCTGGGACTGAACCGCCAGAAAGGTGTGGAATCCATCGAACCGAATCATGGTAATAAGAAGAATCAGTATGTTTATATGGATACCTGTGTTATGAAAACAGAGCTTTTCATCAGCCTGATCAAAGAAGCCAAGAATCTTTCTTCCATGTATACACTGGCAGACATCCTGAATGATAAATGCGAAACTCTGGACATCCGCGGCGTTGCACACAAGGGATTCTTTGCAAGCATTACAGACTTCCCAAGTTACTATGCTGCAAACATGGCTCTCCTTAATTACAAGTCAGCTCAGGAACTTTTCCATGATAACTGGCCAATCTATACACGTACCAATGATTCCTGCCCGACTCAGTATTTCAATACTGCAGATGTGAAGAATTCCGTAATCTCCAACGGCTGCCAGATTGAAGGTACTGTTGAGAATTCCGTAATCGGTCGTGGATGCGTCATTAAAAAAGGTGCTGTTGTAAGAAACAGTGTTGTTCTCGCTGAAGCTACTGTAGGTGAGGGTGTTCACGTAGAGAATGAAGTAGTCGACAAATGGGCGAAACTCGTTCATAAAAAAGAAATCGTTTCCCCGACTGAACAGCCTGGTTATATCAGAAGAAATGATACTCTGTAATTAATGATTAATTAGATTAAATGCAAAGCCCCCCCGGAAGCGGTCACTTCCGGAGGGCTTTGTTTGTGTTTACTTAAATTTCACAAACTCTTCACATTTTCCTCTTGCATTTCATTTTTAGCGTGTTATAATACAGCTGTAACAAAGATAAAGAACAAACAACTGAATACTTAAAAATACTTAACACCACCTGGAGCATTTCGGATGCTCATAAATTGAAGATAGTGTCAAGCATGTCACCTCAGCTGTAAAATGGAGGAAAAGTCAAATGAATACTTTAAAAGCTGAAAAAAGAACAATGGACACAAAGGCCAAAAGATTAAGAAGAGAAGGCTACGTTACAGGTAACGTATTTGGCAGAGAGATGGAAGGTTCTCTTCCTGTTAAAATCGAGAAATCTGCTGTCGAGAAACTTCTCAAGACAAATAACAAAGGAAGCCAGATTATGCTGGATGTAGATGGTCAGTCATATGACGTACTGATCAAAGAGATCCAGTTCAATCCGTTAAAAGGACAGGTGGATGAAATAGATTTCCAGGCACTGGTAAGCAACGAGAAAGTACATTCCGTAGCAGAGATCGTACTTGTAAACCACGACAAACTGGAAGCCGGTGTATTACAGCAGCATCTGGAAGAAATCTCCTTCAGAGCTCTCCCATCAGCACTGGTAGACAAAATTATGGTAGATGTCGGTGACATGAAAGTCGGCGACGTAATCAAAGTCAAAGACCTCGCCATCGCCCAGGACAAAGATGTAGACTTAAAGACAGACCTTGAAGCTGCAGTTGTATCCGTAGCCGCCGTTCATGTAGACCCGGCTCTGGAAGCTGAAGAAGAGGCTGCTGCCGAAGAAGAAGCTAAATAACATAATATCTCTTTTAACATTTATTCAGGTACGCTCAAGCGTACCTGAATTTTTTTATCAAAATATCTCCCTCCACAAATAATTGACCTTTCCAGATATCTGCACTATTCTGTTCCCGTACTATTCTTTCTCTTGCTCCTGCTCCAGCAGCCTGAATGACAATTCCAGATAAAAAATCTCCTCCGGATCATCCAGCTCAGACTGCAGGATTTCCTTAATCCTGTCCAGCCTGTAAAGAAACGTACTGCGGTGGATAAACAATTCCCTTGCCGCCTGGGTTGCACTGAGATGCTGCTCCAGATACACTCTCAATGTCTCCATGTACTGAGTCTGATTCTCCTCATCATGCTTCTTCAATTCCAGCAGCCCTTCATGACAGATCATTGTTCCTGGCAGTCTTCTTGTTGCCTGTTCCAGAATATAAGTCAATGCCACCTGACCGAAATAATGAATCCACAGATAAGGCTTCTTACGGCTTCCTACATCCAAAGCCGTCTTCGCCTGCACATACTGCCGTCTCAGATTCATATGTCCTGTCATCACCCTGCTGTATCCGGCTTTCAGATAAGTATCCCTGATAAAATAAACCAGTTTTCCGGCTACTTCCTCCTGGCTTTTTCCAAGTCTGGTAAGGTCAAAAAATGCCACAATTTCATCCTGATAAAGAAAACTCACAGAATCCTCAAATTTCTTCTTAATATATCGGCAGATTGCCTTTGTGGAAAGATTCTGCTGATTCAGATAGGTAATCTGCAGGATCAGGCACATATATTCATGATTTCCACTCCATCCCAGTTCACTCAGTTCTCTACTCACCTGCATATAATCCGCAGTTCTGTCCGACAAAATCCTGACAAAAATCTGCTCCATATCCCTGTCCGGATCTTCTTCCTCCGCTTCATGCGCAAGCAGATACTCCAGTTTCTCCACCAGAATATCCAGTACACAGATAACTCTCAGTGTAATCTCTGATCTGCACTCAGTCAAAACCAGCCTGTGAGTTGCTTTCCCATCCACAAACAGATTTCTGTTCATCGAACGACATCCACTGATGTAAGCCGGAAACATCACATATTCATGCGTATCTGCCATATCTCGATAAGTCTCATTCTGCAAAAGTGCATTTACATATTCCATATTCAACCCGTCATCTGTATACAGCCGCGCCCTCGGCGGCAGATACTCGCTTCCCGCTTCCGCCACAAAGGTAAAATCCAGTCCTGTTACAGTCATCGGATTCTGCAGAAATTCCGATGTCACCTGCAAAAGCCTGTCCATTCCGGCATGTTCTAACATCAGATCATGAATCTTCCGTTCCCATTCATCAGCCGCATCAAAAATCTCCTGCACATCATTCATAAATTCTGCTATTTCTTTCAGACTATCAAGTGCAATATGAATATACGGAATCTGCTGAAACTCTTCTGATGCAGCATCAATTTCCTCTCTCCCACAAAATACCCAGAGTATATTTTCAGCAGTCAGAACTGCCGATTCCCACTCTTTGTCATATCTCTGTACCACATAAACATGCCCATGTCGAAATGTTTCTTTTTTTTCATAACACAAAAAGGGGCGCAGATATCCGTCTGAACCGGATAAAGTTCCCCTTTCCGTAATTTCATATTTCTCTTTTATTTTTTCATATAAATAAACTGATGACAGCTGCAAGTCTACAATCCTCCTGTCACATAATTGAAGCACCTATTTTACCAGTCAATTCTATAGCAATTTAACTCACACTATGTCTTTCTCATACGCACCTGTCAGCCCGGTTCTCACACAATAAGCGTTTTCGCAACTTCCACAGCCTCAATACAGTTCTCTGTATAGGCATCTGCTCCCATATTCTTCGCCAGCTGCTCCGTTACTGCACCTCCACCAACCATAATCTTAAATTTATGCTTACTGCTGCTTCGTTTCAGAGACTTTACCACCTGCTCCATCTCCGGGATTGAAGTACTCAGAAGCGAGGAGATACACACGATCGACACATCCGGATTCTGTTTCACTGCACGCAGAAACTGCTTCTCAGAAATATCCACTCCCAGATCGATCACCTTAAATCCGGCACTACGAAACATGATCGCAACCAGATTCTTACCTACATCATGCAGATCACCTTCCACCGTTCCAAGGATTACAGTTCCGATATTCCTCCTGCCAAACTGCGAGTCCTGTTCCTCCAACAATTCAAAACCCTTGCGCACACTTCGGGCTGCTGCCAGAATTTTAATAATATCCGCACCATTGGATTTGTAATTCTCCCCCACTGTTCGCATAGCCGGAGTCATGGCCTCTTCCACAATCCGCCCTGCAGGAATATGCTGCTTCAATGCCTCCCTCACCAGCTTCTCTGTCTCCCCCGGATGTCCGTCTTCAATTGTTTTTCTTAACTGTTCCAGTACTGTCATATCCTCAAGCCACCCTTAATACCTTCTGCCAAAAATCCCCCGCCCTGCGGCGAAGGATTTTTTGTTTTTTCAAACACGCTCTGCGCTTTCAATATCTGTATTTTATCATAGCTCACTGTTATTTACAACGAAAACTGACTTACCTGATTCGGCTAAAATGTTATTCCGTTATTGTTCACACACCTCTGTCCCGCGAGGTATTTTGGCATGAATATGCCAAAATCCCGAGACATACAAGCCAAAATTCCATTGCCGCAGGCAATCTGGAATGAATTTTGGCTACGTTACTGTGAACGGAGTGAACAGTAACGTTATTCCAGAAGGTAACAGCTCGTATAAGCAATCGTACAATCCCCATAATAATACTGTAGCTCATTGGCCTGGCAGACCTGTGTTACCAGCATCCCGTAAGCCTCCATCGATGAGAAAGCCTGTTTCGGAAACCTGCATGGAGCATCCGGATAAGTACAGACCTTACATTTCGTACAGCATCCCGCACCAATCGCCAGCATATCCGGATAAATCTCCCGAAGTTTCTTCTCAAATTCCACAAAATACTCCTTATGTCTGGCTTCCGTTTCCATCATTCCCTCGCCATCAAAAACATCCTCCAATTCACCAACTGTCTGAACAATAATCCCATACTTATACTGCCGGACTTTCGCTTCACATTCCTCAAGAGAGCCACATCCCGGAGGACAGCTCCAGCACTTATCATACTTATGACAGGTATCTGCTGCACACATCTGTCGAACCTCCGGCTTCAGCTCAATCGTATCACAATCCAGCAACACCACATGCGAAAACCCCTGCTCCATTCCCATTTGCTCTATTTTTTTTATATCCATAATCTAACCCCTTACTCTCTTGTATAATCTATAGCAACCTCATCAGGCAGATAAAATCATTCACCTGTCTCAAATCCCAGTTCATCAATAAAATGATCCTGAAAATCAGCCGAAGCAGCCAGCTCAACGAATTCAATCTTTCTCACCAGCTCATCCATCTCCAGCATTTCCTTCTCATTCACAAGTGCGATCTTCGCACCCTCACCAGCAGCGTTTCCCACTGGTTTCACTTTCTTCACAAGCGTCGCCGGAAACAAGCCAATCTTCCCGGCACTGACCGGATCCATATAGTTGCCAAAAGCACCTGCAATATATACCGAACAGATATCATCTTCTGTAATCCCAAGCCGCTCCATAAGCATCTGAATTCCCGCTGCAATCGCAGCTTTCGCAAGCTGAACCTCTCCGAGATCCTTCTGCGTCAGATAAACCCCTCTCTCATTACCGCCCCGCTCTGGCAGTACCAGAATAAACACACCTTGCTTCTCCTGTCCGCTTCTCAGCACACCATTCTCATCCAGCATTCCAGCATCCAGAAGACCCGCCACCAGATCGATCAATCCCGAACCACACAAACCAACCGCCGGCTTATTCCCAACAGTTGTATAGTTCCACTTCCCATCCTCATACTTCACATGATCCACAGCCCCGGCCGCGCCACGCATTCCACACTCAATCTTCGCACCCTCAAAAGCAGGCCCGGCCGCAGTAGAACAGGTCACCATCCGCTCCCTGTTTCCCAGAACCATCTCACCATTCGTTCCAATATCGATCATCAGAGAAATCTCTTCCTGCTGATCCTGCCTGATAGCCAGCAGACATCCACAGGTATCCGCTCCCACATATCCTGCAATATCCGAAAGCATAATCAACTCTGCACGCTCCTGCACAGCCAGACCATAATCCCCCGCATTCAGCACCAGCCTCTCACTCACAGCCGGAGTATAGGGCGCATGTACCAGCGAAGCCGGAGAAATCCCCAGAAACAGATGATGCATACAGGTATTTCCCACAACACACACCTGAAAAACATCCTCTCTCCTTATCCCTGCATCCTCTGCCAGACTTCCCAACATCTCATTAACCGCTTTCCGAACACACATACTTAACGCTTCTGTTCCATGCTCCAGCGCATAATTCGCCCGCATGATCACATCCGCACCATACTGCGCCTGCGGATTCATCCTGCTCTCAACTGCCAGAGTCCTCCCATCCCCACCATCCAGCAAATACCCCGCAATGGTAGTCGTCCCAATATCAAACGCTGCCAGACACCTCCGACCAGCTTCCTTCCTCATTTCCAGAATCCGCCGTCTACTGTAAATCACATACCATTCATCAGAATCCCTGCGCATCCCATACAATTCACCCGCCAGCTTCAGATCCACCTCCATCTGCCCCGGCTCAACCTCACCATCTGTCTCCGCCAGCGTATCCAGCAGCCTCTGCCAGTCCGACCGCTTCTCCCCTGTTTTCGCCTTCTCCAACTCAACCTGAGCCATCCGTAGTCCCGGTTCAAACACAACTTCTCTGTTAAATCCATCCGTCAAAATCTTTTCATTGCCAACCCTGTCCAATGTCTCCACTACACAAGTCTCACCTTCACCAATCCGAATCTGACACGCCTTAACAACTTCACCATTAATCTTAACCAGACACTTCCCACATTTCCCCAGACCGCCACAAGGCGCATCCGGGCCTCGAGTCCTGCCTGAATCTCCGCCTCCAGTACCGATATCCCATCCTCCACCTCTATCTCAATATCCTCACGCACAAATTTAACCCAAGCCATAAAAACCTCCCACATATCCAATCCAATCATCACAACACCCAACAGCCAGCTCAGAAAAATATTTTATTTCATGTGCATTTGCAGGGGTCTTAGATATTCTTAGTTCTCAGAAATCTGCGTTATGAGCAGACTGTATCACTGTCTGAGCGAAGTTTGCAACGGAGCGAGTTTGAGAAGGCTGCTCATGCCTTTAGCAGATTTCTGAGAACTTAGAATATCTTAGACCCCGAAACCGCACATGAAATAAAATATTTTTCTGAGCGTCCCCTTTTTCCCATTATAACACACTCCAAAAAATCCCAAAATACACGAAAGGACCACTCCCCAGAGCAGTCCCCTCATAATATTTTCATGTTATACTAAACCCGCACAAGCAATCAGATCAGGCTGCCAACTTCTTAGCCAGTGACGCCGCACTAGCCGCATCATCAGAATATCCGTCAGCACCAATTTCCTCAGCAAAAGCTTCTGTAATCGGCGCTCCGCCAACCATAACCTTAATATTACCTCTGAAATCCGCCGCATTCAACGCCTCAACAGTCTCCTTCAGAGCCGGCATAGTAGTAGTCAGCAGCGCAGAAAGAGCAATGATCTTAACATCCGGATTCTCTTTATAGCACTCAATAATCTTAGCCGCCGGAACATCGACTCCAAGATCGATCACCTCAAATCCGGCACTCTCGATCATCATGGCAACCAGATTCTTACCAATATCATGAAGGTCACCGGAAACCGTAGCAATGATAACCTTACCAAGTGCACCTGTAGAACCAGATGCCAGATGCGGTTTCAGAACCTCAACACCTTTCTTCATAGCACGAGCTGCAACCAGCATCTCCGGAACAAAGATCTCACCATTTTTGAATTTCTCACCAACTACAGACATCGCACTGATCATACCATCATTCAGAATCGCAACCGGATCATCACCCTCATCAATGGCTTCCTGTACAGCCGGTCCTACTAATTTCGCTTTCCCTTTTTCAACTAATTCCGCAACTTCATTTATCTTAGACATAATCAAATCCTCCTGTTATTTCTCAATTTCAGATTCCAACCACTTAATTCATTTACACAGTTTCTGCAGATTCAACTTACTTCTTCTTTGTTGTACCAATTAATCCTTCTCTGTAAGCCCCTATATATTCCATACAATAATCATCCAGACCAAGTAATGCTTCTGTTGCATAAACCAGTCCAAGCATATCCTTATTTGTCGGATCCATAATTCCACTGTCCAGTCCTGCATTCATTGCCAGTACCAGGAACCCGTAATTAATCAGCTTACGAACCGGCAGATTAAAGGAAATATTACTGATTGCTGCCGTAATATGAATGGTCGGATACTGCTCACGTACACTTGTGATCGTCTCAATATTCGTTGCAATACCATCCTCAGAAGTACAAAGCATCTCAACCAGCGGATCAATGTGAATCCTGTCCGGAGCAATTCCGTACTCTTTCGCTTTCGCCATGATCTTGTCAAAAACTTTCAGACGGTCTGCTGCACATTTCGGAATACCTGTATTGTCACTCAGCAGCGCAATTACCTGCCATCCCTCATTTCCCGGCTCAGCCATGATCGGGAAAATCGTATCAATCTTATGTCCCTCTCCTGATACAGAGTTAAAAATTCCAGGTTTCTTACAGAACTTATAAGCCTGTGCCAGAACATCCGGACTCGGGCTGTCAATTGAGATCGGAAGATCTGTAACCTCCTGGATACAGTCGATCATCCATTTCAATGTTTCCACTTCTTCCGCTTCCGGAACAGAAGCGCAACAGTCAATATAAGTAGCTCCGCTTTCCGCCTGAAGCTTTGCTCTTTCTTTAATAAATTCAGAGTCTCTTTTTGCGATCGCTTCTGCAACGATCGGGATAGAACCATTAATTTTCTCACCAATAATAATCATTTTCAAACACCTCCATAGCATCATCCTCTGCAACACCTGAAATTTCATCTAAATATCGGACAGATATTTGTATTCCGTTTTGCCACTGACAAATACCTGAGATCAGAACATAATCTGCCATGGAAGCCTTGTAGATTCAGATGCCTTAATGCCAAATTTCTCTTCATTCAGCTTGTCAATGGAATCACAGAGAGATTTATAAACACCCGGATAAACAGAACCAGGGCCACCCTGAGCGATACACGGAATAAAGTATTTGTTTCCACATTCTTCGCAGACACGACGTACCACTGCATCACAATTCTCATCTGTCCAGCCCTCAAAATCAACTGCACGATTTTCGATACCGCCCATGAAGCTGATCTTTCCGCCATATTTCCTGATCAGTTCCGGAAGATTATTGGTTTCCATACATCCCTGCCATACATCGATCCCCATCTCAATCATAGAAGGAACCAGTGTTGCTGCGTAACTGTCAGAATGATGGATAACCAGCTCAACGCCATGGCTGTGATAATATCCGTAAATTTCTTTATATGGCTCAAGTAAAAATTCATCAAACATTGCAGGACTCATAAATGTACTGTCCAGTCCACCCCAGTCATCATGATGGAATAATGCATCAGGATGAAGGTTGGAACAGATACCTTCAGCAAGTTCCAGTTCCCACTCTGTCAGATATTTGATCAGATCATGCATTTCATCCGGATTAGTAATATAATAAACCAACGCATTACTGATCTCACACAGATGATGAGTCTGCTCAAATAATCCCGGTGCAACGAAAGCTGCTTTAAATGCCTGTTCTCCGTCAACTGCATCATACTGAGCCTTCACCATATCCCACTGATCCTGGGTAAATTTCAAAGACGGTGCATGTACATAGTCTTTCCAGTCTTCAATATCCTTTACCACGATCTTGTCAGGAGTATGTACAGGAAAAGAACCCGGAACTCCTTTCGGGAAAGTATTGGTTACCCCCCATGCATTCACTACATTTTCCTGTCCCGGCTGAAGCAGCGGGTTTGTAAACATAAACGGATGAAAAAGAAGCTGCACTGCTTCATACTGATTAACAAATCTGTCAGGATTTCCGCCTTTTATAACTTCCAGCATATTCTGTTTCGGTGTTAACATATAATCTACCTCCTCATGCAATATGAAAATGCCCCCACATTCCCACATTTATTTGTTTAATTTGTCGTTCTTTGTCTCGTTTCTGATGATTTTATTGTAGCATTTATACAATCCAAAATATATAATCAGATATGCGGATTTTTCACGCCCGTATTCCTACAAATTGTATGAATGCATCTCAAGTATTGTGCCAACAGTAACCGGCAGCCATATAATAAATTTTAAAATCAACCGTAAATACACTTGTAACACAACTCTAAACACTGTATAATTTTGTACATACAGATATCAGATTTTAAAAATCATTTGTGCCTGCACAATAAGACTTTTAAACCTGATTTATCTAAACATGAAGAAATACGATTTATATAACAGATCAACAGATTCCGAATGTTTTACAGTAAATATTTAACAGGTGGTGAACGCAATGTTTTCAAAAAAATTATTAATACCTCTGCTATCGCTCAGCCTTCTTGTTACTCCTGCATACAGCAGTCATGCTGCTGAAAATGCAGAGGCCGCGGGAACATCCGTAGAAGGTCAGGGAATGCTTTCCCCTTCTTCATCTTCAGAGAGTTCTGAAAGCGTCTTTAACGGTTCCGGGGCAGGCACATCTTCAGAACCGGTCACAGATGAGAAACTGGAGACAATTTTAAAACAGGTTCAAAGTCAGCTTCCCGCTGAAAACGGAACCTGGGCTGTTTTCATATCCGATCTTGTAAATGGAACCGAGGGCAGTCTTAATGATCAGAAAATGCAGGCTGCAAGCCTGATCAAGCTCTATATCATGGGAGCTGTCTACGAGAATTATGATCAGATAACCGGACAATACGGCAGGGATTCTGTAGACTCCAATCTGTACTCCATGATCACAGTCAGCGATAATGATGCAGCCAATACCCTGACAACTTATCTTGGCGGCGGCGATTCCGCAGCAGGTATGCAGGCTGTCAACAGTTTCTGCCAGGCACATGGCTATGACCAGACTCACATGGGACGTATGCTCCTTGCCAGCAATGAGAATGATGATAACTACACATCTGTAGGAGACTGTGGTCATCTCCTGCAGGAGATTTATAAACAGGATACATCCGGCTACACCCATGCCACTGATATGTTTAATCTGCTCAAGGCACAGACACGCTGTAACAAAATTCCCGCACAGCTTCCGGAAGGAGTCAAAACCGCAAATAAAACCGGAGAATTCCGACAACGTGGAAAATGATGCCGGAATCATCTATGATTCCAAAAATGACGTAGTAATCGTATTTATGTCCCAGAATCTCTCAAGTGCCGGTTCCGCACAGAATACGATCGCTACCTTAAGCAGAACGATTTACGATTACTATAATTAAATAATGTACTCTCAGAGTACATTATAAACCAAAGGAGGGATTCACTATGAAAAAAAGAAAAAATATTGCAATTCCCATGATTCTTGCAGCTACGATTGCTGCTGTATCTGTACCCTGCAGCTCACAGATCGTTATGGCATCTGACACTTATCAGGTAGGTGTAAGTAAAGGGTATCTGGCTCTGCGCTCTGCCATGGCTTATGATTCCTCCAACGAGATCGGCGAGCTGTATTCCGGTGATACTGTTGAAGTTACAGAATATACCACCAGTGATTACTGGTACGTCTATTCTCCAAAACTGAACAGATCCGGATACGTAAATAACGATTACCTGTATTTCCTCTCATCACAGCCGACAAGTTCGTCCGGTTCTTATACTGTCAGTGTTGCCAAAGGTTATCTGGCTTTGCGTTCTGCAAAGGCTTATGACTCTTCTAACGAGATCGGACAGTTATACTCCGGTGATACTGTAACAGTTTCGTGACAGCAGTGATCCTCAGTACTGGTATGTCTATTCTCCGAAACTGAACTTATCCGGCTATGTAAATAAAGATTACTTATATTACAGTGGCGATACTGCTGCCAGTGCACAGAGTTCTTCCGGAGATTCAAGGACTGTCAGTGTTGCCAAGGGTTATCTGGCTCTGCGCTCTGCGAAGGCTTACGACTCTTCCAACGAGATCGGACAGTTATATTCCGGCGATACAGTTCAGCTTGTGGATACAACTGATGCACAGTACTGGTATGTTTACTCCCAGAAACTCTGCAAATATGGTTATGTAAATAAAGATTATTTATATTAATCTTTTTCGTAACACTATAAACAGTTACACTTCTTTACATTCACCATATACAACAAAACAGAAAGGACTCACAGTTATGAGCCCCAAACGACAGGTTAACCATAACATTCGTAAACACTTTAACACAATCATTTACAATATTTCACGTTACGCGGAAATTGCTCTTTCTATAGTAATTCTGCTGGTGATCGCACTGGCAGGCTTCCGGCTGATCATGGAGGTTGCAGATACTTCTGTTATGTCCATGGATACAGAATTTTTCAGCACTTTCCTTTCCCAGGCTTTGTCTCTGGTAGTAGGCGTGGAATTTGTAAAAATGCTCTGCCAGCATTCCGCACAGACAGTTGTTGAGGTTCTGATGTTTGCCACAGCACGTCAGATGGTAGTCGAACACCTCGGGCCAGCAGAAACTCTTCTTGGCGTACTCAGTATCGCAGTTCTGTTTGCGATCCGCAAATATCTTATGACAGACAACGATGACATGAATGCTCATAACTGTCCGAAGAATACTGAAGAAAATTAAAGAAAAACAAAAAACTGCATATCAGATACGATCTAGTAAATTCTACCGGTCGTATCTGATTATGCAGTTTTCTTTTTTATTTCCACATGCTGAAGTAAACGGGCGTCTACAAAAAAGTAATTTTATATGATATATTCTATAGTTATGGTTATCAGCATGATGGGCGCTTATTTAATAATTACCACTAAAGAACTTTACTGTCCTTTCGGCAGTTCATAGCCCTTGAAGTTAAGAGCCAAAATCAACCTTCAGATAATTGCAGAGGTTGGCAAGCTCAACCATTGTGTTGTCATTTACAGGAATGCCATTCTCTCTGCGCTCTTTTTTCTGCAAATACTTCCTTCTCACCATGAGTATAAATCTGCTCTGCACCTTCTGCCTTTGGACTCTGACGAAGAGTTTCCAGATATTCGGAAAAATGTGCCCTGATATCATCTGCATTTCCGAAGATTGCGGGATCAATGGCAGCAAATCCATGACAGATACCTGTCTTGTCTTTAAATGTACAGCATTTATCAGAAGTAACACCCATAGAAAAGATGGAGCTGAAAATCTCGCAGAGCATTCCATAACCGTAACCCTTATGACTTCCGTTTACCTCTTTATTACCACCAAGTGGCATGATTCCGCCGCCCTTCTTGGCAACAATATTGGCAAGTACATCCGGGGCATCTGTGCTTTCCTGACCATTTGCTCCCAGAGCCCAGCCCTGTGGAAGTGGTTTTTCCCATCTTATTATACATTTCCAGTTTTCCTCTGGTAACTACTGTTGTGGAGCAGTCAAAAAGGAATGGATAAGGTTCTGCCGGCATTGCCACTGCAATGGGATTGGAACCAAGCATTGCTTTTCGTCCAAAGGTAGGTACCATGATTGCTTCCGAGTTGGTACATGCCATACCAAGTAAGCCCTGTTTGGAAGCCATTTCCGCATAATATCCTGCAATACCGAAATGATTGGAGTTTCTTACAGATACAAATCCAACACCTGTTTTCTTCGCCTTCTCAATAGCTTTCTCCATTGCAAAATGGGAAATCAGCTGTCCCATACCGTCATGTCCGTCGATCACTGCTGATACAGGTGTCTCAAATACGACCTCAGGTTTCGCATCCGGATGGATGGTTCCCTTCTCAATTCCTTTATCATATCTTACCATTCTCTGCATTCCATGGCTTTCAATCCCGTACAGATCTGCGGTAAGCAAAACATCCTTGATGATATTCGTCTCTTCTTCATTAAAACCAAATTTACGAAATACGTCGTGGCAAAAAGTATTTAATGTGTCATAACTCCATTTTACATATCCCATAACTGTAAAATCCCTCCATTCAAGTATTACTCATTTCGTTTTTGGTATTACCAATTTGTCAAGCTGATTATACCACTCTCATTTTCAAAGTGCAATACGTTTTTTATTTTTTCAGTATTTCTTATGTTACTGTATTATTGTTCCCTGGTAATATCCCGAGGCATGCAAGCCAAAATGTTACTGTTCACTCCGTTCTCAGCAACACGCTTTGCAAACTCAATTTATGCTAATCGCATAAATTCGCGCGGTATGTCTCGGGTTTTCTGTGACCTTCGCTCACAAAAAACACCTCGCGGGATATCACCAGTGAACAGTAACAATTCATTCCAGATTGCCTGCGGCAATTGGACATCTTCTCTTGTTTTTCTAAAACTGCCGTAATATACTATGTACAGGCAATCCTGCCTGCAGGATTGCCAGCTCATTTAATAAATAATAGATTACTGCTCACTTCCGCACCTGTAATATATTTCACAGAACAACTCTGCGGCGGCAGTAACAGAAAAGGAACATTACTATGATTCAGGATATCGCACCACACACTTACCACAACGAATACAAACCTTCTGCCCCAGATAAGAACAGTTTTATCCTTGCCTACGAAAAAGGCAGTATTCTTCTTCCACATCAGGAACGGGAAGCAGATATTTATTTTCCACGTTTTCAGGATCTGGAGGAAAAAGTTTCAGATCTCTACAGCAAGTATATTTATCTGTTTTCTATCGATGATCAGCGTTTCTATCTGATCCCGGAATTGGATACCACCCTTCTTCCAGATTATGAATTCCAGGATATACGAAATCTTCGGACAGCCCGGCCACAGCATCTGGCATTTGCAGGAGTTACAGGACATCAGCTTTTCCAGTGGTACAGCAAGCGCCGGTTCTGCGGCTGCTGTGGAAAACCAATGCTGCACAGCCAAAAAGAACGTATGATGGAATGCCCTTCCTGCGGCAATCAGGAGTACCCTGTCCTGTGTCCTGCAGTAATCGTAGGAATCACAAACGGAGATAAAATCATTCTTTCCAAATATGAGGGCCGCAGATTTAAGCGTTACGCCCTTATCGCAGGCTTTGCAGAAATCGGAGAAACCATTGAAGAAACTGTTCACAGAGAAGTAATGGAGGAAGTTGGCCTTAAGGTAAAGAATCTCCGCTATTACAAAAGCCAGCCATGGTCCTTCAGCGGTACCCTGCTTTTCGGATTCTTCTGTGATGTGGACGGCGATGATACCCTGACCATTGACCATGAAGAGCTCTCCATGGCACAGTGGGTAGAACGTGACAAAATCCCGGATCAGGGCAATAATATCAGCCTGACCAAGGAAATGATGATGCTCTTCCGTGATGGAAAAGAACCCAGATAAACAATATTCTATATCAGAAAAAGCTCATAGAATATTTTTTCCTATTATGCTAAAAGGATACATACACGGTAATGTTACTGTGCATGTATCCTTTTCGTTTCTCTGTAAAATTGCTTCACTATATTCTCAAAAATATTTCTGATTACTCTTCACGCCGCACTCCCGCTGCCAAATCCACGGCTTCTGCGGCTTCCATTACATTCCTGCTCAAATTCTTTCAGTTTCCGTCTTGCTTCCGGTGTCAGATTTGTCGGAACTTCAATCTGTACAGTTGCATATTCATCACCGTGTACCGACGGATTATTCATTGCAACGATACCTTTGCCTCTCAGACGTATCTTCGTTCCGGACTGAGTACCTGGTTTAATGTTACAGAGAACGTCACCGTAAATAGTGTGAACCTTCGCCTCACCACCAAATACTGCTGTTGTAAATGGGATATTTACAGTTGTGTAAACATCTCTGCCTTCCCGTTTATATCCGGGTTTATCCTGAACGTTTACTTTCAGAAGCAGGTCACCGGCTTCACCTCCGCCGACTCCCGGATATCCTTTTCCTTTAAGTCTGATAGATTTACCGGATTCAATACCTGCCGGAATATTGACTTCGTAATTCTGGACGCCACCGTTGCTGCTCTGCAGGCGGATAACCTTCTTACCGCCAAAAGCAGCTTCATCAAAGCTGACAGTAACCTCTGCATGAAGATCCTCACCTTTACTGCTGTAAGAACCGCCAAAGCCCTGACTGTGGAAATCACTTCCGCCTGTACCAAAGCCACCGCCGAAACCATCAGTTCCATTGCTTCCGAATCCGCCAAACCCCCTTCCATGAAATCCACTGCCACCGAAACCGCTGCTTCCAAAACCACTGGATGATTTACTCTTCTTAAATCCACCACCAAAGATGTTCTTCAGGATATCATCCATATCTTCGCCATTCTCAAAATGATATTCATGATAACCATTGCCATCACTGTACGAGCCATGGAAACCGCCGCCAAAAGGATTGCCCTGTGCTCCGCCAAAGCCACTGCCAAAAGGACTTCCCTGTGCGTTTCCATAATTACCGGCACCTTCTTCAAAAGCAGCGTGGCCAAACTGATCATACAGTTTACGTTTCTTCTCATCACTCAGAACATCATAGGCTTCATTTACTTCCTTAAAATGCTCTGCTGCCGAAGCATTTCCCTCATTACTGTCCGGATGATATTTCTTTGCCAGTTTTCTGTATGCTTTCTTAATCGTTGCTGCATCTGCGTTTTTGTTCACGCCAAGAACTTCATAGTAATCTCTTTTCAATATCATCACCTTCCCTCATAAACACATTCTAACGCAATCATTCCTGACTTCATATTTCTGCAATCCTCATTATGCAAACAACGGGAAGCCAAAAGATTTGACCTCCCGTTGCTGTAACTTAACATCTATTATCCTTCAATGGAGATGCTGTGCTTCTGTTCCACTGCTGGCTTTGCTTCTTTCTTCGGAACAAATAATGTCAGGATACCATGTTTGAATTCTGCTTTGATGTCGTCCTGATGTACTTCTTTACCTACATAGAAGCTACGACTGCAGGCACCTGCATAACGTTCTCTGCGGATATAACGTCCTGTCTCTTTTTCCTTCTCATCTTTATCCAGACCTTTCTCTGCACTGATGGTCAGATAACCATTTTCAAGTGCTGCATGAACTTCATCCTTCTTAAATCCTGGAAGATCTACAATCAGTTCGTATCCGTTATTCATTTCCTTGATATCAGTTTTCATTACATGATTTGCTTTATGTCCATAAAGTTTCTTCTCTGCATCCTTCATTGCTCTGTCATCATAATAGAATGGGAAATCTCCAAAAAAGTCATCAAATAAATTTTCTCCAAAAATACTAGGCATTAACATAAGTCATATCTCCTTTTCTAATATATTTTATATATGTCAAATCTGTTCGCCAGATTTACTTTCCAAATCTATCTTTACAGGCTTTTTCAACCTTTTATCTTCAATCTTTTAGTGTAAGCTTTTATTTTTATATCTGTTTTTAATCTCTGGCTGACCCTTAACGGGTCAGTCAGAATATTTATTCATCAGCCTTCAATGGCAATTGTTTTCTTCTGTTCTACTGCTGGTTTTGCTTCTTTCTTTGGTACAAATAATGTGAGGATACCATGTTTGAATTCTGCTTTAATGTCTTCTTTCTCAACTTCTTTACCTACATAGAAGCTACGGCTGCAGGCACCTGCGTAACGTTCCTTACGGATATAACGTCCTGTCTCTTTCTCCTGCTCATCTTTGTCCAGACCTTTCTCTGCACTGATAGTCAGATAACCATTCTCCAGGTCAGCCTTTACTTCATCTTTGGTAAATCCCGGAAGATCTACGACCAGTTCATAGCCTTTATCAGTTTCCTTGATATCGGTTTTCATTATATGGCTGGCTCTGCGTCCGTAAAGTTTCTTCTCTGTATCTTTCATTGCTCTGTCATCATAATAAAATGGAAAATCTCCAAAAAAGTCATCAAATAAATTTTCTCCAAAAATACTAGGCATCAACATAAGTCATCTCTCCTTTTCTATACCGTCCATCTACATGTGATGGACTCTCAGTTATGCATCTTTACCTTGTTTCTTTGGAACTTAGGTTATCAGGAATCTCATAGAACTTATTTCTTTGTTCTCTTTTTGTTCCCCTTCCTTTGTTCTAGCTGTAATATAGCACTTATTATTAGCACTGTCAAGAGGTGAGTGCTAATTATTTTGTGAAGATTTTGTGAAGCCTTGATTTTACGGGCTTCACAGGGATTTTTCACTTACTTTCGCACTCGATTTTCTTGATTTGACCACATTTTTACGACAAATTCTTGGAAAAATATATTCGTCTGATTTTCTTACCACATTTTACGACAACGACTTATGGTTTATACCACAGCAGGTACGGTTTCTGGCAGGTTCATTTTGGACATCTCGTTCTCCACATGAGACTTTTCTGCAATATGATTATAGACATTCATTGTAATCTGTGCATCTGAATGGCCCATCACATACTGCATAACTTTGGGATTGACGTTATTCTCACCCAGTCTGGTACATCCCGTATGACGAAGGGTATGCGATGAAATAGGAGGCATCAGCTCCGGCTCTCTCTTCTCTTCTTCTGCCAGTTTGCTTTCTTTCTTATTATAGGCATTGACAATATTTTTCAGAAAGCTGTTCACTCCCGCCGGCATGATCGGACGCCCATGCTTTGTATTGAAGATGAATCCACTACGTCCACCGATCTCCACATTACTCTGCAAACCAAGCATCAGATTCAGTTCTCTCTGCTTACGGAATGCATCATATACCATCTGTGTCATAGGAATGTCTCTGATTCCTGCATCCGTTTTGGTTTCTGAATCATGGAAACAATATCCTTCATCACCTTCATAATACACAAGCTGTCCACCTACATGAATCTCCCTGTTCTTCATATCCACATCTGACCAGGTTAAGCCGATAGTCTCACTCACTCTCAGGCAAGCTCCAAACATAACCTGCATCATTGGAAGATGAGGCTTATACACATTACTCTGTTCAACAAACTTCAGGAGTTTTTCCTGCTGTTCCAGTGTCAGTGCTTCTTTCTCCTTTGCCGGAGCCCCATAATCTCCAAGTGTTCCAGTTACCGGATTCTTACGGATAATCCCGTCTTCCACTGCCAGTTCAAAACTGGGATTCAATAAACCATAAAGACCTTTGATCGTACTGTGTGCCAGTCCTTCATCTGACAATGAGGAAAAGAACGTCCTTACGTGAGATGTCTTAAAATCTACAACACGAATATTTCCTAAAGTATTTCGTATCCGGTAGTCCCACATACGGATATAATTCTTTTTCGTTCTTTCCTTGATATTCTTTGTTGCCATGTATCGCTCAAACAACGTATTTACAGTCAGCTTCTTGACTGATGCGTCTGTAATAAGCAGATCATCCATATCCTTATTGATCTTCTTTTCCATTTCTCGCAGACTCACCAGATCAGCTGCATAAACCGAATTACGCTTTCCGGTAATTTCATCCTTGTAACGATACTCATAACGTCCATCCGGGCGCTGGTATTCACCTGTTTTTAAATTTCTGCCTTTATTATCTTTTCTTGCCATATCAATCATTCCTTTCACTTCATTTTTCGTTATTCGGAATGATTTTTGTCCTGTCGGTATCAGTCATTTACTACCTGATATCTGCTCACAGATTAACATAATATTTTATGATTTCCAAGGGTAAATTCCTGCAAAATGCTAATTTTTATTTGCCTTTTTTATAGGAATATTTTTCACTTTTCATTCCGAAGGAAAGTTGTTGTATTTTATCCTCTCATCTTTCATTACACTGCCATTGCATCAATATATTTTTTTATCTTATCCACGTTATAAAGAACACGTCTTCCAACAATCACTCTTGCTTCTGCATAGTCTGCAATTTTCTTTGCAGTTACTTCTCCGCAGGATAACATTGCCATTAATCCTTCAATATCTACCGTCAGACGGTTTTCAGCCTTATACTCTGTTGTTTTTCTCATGATGCACATACCTCCTTTCCTCCGTATTCTTCTGCATCACCTCCCAGACAGCGGTTATGCCCGTTGTCAGTACACTCTACTTTTTGTTTAGACTTCTTACAATGATTTTCCATTCCGTTCGGCGTGTTGGCTTCCATTTGTATATGGCGGTGTCAACGTTACAATTGACCTCTATCAGAAATCTTTCTGAATACTGGCAGCTTCTTCTCAAGCATACCAGCCGTTGCCGGAGTATCTTCGGTTTCCACATACTACTCTCTGATACAGCGATGGAATCCTGTGTTACCTTTAAGCCCCGAAAGGCACCCATACAGCTCATTCAATTTTCAAGGTTCAACAATCAAAAGTTTTGTAGGTATACATTTTTGTACCTATTTCGATTTAATGCCATTATATCCCCAGTTACTGCTAATGTCAATAGCACTTCATGTGTTTTAGGTTCTTTTTTGTACTCTTTTTCATTGATTTTCTGCCAGCTTGTGTTATAATATGGACAAATAGTTATTCATTTCTTGATTTCACTATCTTTAACGGATGTTTATCAGGACTAATACAGAGGTGACTTTATGAATTTTAATCTGAAACTAAAAAAAATCCGGACATTCCGGAAAATGACACAAAAAGAACTGTCAGAGAAGATCGGACTGACCGATCAGCATAGAATTGTACAATATGAAAAAGGTGTTCGTGTTCCAAAAAAAGATCTGGTTGATAAAATGGCTAAGGCTCTTGATGTTAATCCTTATACCCTCTATGATACCGCTGGACGTGACGCTTCCGAAATGATGGAACTGCTTTTCTGGCTGGATGAATTTAACCCATCTGCCCTGCATCTGTTTCTACCTCGGAAATTTCCTGGTGAAAAATGCAATGAAGTAGCTGACACTTCCGTTTACTACCATGACAACGATAGTTGGCCTGCTCATGCACCTGTCTGTATGTGGTTTGACTATGGAGTTCTGAATGATTTTCTGAAAGAATGGGTGGTTCGAATGGATGAACTGAAATCCGGTGTGATTACCAGAGATGAATATTTTGAATGGAAAATCAACTGGCCGTATACCTGTGATGATTGTGGAAAACGGAAACCCTCAAAACAGTGGCGGAAATCAAACGAATAGAATTTAGTGAAACTTAGCAAAACTTAAATTCACTGTATTTTTTCTCTTTGCTCAAAAAAGGCACTGCAAACCAATAATTCTATGGTTTTCAGTGCCTTTTGTTCTATACACTAAGTTTCCAATTTGCTGCTTCCGTCTGCAGATCAACCAGCTTACGATATAGACCATTTTTCTTCATAAGCGTATCATGGTTTCCTTTTTCTGCCACAACACCTTTATCCAGAACAACGATCTGATCCGCTGCTTCAATCGTTCTCATCCTATGAGCGATTACCAGAACTGTCTTCCCACTGACTAGTTCAGATATCGCTTCCTGTATCTGTGTTTCACTGTCCACATCTAAAGAAGCAGTTGCTTCATCCAGTAAAATAACAGGTGCATCTTTTAAAAGTGCACGGGCAATGGAAAGACGTTGGCACTCCCCGCCAGAAAGCGTAGAACCATTTTCTCCGATTACCGTCTGATAACCCTGCGGCAATTTTTCGATAAAATCATGACATTTTGCAGCCTTTGCTGCAGCAATAACATCCTCATCACTTGCACCTTTTCGTCCGACACGGATATTTTCCATAATTGTATTATTGAAAAGAACAACATCCTGAAAAACAATCGAAAAATCTTTCATCAATGCGACCGGATCAATTTTTGCGATATCTGCACCACCAAGTGTAATTTTCCCACCATCCACGTCATAGAATTTAGCTGCCAGTTTTGCTATGGTGCTCTTACCACCGCCGGATGGTCCTACTAATGCAGTCACCTGTCCCTGTTTTGCAGTAAAAGATACATCTTTTAAAACTGTTTTTCCTGTTTCATAAGAAAACTTCACATGGTCAAAAATCACATCATATCCTTTGGTGTGATACTCTGTCTGCCCGTTTTCTAACGGATATTCCTGGATTTCTTTCAAGCGTTTTACCTGTAAATTCACACCAAAAAGTTCTGCCATATTCGCCATAGCTCCAGAAAGTGGATCATACAGACGGGAGGCTGCGATCAAATATAGAATATAAGTAAACAGATCAATTTTTTCCTTTAAAATCAGCGAACTTCCCACAACAATAACCGTTGCCAGTCCAAGCCGTAAGACCATCTGACCGGTTGTAAGAAGACTCGCACTGACCATTTCACTGGAAATCTGCGCTTTTTCTGCTGCATCCAATTTCGCATCCAGTTTCTCCAGATAAGTTTTCTCCTGATTACATGCCTTAATATCCTGTACCGTTTCCAGACATTCCTGTATTCCTTCTGACAAATCAATTCTTGTTGTCATATATTTCTTTGCAAGCAGTTCCTGCCACTTGCGTGAAAGAAGAACAATTGCAAATGCCACCGGTGCAACCCACAAAAGAGCAATTCCCATTTTCCAGTTCATAACAAGAAGTACCAGACACACAATACTTGTAGAAATAAGTGCTCCAAAAAATTGCGGAACTGTATGGGAAAACGCATGCTCAAAACTGGCACAGTCGCCCATAATTGTACTTGTCAGATCAGCAAGGTCACGTTCATGGAAAAATCCAAGCGGTAACGTCCTGAGCTTTTCTGCAAGTGTAATGCGTCTACGTTCACTTTCCTCATAGGTACCAATATAGGCTTTTGTATACTGCAGATAATGAAGGACAAAAATAATCACTAAAATGATAATTCCAACAACTGTATATCCTGCAAATCCTGCCACTTTTTCTTCCATTCCAAGAGCCATAGGAAGCATCGTATTTAATACTATTGCAAGTAGGGCAACCGGGAGCATCAGACTGATATTTGCCAGTACAGAATAAACAATTGCTTTAAAAAGATCCTTTGCACCCTGGACACTCAGAGCGTATTTTTTCTGTAATCTGTTAATCATGATTTTCCTCCTTTCTCACAGTCGTTCCAACCTTCCAGATAATCTGTGTCTGATATTCTTTCCACATGGATGCGTAGACACCATTCTGTTTCAGCAATTCATCATGATTGCCTCGTTCTATTATTTTTCCATCACCAAAGACCAGAATCATATCTGCATCCTGAATCGTGGACAGACGATGTGCAATCATAAGTACTGTTTTTCCGCTGGTCAGTCCTTCAAAGGCAAGCTGGATCTGATGCTCATTTTCCGCATCTGCAAAAGCTGTCGCTTCATCAAGTATAATAATTGGTGCATCTTTCAGAATTGCACGTGCTAATGCAATCCGCTGATTTTCACCACCCGACAGATAGGTTCCTCCACTTCCAACTATAGTATCCAAACCATTTGGAAGTCTCTCTATGATATCCTGACATTGTGCTGCTTCTGCCGCTCTCATCACTTCTTCACGTGTGGCATCTGGCCTGGAAGCTCTGATATTTTCAAGTAAGGTATCATTGAAAAGACGGGTGTTCTGGAACACAAATGCAATCTGATCCATGAGGTCATTTTTAGCAATCTCACGAACATCCACACCACCCACTAAGACGTCTCCTTCCTGCACATCATAAAAACGTGGAATCAGACTGGCCGCTGTAGATTTGCCACTACCGGAAGCTCCGACTAATGCAATTTTCTTACCATCAGGGACTTCGAAGCTTACATGATACAATGCTTTTTTCTTAGCACCTGGATAAGTAAAAGAAACATCCTCGAATACAACAGAAGCATCCTTTGGCTGTTTTTGTGTATTTGATTCTTTAAGCGGTTTTTCCTGCAAAATTGCTTCTATTCTGCTTACTGCACTTTTTGCCGCCATTAACTGTTCGCTTGCAAACATGATTCGATTCATCATTGTTGTACAAACTGGCGTAAACAGACTGTAAAACAGGAAATCTAAAAACAGTTTCTGACGATCCGCCTGTCCACTTGCTGCCGAAAAAAGCATCAGTGCAGTCGGGATCAGCAAAATAAAAGTTCCATTTAAAGTAATGTTAAATCCCGTCAATGGGATACGACAGCAGATTGCATATCCACTGGCATATTTTTTGTATTCTTCAATCGCTGCATGAAAGTTTTTGAATGAGTAAATGGTTTGCTGGAATACCTTTACAACCGGGATTCCACGAACGAATTCTACCGCTTCTTTATTCATATTTTCCAGTGCGGTCATGTATCCCGACATAAAATCGGCATTATCTCCACCCATCATTTTCTTTAAGAAAAATACACTGATTGCCAGTGGAATCAAACAACAGATTCCAAGTCTCCAGTCAAAGACAAACAACAAACTGATGACTGCAACCGGCATAACAACTGCACCGGTCAGATCCGGCAACTGATGTGCCAGAAACCCTTCGGTCAGTCCAGCATTGTCATCAATAATTTTCCGAAGTCTGCCACTGGCATTCTGACTGAAATATCCAAGCGGTAACGTGACAATATGGTGCATTGCCTCTTTTTTCATATTGGTAGCTGTACGAAATGCTGCCAGATGCGAACAACATAATGCTACAAAATATAATAAAATACTAAGTAACGAAAATGCTACTGCAAGCCACGCATAATGCCCACTGGAAGCTGCCAGTGACAAATCTCCCTTTTTCATCGCATACAAGATATCCCGAATCACAAACCAGATACAGACAAATGGAATAATAGAAAGCACCGTGGATATTCCTGCCAGAATGCAGCTGGCAATAGTCAACCAATGACGTTTCCCTGCAAATCCCCACATCCGGGATAACTCGGCATTTTTCTTTTTGCTCATGACCTTATATCCTCCTCAAAAAGCCGGTGGCATCAGAATCTCTCCGATTTCCACCGACTCAAATTTATTTTCACTATTCAGACAGATTCTCTTTACAGAATAACTGTATACAGTTCTCAACATCGGCTTTCGTATAGTCAACAGAAATTCCTGCTGCCAGCCAATAAGCATATTCACCTGCATCATATTTTTCCAATGCATCCAGGTCACTTCCATATCTGAACTCAATGTGCCATGTAGTTTTCATCGTATCCGGAGCGATACAGAAATAGGTAAACTCGCCGGAATCAGCATCATCACTTTCGTAGATGTACAGACCACGCGTTTCTTCCATACCTACGTAATGATAAGAATGACTGAATACATCATTCCCCTCTTCATCCACACCAGATATTGTTGTTCCGTCAAACGTGAACTGATCTATATTCTGTAAAAATTCACAGTCGTATGCCATATTTCCATCCTTGTAGGTTTCCACTGCTTCTTCACCGGTGACTGTTCCAGTTACCATAGAAGACATTTTTTCAACAGCCGCCTGAGCATTATCCTCTCCTACAATTGCAGCACTGTCATCGAGCCACAGCTGATCGTATTCATCTGCCAGAATAACCGGCCACAGTTCCTGATAAGTACCTTTCAGATCGCATAAAAGCTGATCTGCTGCATCCTGATTCTCATCAGTTTCACTTTCCTTCTGTACGCTTGTAGTCTGTTCTTCTGTAGCACTGTTTTCTGTTTGCTTTGTTTCAGATGTGCTACTGCTTGTATTTCCACATCCCGTCAATAAAGAAATAGACAAAGTTGCTGCTAAAAACAAACTTGTTAATAATTTTCTCTGTTTCATTATAATCCTCCTAAATAAAAAATATGCATTAGTTAGTATTATCTAACCAATACATATTTTATCTGGTACTAATATGAAACTCAATGACCTGGCAGACTAGTTTCTATCCAATCAGACATTCTTTTTATACTCCGTTGGTGTCATTCCATATTCACCTCGAAATGCCGAAGTAAATTTATTGGGATTTGTATATCCGATTTCTGTTGCGATTTCACCTACAGATAAATTCCCCTCCCGTAATAATTTTTCTAGCAATTTGTAAACGATAAGTCCGGAGATACGCATAAACAGGTGCACCATACATTCCCTTAAAACAACGTTTCATTGCCGTAGGTGATATTTCAAAACGCTCTGCCAACTCCTCAATTGTATAATGTTCTTTGATATGTCCTACAATAAAATCATGAATCTGTCTGGTACAGTTCCTTTGCGATTTTGAGAAATAAACATAGTCGTTCTTAATCCTGTCAAAATCCATTTCTGTTAGTATCAATAAAAGCTCCAGAAGCTTTATTCTGATATAACTAGGCTTTATATGTTCCTGAACAGTATATAATTCCGAAAATATATGTTGGACAGTTTCATTTGCACGAACCATATAAAAATCCTGTTTTCCTGCAAACTCTGAAATTCGAGTAAGATTAATAGAAAGAAGTTTCAAGATTCTTCTCATCTCATCTGTAATTTCTTCCAACTCAATCGTTATCGTTATCCCATGATAATGGGAAGTAGGAAATGTTGATGTATGTGATTTCTTATGCAAGGTACAAATGGATAAATTTCCCGCTGCCATATAGCAATAACTACGCTCTCCAAACGCACACTCACACCGCCCCTCCCGACAATAATTAATTTCAATAAATCCAGGACGTGGACTCTGCATCTTATTACAATATTCCATATGCATATCATTATAGACCAGCTCCATTCCTGGAAATGTCTGATATACGGCGATATCTCCTGTACCACTTTCATTCTCAAGATGAAATCTTGAACATATAGCATCTTCTTTTTTTCTCCGGACAGAAGATCCATATAAATCAACACTTCTGAAATCCGATTCCACTTCCGAAGACGCAAAAAGTATATCTCCAGCAACCTTATATGGATTGTCCTCTGTTGTTACTGTTCTCATATTACACCTGTCCACTTTCTTCCGCTGCTTTTCTTACTTTTGTCTCCTCTTTCATAAAACATCATAGCTTATCTCCTTCAGCAATTAGTTTTATCTAACTTTCTCATATAAAAAAATGTTACCTTATAAAGCTCCAGTCCCTACAATAGGTAACATCGTTTGAGTTTCTATACTCTTTCAGTGTAACACCGTTAGGACTGACTGACAAGAAAATATAGAAATTCATTATAGCAAATAAATTCGATTTATTGTTCAATAGCCAACATTCTTATTATTCAAGTATATTCTAATCAGAACAGCCCCTACATTTATGACAAAAATCACAAACAGCAGATTAAATGGCAAATATTCCCGTATCAAGTTTCCTAATACCGCAATAAAGGAAAAGCTGGCTATCAAAAACCATTTTATAAATATCATCCCATATCTTTCGATACCGTTCAATTCCGCCCCATACAAGAAATACACCCCCGACAATTCCCGCCATAATCACAGCACTTAGAAAATATTCGTTCAAAAACTACCTCTCCCGTAGAATATCCCATATAATCCAGCTGTTCAAACC
>ENA-OQKT01000002-OQKT01000002.1-human-gut-metagenome-genome-assembly--contig:-NODE-2-length-52014-cov-3.743462_pt1 | contig 52014 bp, 43 predicted proteins | sample MGYA00242650_ERZ504801 | MGnify/ENA primary metagenome ERZ504801 (study PRJEB26092, sample SAMD00036396) | human gut metagenome | host: Homo sapiens | study: EMG produced TPA metagenomics assembly of the...
GCTATGTTTTAATAATCCATTAAATATGAAAGATATGAGTGTGAAATTGGCCAAAATAGGATTAGAAATTTTGGAAAAAACAGTAAAAAAACACTATTAAATAAAAGCGCAGTAAAGCATATAGCATCAGTCAGTAAAACTGTTATTTTAAAGGGGAAAAAAGCATTTACCGCCTTCACCAGAATATGAATTTAGTCTTAGACCTGTAGCTGGAGTTGCTTTATTTGCAATAAGCTTAATTGGAATGGGAGTTTTATCAATGGATGATATTACGGGCATTGGCGTAGCAGATGATTTTCTTATTGGACCGGTTAGTGCAGGAATTAGTCAGGGAATACTGATGATATTTGGATAAGAGGACAAGATATGTGGAATGAAATCATAAATAATAAAACATTAAAAGAGTTTAATGAAAAATTATCATATTTTCACGATAGTTGTATAAAGGAGATTCATTATTTAAGTGGTGCATATGTTGATGAAAGGTTGGATATGTATCCGATAAACGATTGTAGAATTTTAAGAGTTATAATTCAATGTCAAAATGAAAAGGAATCTATGATTGAAATGGAATTTCAAGATTTAAAATATTTGAAATTATTTCCAACAGATCCTCATTATACATGTGAAATTTTGGATTCTACAATATTATTAAAAGATGATAGTATTATCTGGTGTGACTGTGCAAACGGAAAAGACATAAAAGCGGAAAATGATGCGAAAGTTCTTATATGTGCAGCGAAACTTCGATGGCGTTCTATTTCAGGGTGCATGGGAAATAAAGAATTTTTCAAATCTATCAAATAAAATATAAAATTAGTAGAATAGAGAACGGTTGGCATTCCCCACCGACCGTTCTTTTTGTACCCATTGTGTCATATCTGTTCGGAGAAGCAAAAGTGAGCGTATATAATAAAAAGAGTGATTGAGGTAATATTTCCTGAGATTATGTCTTGCGCATTGATTGCTGCAAAAAATAAATTACTTTTCGCTAAGATGTAGAAAAGCCCATTTTTCTGTGATAAGATGATAAGGATTCGATAAACAATGACTGTTTTACGAACAGACAGAAAGCATGCATCAAACTGCATGACAGAAGAGAACGGAGTTGAAAAGGTGAAAAAAAGAAAAAATTTTTTCAGAAGTCTGCGTTTTCGTATTCTGATCATCCTGATCATTCTGGGAATCGTGCCGGGGGTTATTGTAACATATACGATGCTTCATAACTATCAGAACCGGGCGGTTGCAATGCTTACAGAGACAGTGGGTGATCAGTGCGATATTTTATGTAATCTGATCATCAGGGAGAATTATCTCAATGATACAGATTCAGAGGTTGTAAACAGCAAGCTGGAACTGTTTTCCAATGTGTATAACGGACGCATCCTGCTGGCTGACAGAGATTTTAAGATAGTAAGTGATACCTTCCACACAGAGGAGGGAAAGACGCTTCTCAGTTCACTGGCTGTAGCCTGTCTGAAAGGAGAAGAGACAAGCAATTATGACGCCAGAAGTAAAGTACTGGAGCTTGCAGTTCCTGTACAGAGTCCGGATGTGCAGCAGCTTCAGGGCGTGATGCTGGTAAGTGTTTCGGCTGTTGATATTGCAGAAACACTGGCAGAGATGGAACAGAGAGGCGTGATGCTGATCGGAAGTATTGTTGTTCTTTCAGTATTTCTGGCATGGCTGCTCTCTACAATACTTGTAAAACCACTTGCAAGAGTGACGAAGGCCATTGAAGACCTGACAGATGGCATGCTGGATGAAGAAATCAGTGTTCCTGACTATACGGAGACAGAGCTGATCACAGATGCATTCAACAAGATGGTCAACCGCATGAAAATTCTTGATGAATCCAGGCAGGAGTTTGTATCCAATGTGTCCCATGAACTGAAGACACCCCTGACTTCCATGAAGGTTCTGGCAGATTCTCTGGTTGGACAGCAGGGCGTCCCGGAGGAACTGTATCAGGAGTTTATGAGTGATATTACTGCTGAGATCGACAGAGAGAATAAGATCATTACAGATCTGCTCTCGCTGGTAAAGATGGATAAGAAAGCAGCAGATGTAAACATCACCCATATGGATATCAATCAGCTTCTGGAGGATATCCTCAAGCGCTTGCGTCCCATTGCAGACAGGCGCAATATCGATCTGATCCTGGATTGCTTCCGACCTGTGGATGCAGATGTGGATGAGGTGAAGTTTACTCTTGCTGTCAGCAATCTGGTGGAGAATGGCATTAAATATAATGTGGATGATGGATGGGTGCGCGTGTCACTGGATGCAGACCATAAATATTTCTATATAACAGTGGCGGATTCCGGTATGGGAATCCCTGAGGACAGTATAGAAAGAATCTTTGAGCGTTTCTATCGTGTGGACAAGTCCCATTCCAAGGAAATCGGGGGAACCGGTCTGGGACTGGCGATCACCAAGAGTTCTGTTGCAATGCACCATGGAACGATCAAAGTATTCAGTAAAGAAGGAGAGGGAACTACATTCTCTGTGCGTATTCCTCTGTCTTATATACCGTCATAGGAGGTGCCATTGTGAAAAAGAAACTTTCAATCATTATAACAGCGTTAATACTAAGCATCCTTGCGACCGGGTGTTCTGTGGAGATACATGAAGATCCGGGTAAACAGGATGCCAAATATTATCTGTACGATATCAGCTCTGATGAAACTCAGCTTCAGAAGAAAAGCTACTCTCCGGAGGAGACAACTGCAGACTATATGCTTAAGGATATGATGCAGCGGATGAACAGCCAGCAGACAGATTCGCAGAACCGGGTCAGTCTGCTTCCTGAAGGAGTACAGATGAATTACAGTGTAGAAGAGGACGTGCTGGTGGTCAACTTTAACAGTCAGTACAGCAGCATGAGCCGCGCCAGGGAATTACTTGTGCGGACAGGTGTTGTGAAGACTTTCCTTCAGGTTCCGGGGATTAATTCTGTGCGTTTTACAATAGAAAATGAAGATCTGACAGATTCCAGGGGACAGGCTGTGGGAAATATGACTGCAGATACCTTTGCCGAGTTCACAGGAACTGAACCGGATGCCTATTGCAGCAATACCTTTACGCTTTATTTTACTGATAAGAGTGGTCAGAAGCTGGTAAAAGAACAGCGTACTGTGCGGTATAAACGCAGTATCCCCAAAGAGAGAATCGTTCTGGAACAGTTAATGAAGGGACCGCTGGAAAAAGGGCATTACCCCACAATTCCGGAGAATACGGAGGTTCTGAATGTGACCATAGCAGACAGGATCTGCTATGTGGCATTTGACGGAGTATTTTCTTCCTATGCGCTGGATGTATCGGAGAAAATACCGGTATATTCTGTGGTAAATTCGCTGCTGGATGCGCTGGATGCAGACAAAGTGCAGATTACGGTCGGCGGGAAGGACAGGCTGGATACCTTTGGTAAGAAGATGGAGCTGTATCATTTTTATGAAAGAAATGATAAGCTGGTAGTCAAGGAAAAAGAGTGATATTCATAAACGAAGAGGAGGCACAAAAAGTGAGGAGACGCCCTGTGTGTATCCTGTGCATGCTTCTGGTTGTTTTTCTGTGTGTGACAGACTGGCTGGGATTTTCCCTGATAAGGGGGAATCCACTGCCACAGTCTGTGCAGACATGGATCAGAAAGCATCCGGAATCCACCATCTGCGGGGAGGTGGTCAGGTGCCGGGAGAATGAAGATTTTCAATCTGTATATCTTAGAAATACTTATCTTATTTACAATTCTGAAAAAGTTTCCATTGATAATATAAAGGTTTATTTAAAACAAAAAAAGAATCATAGCGGTAACAGTGATGTTGATAAACTTCTGGCAGGAAGTCTTGTTCTGGTGTCCGGAAAACTGGAAGAGGTGCAAAGCCCCACGAATCCGGGAGAGTTTGACAGTAAAGCATACTATGGCTGCCAGAGGATCTACTATGTGATGAAGAAAGGAAAGATAAAGAAGCAGTCGCAGAGTCATTCTGCATATGGGCAGTTCCTGATCGATGTGCAGCAGAAATTTGCAGGTATTCTGGAGAAGACCTGTGGAATGGAAGCTGGAGCGTTTGAAGCAATCGTGCTGGGAGATAAAACAAATCTGGATCCGGAGTTGAAAATGCGTTATCAGATGGCAGGAATTATACATATCCTGGCGATTTCGGGGCTCCATATCAGTCTTCTTGGAATGGGACTGTATAATCTGCTGAAAAAAATCGGTCTGGGTATCTGGCCGGCAGGCCTGCTGGCGCTGGTGATCATGCTTCAGTATGGGATGATGACCGGAGGGACTGTTTCAACCATGCGGGCAGTATGTATGTTTTTACTTTCTGTAGGTGCAAAGATCGCAGGACGGATTTATGATATGCCTACAGGAATGGCGGCTGCGGCGATCCTGATCCTTATGGAAAATCCGGCGTATCTGCTTGATGGAGGTTTTCTGCTGTCTTTTGGATCGGTGATTGGGATTGGCTGTGTCTGGCCATTAGTGCAGGAGGGGATGGATGTATTAAACCGGAAAAAACGAAGTAAGGTTAATGAGAAGGGAAAAATCAGAAATAAACTTCTGATGTCATTTCTGGCATCCGGAGTTGTGCAGCTTACCACACTTCCCATAGTGCTGTGGCTTTACGGAGAAGTGTCGATGCTGGGGATTTTTCTGAATCTGCTGGTGCTTCCTACTGTGGGGATTGTACTGGGAAGCGGAACTGCCGGTGCATTACTTGGATTAGTCACTGTCAGAGGAGCGTTTCTGGCTGTTGTTCCGGGCAGGATTATTCTGAGAGGATATGAGTTCCTGACAGTGCTGTTGGGGCGACTTTCGTTTTGTACATGGATCGGCAGAAAGCCGGAAGTGTGGCAGATCGTTGGATATTATCTGGTTCTGGCAACAGCGGTGTGGATGTACAGAGCGGGTGTGATGAAAAGTGAAAATGGTAAGATCTTTGCGTGGAAAATCCGGGCTGTATATGCAGGTATGGTATGCTTTGCAATTCTGCTGATCAGTTACAGACCGTATGAAGATTTCCGTATCGCCTGTCTGGATGTGGGACAGGGAGACGGAATTGTGGTGGAAATAGAAAACAGATGGAATATCCTGATCGACGGGGGCAGTACGAATAAGAATGAACTGGGAAAATATCAGCTGCTCCCATACTTGAAGAGCAGAGGGATTTCCAGACTGGACGGAATTTATGTTTCTCACACAGATGAAGATCATATCAGCGGGGTGCGGGAACTTCTGGAATTTGTTGAGAAAGATCTGACTTCTCTGCGCATAGAGAATCTGATCCTGCCCAAATGGAGCGATATTCAGGAGAATAAAAATTATCGGGAGCTGACAGAGCTGGCAGAGTCAGCGGGAGTCCGGGTGCTTACTATGAAAGCAGGAGATGAGATCAGATATGGAACTGTCAGACTGAAGGTTCTGTGGCCGGAGTCCACAGCATCAGGGAAGGAAGTAAATGAAGATGCGATGGTTCTGGAAATGATAAGCAAAGATTTCAAAGGGCTTTTTACCGGAGATATCGGAATGGTGACAGAAGAAAAACTGATACAGAATGGGTGTCTTGAAGATGTGGACTTCCTGAAAACTGCTCATCACGGTTCCAGATATTCTACAGGAGCAGAGTTTCTGGAAATCGTCAGACCGGAACTGGCTGTTGTTTCCTGTTCTGCAACAAACACATACGGGCATCCGTCGCCGGATACGCTGGAACGGCTGAAGAAGAGTGGAAGCAGAGTGCTGATCACCAGAGACTGTGGGGCGGTTACAATAGTCAATGGAAAATCTGTTTCTGCCTTTAACCGAATCAAGTAAGCCCCCTGTGGAGATGTGAAAAGCAATAAGCAGTAGGATTTTCAAAGTGGTTACGTTCACAGTAACTCAAAGCAAACAATGTTGTCATAATTATATACAGGTGTCTTGACACCTATATATCCGGGGAGTATAATTGCACAGACAAACGAAAATCAGGCATGATGTGAGGAAAGAAAGATGAAAGAACATTATGATGTCATTATGTGGGAACAGGGGCAGCCGGACTGTACTGTGCGCTGAACCTTCCGGAGAAAATGAAAATCCTGCTTATCACCAAGCAGGAGGCAGACCAGTCAGATTCATTCCTGGCACAGGGCGGAATCTGTATGCTGCGCGGCGAAGATGACTATGAAAATTATTTTGAAGATACCATGCGGGCAGGACATTATGAGAATAATAAACGGGCAGTAGATCTGATGATCCGCAGCTCCAATGATATTATCAGAGATCTTCTGCGTTATCATGTGGATTTTGCAAGGGATGGTCTGGGAAATCTGGCATTTACCAGAGAGGGAGCACATTCCCAGCCAAGAATTCTTTTTCATGAGGATATTACAGGAAAAGAAATCACACAGACTCTCTTAACTGCTGCAAAAATAAAAGAAAATATTGAAATTTGTGAATATATGACTATGGTAGACCTGATCTCCAAAGACAATACAGTCTGCGGAATCATTGCAATGGACCGGAATGACCAGGCATTTCCTGTTTATTCTCAGTATGTGGTTCTTGCCTGCGGCGGAATCGGCGGGCTTTTTAAAAACTCTACCAACTTTTCGCATATTGCGGGAGATGGTGTGGGAATTGCAATGAAGCACCATGTGGAAATGGAAAATCTGGACTATATCCAGATTCATCCGACAACTCTCTATTCAAAGAAACCCGGACGGCGTTTCCTGGTTTCAGAATCAGTCAGAGGAGAAGGTGCTCTTCTGTATGATAAGAACGGACAGCGTTTTACAAACGAATTACAGCCGAGAGATCTGCTGAGCCAGAAGATTTTTGCCCAGATGGAAAAGGATGGAACAGAGTTTGTATGGGAAGATATGCGCCCTCTGGGAGAGAAAACAATTCTGGAACATTTTCCTCATATTTATGAACAATGCGTGGAAGAAGGTTTTGATCCGAGAAAAGAGCCAATCCCGGTTGTTCCGGCACAGCATTATTTTATGGGTGGGATCAAGGTAAATCTGGGAAGCAAAACTTCCATGAAGGGACTTTATGCGTGTGGAGAGACAAGTTGTAATGGTGTTCATGGAAGAAACCGTCTGGCAAGTAATTCTCTTTTGGAATCTCTGGTCTTTGCAAGAAAGGCTGCAGATGATATGATATTTGGACAGACACCGGAATATGTGCGGGCAGATGCAATTGATATGAATATGTATGAAAGCAGAGAAGAACTGCTTAATGCCTGCCACGAAACCGTATTAAAAGAAATTGAAAGGATGAAAAAGAGTCATGAATAGTATTACAATGAAAATGCAGGCAGACAAGCTGATCCGTATGGCGCTTCAGGAGGACATTACCAGTGAGGATGTTTCCACGAATGCAGTGATGCGAAGCGCAGTAAAAGGAACCGTAGATTTGATCGCAAAGGAAGACGGAATCATTGCCGGACTGGATGTATATGCGAGAGTATTCCAGATCCTGGATGAGAAAACAGAGATCAGTTTCAACTTTAAAGACGGTGATGCAGTAAAGAAGGGCGATCTTCTTGGAACAGTAACAGGAGATATCCGGGTGCTTCTTTCCGGAGAGAGAGTTGCCCTGAATTATCTCCAGAGAATGAGTGGTATCGCTACTTATACAAAACAGGTTTCAAAGCTTCTGGAAGGAAGTAAGGTAACACTTCTGGACACCAGAAAGACAACTCCGAACTGCCGTGTTTTTGAAAAATATGCTGTACGCATAGGCGGCGGATGCAACCACAGATATAATCTTTCTGACGGCGTACTGCTTAAGGATAATCATATCGGAGCAGCCGGAAGCGTAGCGAAAGCAGTAGCCATGGCAAAAGAATATGCACCATTTGTCCGTAAGATCGAGATTGAAGTAGAGACTATGGAACAGGTAAAAGAAGCAGTAGAAGCAGGAGCAGATATTATTATGCTTGACAATATGACACCGGAAATGATGAAAGAAGCAGTAGAGCTTATCGCAGGCCGGGCACAGACAGAATGCTCCGGAAATATCACAAAGGAAAATATCGCCAAAATCCTGGAAACAGGTGTGGATTTTGTTTCCAGCGGTGCACTGACACATTCTGCTCCAATCCTTGACATTTCCATGAAGAATCTTCATGCAATATAATAACATGGCAGCGAAGCTGTTTTGCAGCGGATAATTTGCTATAGGATTATATCGTGGAGAAAGGATGGGAAAGTATGAATACTGCTCAGAGAAGAACTGAAATTTTAAAGCTCCTTCAGCAGGAAGAAAAACCTGTGGCTGCCAGGGCGATGGCATCACAGTTCGGAGTAAGCAGACAGGTGATCGTGCAGGATATGGCTGTGATACGTGCATCTACACCGGGAATCCTGTCAACGACCAGAGGATATGTGTTGCAGCATGATAAAGATATTGCATGCACCAGGGAATTTAAAGTACGCCATGGGCAGGAGCATGCAGCGGAGGAACTGAATCTGATCGTGGACTGTGGCGGGCGGGTGAAAAATATCAGCATCAGCCACAGGGTTTATGGCCGTGTCACTGCAGAAATGGATATTCGTTCCAGACAGGATGTGAATGAATTTGTCCAGGCGATCAACAACAGCCATTCCAGTGTATTAAGCAGTGCTACTTCCGGGTATCACTATCATCTGATAGAAGCATCCAGCCAGGAAAGGCTGGATCTGATCGGAGAACAGCTGAAGAAAGCAGGTTTCCTTGCGCCACTTCAGCCCTGGGAAAAGGAAAAACATCATAACATATAAGTAAGAAAGGATTCAGAAGATGACAATAGCAGAAATTCAGCAGGAAATCCTGCGAATGAAAAAAGAACAGGATATCTGTATTCTTGCACACGCATATCAGGGTCAGGAGATTCTGGAAGTAGCAGACTATACAGGAGATTCCTATGGCCTGAGTGTACAGGCGTCCAAAAGAGACTGCAGCGGTGTGATCATGTGCGGCGTTCGTTTTATGGCAGAAACCTGCAAGATTTTAAGCCCGAAGAAGAGAGTATGGCTTGCTAATCCTGTAGCCGGATGTCCCATGGCAGAGCAGTTGGATCTGGAAGGTCTGCGTGAATTAAAAGCACAGTATCCGGATTATGCAGTTGTCGCCTATATTAATACAACTTCAGAACTGAAAACAGAATGTGACGTATGTGTTACGTCCTCATCAGCAGTTGAAATCTGCAAAAAGCTGGAGCAGGATAAGATTTTATTTATTCCGGATCCGAACCTGGGACACTACGTGGCAGAGAAGCTCCCGGAGAAAACTTTTGCATTTTATAAGGGCGGATGTCCGAGACATATCGTGGTCAGCGCAAAAGATGTAGAAAAAGCCCGCGCAGCACATCCGGATGCACTTTTCCTGGTACACCCGGAATGCCGTCAGGAAGTAGCAGAGCAAGCTGATTATGTAGGATCCACTACAGGAATCATGGAATTTGCAAAGAAATCTGAACATAAAGAATTTATCATCGGAACAGAAAACAGCATTGTAGAGCATCTTCAGTTTGAATGTCCTGATAAGAAATTTTACCCGGTTGCAGTACAGCTTACATGCATGAATATGAAGGTTACCACCTTAATGGACATCTACAACTGCCTGAAAGGACAGGGCGGGGAAGAAATCTTCCTTCCGGAAAATATCATGGAAGGCGCCGGAAGATGCATTCACAGAATGGTGGAGCTGGGCGGCTGAATAATAATCTGAAATTTTCTGCTGGCTATTATGTCATGGAATTGATACAATAAAAGTAACGTTACTGAGAACAGTAACAAAGTAACTGCTCTGCAGTCTGATATCTTGGTATCTGTGAATAGAACAACAGATTGCTGAACAGTTACAGACAAAACAGCCTCAGGAGTAGAAAATTGAAAAACATACAGGCAGACATTAAATCAGGAAATTTTAAACAGGTGTATCTTCTCTATGGAGAGGAAGCATATCTGAAACAACAGTATAAACAGAATCTGGTAAAGGCACTGAATCCGGATGGGGATACTATGAACTTCAATCACTATGAAGGCAAGGGGATTGATGTAAAACAGTTGATCGACCTCTGTGAAACCATGCCATTTTTCGCAGAGCGCAGAGTTGTTTTGCTGGAAGATACAGGTTTTTTCAAAAATAAGTGTGAGGAACTGGCAGATTATATGAAAGAGCTGCCGGACTATCTGTATCTGGTTTTTGCAGAAACGGAAGTAGACAAGAGAAACCGCATGTACAAAGCAGTAAAAGCCTGCGGAAGTATTGCGGAATTTATCAGACAGGATGAAAAAACTCTGATGCGCTGGGCAGCAGGGATCCTGGGGAAAGCCGGAAAAAAGATCACCCAGAGAGACATGGAACTTCTGCTGACCAAAACAGGAACTGATATGGGGAATCTCAGGATGGAGATGGAGAAGCTTATCAGTTATACAGAAGGCAGGGATGTGGTGACGGCAGAGGATATTGAAGAAATCTGCACTACCCAGACAACCAATAGAATTTTTGATATGGTGCGTGCGGTAACGGAGAAAAACCAGAAGCGTGCACTGGAACTTTATTATGATCTGCTGACATTGAAAGAACCGCCGATGAGAATCCTGTTTCTTCTTGCGAAGCAGTATCGCCAGCTGCTGTTGGCAAAACAGTTTGCAGCAGCAGGACTTGCACAGACAGAAATAGCTTCGAAACTGGGAGTTCCCGGATTTGTTGTGAGAAACATTACAACATGTGCCAGAGCTTACACCATATCTGAACTGGAACAGGCAGTAAAAGATTTTGTGGATGCGGAAGAATCAGTAAAAACAGGGCGACTGGAAGATAAGCTGAGCGTAGAATTACTGATCATTAAGTACAGCAGTAAAGTAAAATAGGAAAAACGGTAACTGCCGGATATTCTGGCAGTTACAAAAGATAATAACAAAAAAGACAGCCACATGACGGTGATGGCTGTCCTTTTTAATCATAAGCTTATAATTAAAAATTCAATCTATAATTAGTCAATGCTGTTAACAGCTTTAGCTAAACGGGCAACTTTTCTTGCACAGTTGTTTTTATGATAAACACCTTTGGATGTAGCTTTGCTGATTGTGGAAACAGCATCCTTTAATGCTACTTCTGCAGCTGCCTTATCTTTATTTGCTACTGCTGCTTCAACTTTCTTCATAGAAGTTTTAACTGCAGATTTGATTGCTTTGTTTCTTGCTGCTTTAGTTCTGTTTACTAAAATTCTTTTCTTAGCAGATTTAATGTTAGCCAATTCGTACACCTCCAATTTAATTCGATAAAATATTATTATACTCCTGTCATAGAAACAGACACGGGCGCTCCTATGAACATGCTTATATATATTATCTCAAATAATCTTCCTTGTCAATACATATTTCCATAAAAAAAGCTAAAAATAGATATAAAAGATTGTTATAAGAACGGAGCAAACAGTAACAAATATTGAATGAAGTACGGAGGGAAAAGAGATGCTGGATAATTACGGAATAAGAACAGACCTGGCGCTGGAGACAACCGAACGGTTTACAGAGGAAAACGTAGAAGTACGGGGAGTGGAGATCCACGAAGATTATAACGAAGAGAAAGATATCCGTACCACTGTGGTAAAGATCACCACAGAAAACGGTGCCCGGACAATGGGACGGCCCCAGGGAAGCTATATTACGATAGAAGCTCCGGGGCTTTCTGTACATGATGAGGATTATCACAGAGAAATTTCCCTGGAAATCGCCCGTCATTTACAGAATGTGATCAATCTGGAGCGTGAGCTGTCCATTCTGGTAGTAGGTCTGGGAAATTCAGCGATCACAGCCGATTCCCTGGGACCTCATGTGGTAGAGAACCTTCATATAACGAGACATATGATAAGAGAGTATGGCCTGCAGAGTCTTGGAAAAGAAAAAATGCACCGTATCAGCGGAATTATCCCAGGAGTAATGGCGCAGACAGGGATGGAGACATCTGAAATCATACAGGGAATCGTGGCAGAGACAAAGCCGGACATAGTGATTGCCATTGATGCGCTGGCAGCAAGAAGCACCAGACGCCTAAACCGTACAATTCAGATCACAGACACAGGAATCAACCCGGGTTCCGGTGTAGGCAATCACAGAGTGGGGCTTACAGAAGAAAATCTGCAGGTAAAAGTGATCGGGATCGGAGTACCCACCGTAGTAGATGCGGCAACTATCGTCCATGATTCCATGGCACACCTTCTGGAAGCTCTGGAAGAGGCAGAACAGAAAGAATTTCTGGAAGAAATGATATCGCCCCATCTTCACACCATGTTTGTAACTCCCAAAGATGTGGATGAGACAGTAAAATACCTGAGTTTCACAATCTCAGAAGGACTGAACATGGCGTTTGAGGAAATAGGCGGCTGACCGGAAAATTGTTCCGTCAGTGTGAACAGGGTATAAATGGGAAAACATGGACATAGGATAAGTCAAGAGGTGATCCATGTGACAAACGTTCAGAAAGCGTTCTGCATTCTGCTTAGCATGTGCTTTTTTGCCACTCTGGCAGTATTGCCGGGGACATTTTTTACAGGAGAAAATGTGTACAGGCATCTGCCCCTGTACCGCTTTCTGGAAAAAAGAGCTCATATGAGTTCCTATGAAGATATTGAAACTTATAAAAAAATAGCAGGAGAAAACGGAAAATATCTGGGAGAGCGTGCACAGTCCGAACAATTGCTGGCAGAAAAAGGTGAATCTGAAGAATTACAGATACCAGAATCTACACCGGTACCGAAAGAAACAGTAATTCCTTCGAAAACAGTAAAATCAGCGAAAATATCAGAGTCAGCGAAAATATCAGAATCAGAACAAACTTCAAAAAAATCAGACAAGACACCTAAACCGAAAAAGATAACTGCGTCACTGGAAAATCATGAAACGGACAAATCACAGAAGCCGCAAGAGTCAGCAGCGCAGAATGACCAAAATATTCAGAACAGCACAGAAACCATTGCTGCTGCAGTTCCTCATCCAATAATCGACCTGTCCCCCGAAAAACTGGCAGATTATAATTATCTTCTGGGACAATTCTATATCGTAGATTCCAACACAGAAGCAGATGCCGTACAGATCAATGCCGGGGATTTTCTGAAACAGGACTTAAAAATTACCAAAGAAACCGATACCCCTCAGATTCTGATCTATCACAGCCATTCGCAGGAAACCTTCGCAGATTCCAGAGAAGGGGAAGAATCCGACACGATTGTAGGAGTAGGAGATTATCTGACACAGCTTCTCACAGAAAACTACGGTTATCAGGTAGTCCATCTCAAAGAGCAGTTTGACATGGCAGGCGGTGAACTGGACCGCAGCGCTGCTTATGATTATGCCCGCGATTATCTGGAACCTTATCTTCAGGAAAACCCGGATATCCAGGTGATCATAGACCTGCACCGGGACGGCGTCCCTGAAGACCGGCATCTTGTAACAGAGATCAATGGAAAACCCACAGCTCAGATCCTTTTTTACAATGGACTGAGTTATACGACATCCAAAGGTTCCCTGGACTATCTGCCAAATCCCTACATACAGCAAAACATGGCATTTTCCTTCCAGCTGGAATATCAGGCAGCCCAATACTATCCTCAATTTTACCGGGGAATTTACCTTGCAGGTTACCGTTACAATCTCCACCTCCGTCCCCGCTCCCTTCTTCTGGAAGCCGGAGCCCAGACCAACACTGTCCAGGAAGTAAAAAACGCCATGGAACCATTTGCCGACATCTTAGACAAGGTACTGCAGGGCTGAATTCCAATTACTAGTACATCGTTTTCGAAATAACTATACCACTCACTTGTCTGCGAATCCGATTGCACAGGTCTAAAAGCCTCAGCGTAGCCCGCTACGCCTGCGTTTTTATACCAGCACACTCGAATCCGCATCCTACGCGATTGGTATAGTTATTTACGAAACGATGTACTAGGATGTTTCTGGTTACTGTTCATATCTACTATCCCGCGAGGTGTGTGAACAGTAACAACAGTAACTGTTTCTGTGCGTCCAATGTAGATAAATAGATGACAAACCCTTCCCCCATATGTTATAATACAAAATTAGCAAACCCATCAATTACAGTATATAAGAAAGAACTCAGGAGGGAATTCCTTAATGATAGACCAGAGCAAAATCAGAAATTTCTGTATTATTGCACACATAGACCACGGCAAATCCACTCTTGCCGACCGAATCATCGAAATGACCGGCACTCTGACAGAACGTGAAATGCAGTCACAGGTACTGGACAACATGGAACTTGAAAGAGAACGTGGAATCACCATTAAATCTCAGGCAGTACGAATCGTATACAAAGCCAAAGACGGCGAAGAATACATCTTCAACCTGATCGACACCCCCGGCCATGTAGACTTCAATTACGAAGTATCCCGAAGCCTTGCAGCCTGCGACGGTGCAATCCTGGTAGTAGATGCAGCTCAGGGAATCGAAGCCCAGACACTGGCAAATGTATATCTTGCCCTTGACCATGACCTGGATGTCCTTCCGGTCATCAACAAAATCGACCTGCCAAGCGCAGAACCGGATCGTGTGGTAAATGAAATCGAAGATGTCATCGGCCTTGAAGCCCATGACGCACCAAGGATTTCTGCCAAAACAGGACTTAATGTAGAAGAAGTCCTGGAACAGATCGTAACAAAGATCCCGGCACCTCATGGCGATGTAGATGCACCATTAAAAGCCCTGATCTTTGACTCCATTTATGATGCATACAAAGGCGTTATCGTATTCTGCCGTGTCATGGATGGCCGTGTGAAAAGAGGCACCCAGATCCATATGATGGCAACAGGCTTCACCACAGAAGTTGTGGAAGTCGGATACTTTGGTGCAGGACAGTTCATTCCATGCGAGGAACTGACAGCAGGCATGGTAGGATACATCACTGCGAGTATTAAAAACCTTGGTGACACTCGTGTAGGTGATACAGTTACAGATAAGGAAAGACCATGTGCAGAAGCACTTCCGGGCTATAAGAAAGTAAACCCTATGGTATACTGCGGATTATACCCGGCAGATGGTGCCAAATACGGTGATCTGAGAGATGCTCTTGAGAAGCTTCAGCTCAATGACGCCTCTCTGTTCTATGAACCGGAGACATCTGTAGCCCTTGGCTTTGGTTTCCGATGTGGTTTTCTGGGATTGCTCCATCTTGAGATTATTCAGGAGCGTCTGGAAAGAGAATACAACCTTGATCTTGTGACCACAGCTCCCGGTGTTATTTATAAAGTATACAAAACTAACGGCGAAGTTATTAATCTGACAAACCCAAGCAATCTGCCGGATCCATCAGAGATTGAATACATGGAAGAACCAATGGTAAATGCCGAGATCATGGTAACAACTGAATTTATCGGTGCCATTATGGATCTTTGCCAGGAACGAAGAGGGCAGTATCTGGGAATGGATTATATGGAAGAAACACGTGCGCTTCTGAAATATAAGCTGCCGTTAAATGAGATTATCTATGATTTCTTTGATGCCCTCAAATCCCGCTCCAGAGGCTATGCTTCTCTGGATTACGAACTCTGCGGATATGAGCGCAGCGAGCTTGTGAAACTGGATATTCTGGTAAACAAAGAAGAAGTGGATGCTCTTTCCTTTATCGTACATGCAGATACAGCATATGAGAGAGGCCGTAAGATGTGCGAGAAATTAAAAGACGAGATTCCCCGCCAGCTTTTTGAGATTCCGATCCAGGCAGCTGTCGGAAGCAAGATTATTGCCAGAGAGACAGTCAGAGCCATGCGTAAGGATGTACTTGCCAAATGTTACGGCGGTGATATTTCCCGTAAGAAGAAACTTCTGGAGAAACAGAAGGAAGGTAAGAAACGTATGCGTCAGGTAGGCAATGTGGAGATTCCGCAGAAAGCATTTATGAGTGTATTGAAACTGGATGATAAATAAAGTATGAATGGTAACTATTCGGCAGCCTGCTGTCCACATAACTGTGAAGGTACTGAACAGTTATCTGTGAATAGTGCTCATCTCAACAGAAGGTTAAAATATTGAAGAAAATGATTAAGCGAAAAACAGTTATACTATGTATGTTATTGCTTGGAATTTCTGTCTCCGGATGTGGGAAAACCAGGGAGGTAGATGAAGCGTCCTCCAAAGTGATCCAGATCAGTGTTGCGCCGGAAGAGACAAGTCCCACTCCGGCACCGGATCAGGTAGCTTCCGCAGCAGTTACCACCAATGGTAATCTGACAATGGTAAATACGTATCTGGCAGAGCAGGATGCAGCAGGTATCTCATCTGCGGAAAGTTCAGACAGCCAAAGTGATGCTGACAGTACAGATAACAGTGGCGACTCAGCAGATAACAATGAGTAAGACAGCAGTACATCAGATACTGAGGAATAGAAAACAGGTCATAACAGGAGCAGATTACAATGGAGAGAAGGAATATCACAGATTCTCCCATGGAAATCTATGTCCACATTCCATTTTGCATAAAAAAATGTGATTACTGTGATTTCCTTTCCGGTCCGTCAGGTCCAAAGGAGCAGGCTGATTATGTAGATGCTCTGCTTGAAGAAATCAATGCAGCAGAAGAAGGAAAAGGAAGGAGTGTATCCTCTGTATTTATTGGAGGGGGCACTCCTTCTGTTTTGGATGAGAGATTCATAGGAGAAATTTTAAATCATATAAGACGAAAATTTCAGATTGCGGATCATGCTGAGATCACCATAGAAGTAAACCCGGGGACTGCAGACAGAAACAAACTGCAGGCATACAGAACATATGGAATCAACCGCCTGAGCATAGGTTTACAGTCGCCGGATGACAGAGAACTGAAGATCCTTGGAAGAGTCCACAATTATGAGCAGTTTCTGGAAACTTACAGAAGTGCAAGAGAGGCAGGGTTCGACAATATCAATATTGATCTGATGAGTGCGATCCCGGATCAGACTTATGAAGGATGGATCCACAATCTTCGCACTGTTGCAGGACTGGATCCGGAACATATTTCCGCATACAGCCTGATCATTGAGGAGGGCACACCTTTTGCATCGCGGACGCTGAATTTGCCGGATGAAGATGCGGAGTACAATATGTATGAGGCAACAGCACAGATTCTGAGAGAATATGGCTTTGAGCAGTATGAGATTTCCAATTACGCAAAGAAAGGCAGAGAATGCAGGCATAACGTGGGTTATTGGATCCGACAGGATTATCTGGGGTTTGGCCTGGGAGCTTCCTCTCTTTATGGAAAGGAACGTTTTGCCAATACACAGGATATGAAAAAATATCTGGAAAACAGCAGAACTCCGGAAAAAATAAGAGAAAAAGAGCCGCCCCTCACCAGAGAGGATGAGATGGCGGAGTTCATGTTTCTGGGACTTCGTATGACCAGAGGAATCTCAAAAGCTGAGTTTGAGCGGCAGTTTGGAAGTGAAATAGATGCAATATACGGGGATGTTCTGAGAAAATATAAGTCAATGGGACTGCTTTTGGAAGAAAACGGAAGGATTTTTCTGAGCAGAGAAGGAATTCATGTAAGCAATTCCGTTATCGGCGGACTTTTTGCCGTAAACGCCTTGACGAACAAATGTTCCTGTATTATACTGATGCCATGAGGATTGCGGGGCAGCGAAACTGCGCACAATCCATGAATATCATAACATACGAAAAAGGTGTAACTGTCAAGATAAGAAACAGTTATTATTTATAAATGAGAAACAGGAGGCCCACAATGGCAGCAGATACAACGAAGAAGCACTTTATCAGGATCAGAGGTGCCAATGTTAATAACCTTAAGAATTTAAGTGTGGATATTCCCAGAGACAAGTTTGTGGTATTTACAGGACTGAGTGGCTCCGGTAAATCTTCACTGGCTTTTGATACCATCTATGCAGAGGGTCAGCGTCGTTATATGGAATCTCTCTCTTCCTATGCAAGACAGTTTCTGGGTCAGATGGAGAAGCCGGATGTGGAGAGCATCGAAGGTCTGCCGCCGGCCATTTCCATTGATCAGAAATCTACCAACCGCAATCCCCGTTCCACAGTAGGAACAGTGACAGAAATCTATGATTATTTCCGACTTCTGTATGCCAGAGTGGGAATCCCTCATTGTCCGAAGTGCGGAAGAGAGATTAAGAAGCAGACAGTTGACCAGATGGTAGACAGTATCATGTCTTTTCCGGAGAGAACGAAGATCCAGCTTCTGGCGCCTGTTGTGCGGGGGCGCAAGGGAACTCATGCAAAGCTTCTGGAGCAGGCAAAGAGAAGCGGATATGTACGTGTGCAGATTGACGGAAACCTGTATGAGCTTTCCGAGGAGATCAGTCTGGACAAGAATATCAAGCATAATATAGAGATTGTGGTAGACCGTCTGATCGTGAAGCCCGGGATTGAGAAAAGACTCTCAGATTCCATTGAGACAGTGCTGGATCTGGCAGAGGGTCTTCTGATGGTAGATACTATGGATGGAAATATTCACAATTTCAGCCAGAGTTTCTCCTGTCCTGACTGTGGTATCAGTGTAGATGAGATCGAACCGAGAAGCTTTTCTTTCAATAATCCTTTTGGCGCCTGTCCGGACTGTCTGGGACTTGGGTATAAAATGGAATTTGATATTGATCTGATAATCCCGGATAGATCTCTGAGTATCCTGGATGGTGCCATTGTGGTCACAGGATGGCAGTCCTGCACAAATGAGGGAAGCTTTTCCAGGGCAATCCTGGATGCTCTTGCCAGAGAATATGATTTCAGCCTGGCAACACCTTTTGAGGAGTATCCGGAGAAGATACAGGACATTCTGATCAACGGAACTAATGGACATTCTGTAAAGGTTTACTATAAAGGGCAGCGCGGAGAGGGCGTTTACGATGTGGCGTTTCCGGGGCTGATCCGAAATGTGGAGCAGCGTTACAGAGAGACAGGCTCTGATGCCATGAAGCAGGAGTATGAATCTTTCATGCGCATTACTCCATGTAAAACCTGTAAAGGTCAGAGACTGAAGAAGGAATCACTGGCTGTGACTGTGGCGGATAAGAATATTTATGAGGTCACCAATCTTTCCATAGAGAAGCTGAAAGCCTTTCTGGCGGATATGCAGCTCTCCGAGCAGCAGCAGCTTATCGGCAGACAGATTCTGAAGGAAATCAGGGCAAGGGTAAGTTTCCTGTCAGATGTAGGACTGGATTATCTTTCATTGGGACGTGCGACAGGAACTCTTTCCGGCGGCGAGGCGCAGAGAATCCGTCTGGCTACCCAGATTGGTTCCGGGCTGGTAGGAGTTGCCTATATTCTGGATGAACCGAGTATCGGACTTCACCAGAGGGATAATGACAGACTTCTTGGTTCTCTGATGAAACTGCGTGATCTTGGAAACAGCCTGATCGTTGTGGAGCATGATGAAGATACCATGCGTGCCGCAGACTGTATTGTAGATATAGGTCCCGGTGCAGGGGAGCATGGCGGACAACTGGTTGCCATGGGAACTGCAGAGGATTTGATGAAGAATGAGGATTCCATCACAGGAGCTTATCTGAGCGGAAAATTAAAAATTCCGGTACCTTTGGAGAGACGGAAGCCAACCGGTTTTCTTACTGTCAAGGGGGCGGCAGAGAATAATCTCAAGAATATCGATGTGAAGATACCTCTTGGGATCATGACCTGTATCACAGGAGTTTCGGGCTCAGGTAAGAGCTCTCTGATCAATGAGATTCTTTATAAACGCCTGGCAAGAGATCTGAACCGGGCAAGAGTGATTCCGGGAAAACATAAGGATATTCTGGGAACAGACCAACTGGATAAGGTTATCAATATTGACCAGTCACCTATTGGCCGTACTCCACGTTCCAATCCTGCGACTTATACCGGGGTATTTGACCAGATCAGAGATCTTTTTGCAGCAACAGCAGATGCCAAGGCAAAAGGATATAAGAAAGGACGATTCAGTTTTAATGTAAAGGGCGGAAGATGTGAGGCATGCAGCGGTGACGGTATTATCAAAATTGAGATGCATTTCCTTCCGGACGTATATGTACCATGCGAGGTCTGCAAGGGTAAGAGATATAACAGAGAAACCCTGGAAGTAAAGTATAAGGATAAGAATATTTACGATGTGCTGAATATGACGGTGGAGGAAGCACTGACTTTTTTTGAGAATGTTCCTTCTATTAAAAGAAAGATACAGACTCTTTATGATGTAGGACTTTCCTATATCCGGCTGGGACAGCCGTCCACAGAGCTTTCCGGAGGAGAGGCACAGAGGATCAAGCTTGCCACAGAGCTGAGCAAGCGCAGCACAGGTAAGACTATCTACATTCTGGATGAGCCTACCACAGGTCTGCATTTTGCGGATGTGCATAAGCTGGTGGAGATTCTGAAACGATTATCGGAGGGCGGTAATACAGTAGTTGTGATCGAGCATAATCTGGATGTGATTAAGACCGCAGATTATATCATTGATATCGGACCGGAGGGTGGAGACAAAGGAGGTACCGTAGTTGCTCAGGGAACTCCTGAGGAGGTGGCACAGTCACCGGTTTCCTATACCGGAAAATATGTAAAGAAATATCTGAAATAATCTTGAAATCATATTGCAGGACTTCTTTTTAAATGGAAGTTGTATATAATAGAAGAGATTATTTATAGCAATTCTCGTAAATAATATATTTTGATCCGGCTTATCAGGATGTGAAGTCCTGTTGGACTGTTTTGATCGCATTATTTTATGGAGTTGTTATAACTAAACCGGATAAGTCCCCGGTAGAGACTGTAAAAAGTAATGATCAGTTGAAGGGGATGAGGAGAACGTAAGAACAGAAAGGGGATTTCCATGCCGACAAGTGATATTGGAATTGACCTGGGAACCAGGAACAGTCTGGCTTATTCTACAGGAAAGGGGCTTGTGCTAAATGAGCCTTCAATCGTAGTTTATGATAAAAATACAGAGAAGATACGTGCGATCGGTGAAGAAGCCCGTCTGATGGAAGGGCGCATTACTTCAGATATGGAGATCATCCGTCCCATCAGACAGGGCGTGATCGTTGATTATACAGTTACAGAGAAGATGTTGAAATACTTTATATCCAGAGCAATAGGAAGAAGAGCTTTCCGCAAGCCCAGGATCAGTATCTGTGTTCCCAGTGGAATTACAGAGATTGAGAAAAAGGCAGTGGAGGAAGCAACCTATCAGGCTGGTGCCAGAGATGTCTATATGGTGGAGGAACCTATAGCTGCGGCAATCGGAGCCGGGGTGGATGTGACCAAGCCCTTTGGAAATCTGGTCGTAGACATTGGAGCCGGAACTTCGGATGTTGCGGTTATCTCTCTTGCGGGGGTTGTGGTTTCCGCTTCTGTGAAAGTTGCAGGGGACACTTTTAATCAGGCTATACTGAACTATGTGAGAAAGAATCATGGACTTTTTATCGGAGAAGATATGGCAGAGAAGATCAAAATTCAGATTGGTACGGCTATAGAGGAATCAAATCCGAGAACAATGGAAGTAAAGGGGAGAAATGTGATCACCGGTCTGCCGAAGACAGTGACACTTACCTCAGAAGAAATACGTGTGGCGTTAAAGGATGCTACAAGCCAGATTGTGGAGACTGTTCATGGAATTCTGGAAAAGACACCGCCGGAACTGGCTGCGGATATTGTAGACAGAGGAATCGTACTTACAGGCGGCGGTGCCCTTCTTCATGGGATGGATACACTGATCGAGCAGAGAACCGGAGTAAGTACACTGACTGTGCAGGATGCAATGAGCGTGGTCGCAGTGGGAACCGGTAAGTATGCAGAGGTAATGGCACGTTTTGACGGATAAAGCAGGAGGTACTGCACAGTGCAGTGCCTTTTTGCGTTGTCAGAGGATCAAAGAAGCAGGAGGTGTGGAGAAAAGCACATGAGTGAAACTGTCACAGGATACATAGATCATGTTATTTTCAGAAATGAAGATAACGGATATACAGTTATGGTACTGAAAGGTACAAAAAAAGAGGAAGAGCTGACCTGCGTGGGAAGTTTCCCTGCGATCACACAGGGGGCATCTATTGAAGCAACCGGAGTATATATCCATCATCCGGTATATGGCAAACAGTTTCAGATCAGTTCTTTTACAGAGAAGATGCCGGAGGATACATATGGAATAGAACGTTATCTGGGTTCGGGCGCCATCAGGGGAATCGGTGCTGCACTGGCTGCCAGGATTGTGCAGAAGTTTGGAGATGACACACTCCGTATCGTAGAAGAAGAGCCGGAGCGGCTTGCAGAGGTAAAGGGGATCAGTGAGAAAAAAGCCCGGGAGATCGCTGCGCAGGTAAGTGAGAAGGCAGAGATGCGAAAAGTAATGATCTTTCTGCAGAAATATGGGATTTCCCTGAACCTGGGCGCAAAGATTTATCAGAAATATAAGGAATCTGTCTATACGATCCTTCAGGAGAATCCTTACAGACTTGCGGAAGATATTTCCGGTGTGGGATTTAAGATTGCTGATGAGATTGCTGCCAGAGTCGGTATTCACGCAGACTCAGATTACAGAATCCGCAGCGGAATGCTGTATACTCTTCTGCAGGCTTCGGGAGAAGGACATACTTATCTTCCGAGGGAACAGTTATTTACAAGATGTGCCAGACTTCTGGGAGTAGATGAATCCTATATGGAGAAACATCTTATGGATATGGTTATTGACAGGAAGCTGGTGCTGAAAGAAAAAAGCGGAGAAACTATCGTTTATCCGGCACAGTATTATTATCTGGAACTGAACACTGCCAGGATGCTTAATGAACTGAATATTGTGTGTCCTGAGGATAAAGAGCTTGTCAGGCACAGAATTGAGCTGATCGAGAAAGAGACAGGAACTGTTCTGGATGAAATGCAGAAGAAAGCAATCACTGAAGCAGCGGATCATGGACTCTTTATTCTTACAGGAGGCCCCGGTACAGGTAAAACGACAACGATCAATGCGATCATCCGCTTTTTTGAGGGAGAAGGTGCAGAGATTCGGCTGGCTGCACCTACCGGACGTGCTGCAAAGAGAATGACAGAGACTACCGGATATGAGGCGCAGACAATTCACCGTCTGCTGGAACTGAATGGAATGCCGGAGGAAGAGAGGGACGGGCATTCAGCTAAATTCGAGAGGAATGCACAGAATCCGCTGGAGGCAGATGTGATCATTATTGATGAAATGTCTATGGTGGATATTCATCTGATGCATTCTCTTCTTCTTGCAGTGGTAGCAGGAACCAGACTGATCCTTGTGGGGGATGAGAATCAGCTTCCGAGTGTAGGCCCGGGCAATGTGCTGAGAGATATTATCCGAAGCAGATGTTTCCCTGTAGTGGAACTGACTAAGATATTCAGACAGGCATCAGAGAGTGATATTGTTGTAAATGCTCATAAGATAAATAAGGGAGAACAGGTTCAGATCAATAATAAGAGCAGGGATTTCTTTTTTCTGAAGAGATATGATGCAGATATCATTATAAGAGTAGTGATCGCGCTGATCCAGGAGAAACTGTCGCGCTATGTAGATGCCAAACCCTTTGAGATACAGGTACTGACACCTATGAGAAAGGGACTTCTGGGAGTAGAGCGGCTGAATCAGATCCTGCAGAGATACCTGAATCCGCCGGAAGACGGGAAATCCGAGAGGGCGGTTGGAGACCGGCTGTTCCGCACAGGGGACAAGGTCATGCAGATCAGAAATAATTATCAGATGGAATGGGAAATCCGGGGACGATATGGGGTTGTCATTGAGAAAGGCGTGGGAGTATTTAACGGAGACACCGGAATCCTCAGGGAAATCAATGAATTTGCTGAGACAGCAGAAGTGGAATTTGAGGATGGACGTTTTGCAATGTACTCGTTCAAACAGCTGGAGGAACTGGAACTTGCATATGCTATTACAATCCACAAGTCTCAGGGATCTGAGTATCCGGCAGTCATACTTCCATTGCTTTCCGGACCACAGATGCTTTTAAACAGGAACCTTCTTTATACCGCAGTTACCAGAGCAAGAAAATGTGTGACGGTTGTGGGAAACGAGGAGACCTTTGTAGAGATGATACGCAATGAAAAACAGCAGAAGAGATACAGTGCACTGGATGAACGGATCAGAGAACTGAGTGAGACTACAGGGGATAATAATACAGATGGTGAAGAATGATATTGCAGACTGTGATCTGATGACTGAATAATAACAGAGAAAAAATTTATTCCGATAATATGAGAAAAACAGAAATACAGAGGATAGCAAAACAAAGAGTAAAATAGTGGAAGGAAATGGAAATGAAACGGTTTCTGAACATGGTAGCTGATATTTTTTACCCGAGATGCTGTCCGGTCTGTCAGAAAATACTGGCAGATCAGCGAAGGATGATCTGTCCGGAATGCGAGAAAGAACTTCGTCCGATTGGTCATCCCAGATGTTATAAATGTGGAAAACCCATAGAAACAGGGGAATACTGCAGAGACTGTCAGAAACACAGGCATATGTATGAACAGGGAAGAGGTATTTTTGTCTATGATGGCATAATGAGAAGATCTGTTACCAGATATAAGTACTATGGATGCAGAGAATACGGTGATTTTTATGCCAGAGCAATGTATCGATATGCACAGAAAGAATTGCGGGAATGGAAGCCGGATCTGATCGTGCCGGTTCCGGTACACAGGTCGAAGGAGCGGCAGAGAGGTTTTAATCAGGCTGCATATCTGGCGGAGAAACTCGGTCATTATACCGGGATTTCCACAGATGTCAATATTGTGCAGAAAGTTTTAAAGACAAAGTCGCAGAAAAAAACTGAATGCTTTGCAGAGAAGAAAAAACCTGGAAAAAGCGTTCTGCGTGACCGGAGATGTCAGGGGAAAGAATATCTTGGTGATAGATGATGTGTATACAACAGGAAGTACGATCGATGCAATGGCCGGATGCCTGAAGAGAAAAGGTGCCGGAAATGTTTATTTTCTTACGGTTTGCATAGGCAGGAGATAAGAAAAAACACTTTTCATACATAATGATATATGTTACAATTAATCTGTATGATTATATGAATGATATCAGGTTGTTGCTGAGAACAGAGTGAACAGTAATAGCGGATTATAGCAAAAGGAAAAGCATACAGTAAGGAGTAATTTATGTTAAATGAAGAGAAGATAAAAATCATGAATAAACTTGCCATGTATGAACAGGGTGAAGGAAAGAAATATCTTCCGGTCAGCAGGTACTACCGTAGTGATTATATCGGACTTGCCATGATTAAGAATTTTTTCCTTGTTACGATTGGGTATTGCCTGATTCTGGCCGGTATCGCAGCATATTTTGCTGAATATCTGATAGATAATGTTCATAAGATGAACCTTGTTTCACTGGGCGTGGAAGTTATTCTGGGGTATGTGGCAGTGCTGGTACTGTTTTCTGTCCTGACATATATCCAATATACGGTGAAATACCATAAAGCAAAGAAAAGTGTGAAAAATTATTATGAAGAACTTACACAATTAAGTAAAATCTACGGTCGCGAAGATAAAAAATCTTCAGCCAGAGGAGTTACAGGAGGATATAAAAAATGACAGCATTACTCGAATTAAAACAGCGAATAAAGAATTTATACAGCCAGTATGAGATTTATATCCTGCCTGTCTTACGTTTCGTTCTGGCAATGGTTTATTTCATATGGATCAATACCAATATGGGATATATGAAGCAGATCGATAATATATTTATTGTTCTGATCCTTGCACTGATCTGTTCCATTCTTCCTTCAGGTGTAATGATTTTTGTAGGATTTGCCCTGATGGTCGCACATGGTTATGCACTGGGGATAGAAGTTGCAGGTTTTATGCTTGTGCTGATCCTGTTTATGGCAATTCTCTTCCTGAGATTCAGTTCAGACAATAATTTAGTACTTGTATTTACACCGCTTTCCTTTGGGTTCAGTGTTCCGACGCTTCTTCCTATCGGAAGCGGACTTTTGTGCAATGCGTTTTCTGCACTTCCTGCAGGCTGCGGAGTGATTATTTACTATTTTATCCGTTTTATACGTGTACAGCATAAACTGCTGGAAAACCCGGATGTTGCCATAGCTGACAAATTAAAACTTCTGACAGATGGAATCGTGCAGAACTGGGAATGTGGATCACAGTGATTGCCTTTATCGCAGTGATTCTGCTGGTGAATCTGATACGTACCCGCTCTTTTGACTATGCATGGAGAATTGCCATTATTGCAGGTGGAGTTGTGTATGTTCTGATGATTATTGCAGGTGGATTTTATTTTAGACTGGATATTGATGTTGTTACGCTGATCATTTATACAGTGATCTCTGTGGTGATAGGATTACTTCTTGAATTCTTTGTATTTGGTGGTGACTATACCCGTACCGAGAGACTGGAATATGAGGATGATGAATATTATTATTATGTAAAAGCAGTGCCGAAAGCCTGTGTCACAACATCTGAAAGAAGTATAAAGAAGATTAACGGAAGTTCTGCAAAGGATGAAAGACCGGCACAGGATAACGTTGTTTCTTATGCGAATCCTATTTTTCATGGTGATGAGAAAGCAGTGACGACAGATGAGGCTGCAGCACCTGTAGAGAGAAAGAAAGATATTGACAGCGTGGATTTTGAGAAGAAACTGGAAGAATCATTAAAAAATCTGTAAAAAGCAGTTTCCGGTAACGATGAGACATACGAGCCAAAATTCCATTGCCGCAGGCAATCTGGAATGAATTTTGGCTACGTTACTGTGAACGGAGTGAACAGTAACACAAAATCCACTGAAAACATTTTCAACGATAAGATATATAAAAATGATAAGGAAAGGAGAGCCATATGCAGGATTTTTCAGGAAATTTGATAGAAACATTATCAAGACTGGCATTTCCTAAGATTGGGATTATAGATATCATACAGATTGCACTGATCGCTTTTTTTGTATATCAGTTCATGGTATGGATCAAATATACTCATGCATATACACTTCTGAAAGGAATACTGGTCGTTCTCCTCTTCATTCTGATCGCGTATATTTTCAGGATGAATACGATTCTGTGGATTTTTTCAAATCTGGCAAGTACACTGATCGTAGGTGTGATCGTTATTTTTCAGCCGGAGCTCAGAAAAGTTCTGGAACAGCTTGGACAAAAGCGGATCATGGCTTCACTGATACCTTTTGATGCAGGTAAAGAGGTGAAGGAAAGATTTACGGATAAAACCATCAGTGAGCTGGTCAAAGCATGTTTTGATATGGGAGAAGTTAAGACCGGAGCACTGATCGTAATTGAGCAGAATGAGCTGCTGACCGATTATATAAGAACAGGTATTAATCTGGATGCAATCCTTACCAGTCAGCTTCTGATCAATATATTTGAACATAACACACCACTTCATGACGGAGCTGTTATTGTAAGAGAGAACAGGATTGTGGCTGCAACATGCTATCTTCCACTGTCTGATAATATGGAACTGAGCAAACAGCTTGGAACGCGGCACAGGGCAGGTGTGGGGATCAGTGAGCAGACAGATTCTGTTACGATCATTGTATCAGAGGAAACCGGTCAGGTATCTGTAGCGCAGGGAGGAAAGCTGACCAGAAGTGTAAACAGTGCAAAACTCAGAGAAATCCTGGTCAGAGCGCAGAATAAGCAGGTTGTAGACAACAGCAAACTTCGCCATTTACTGAAAGGAAGAGTGAAGCATGAAGAAGCGAAAAATAACAGATAATATACCTCTGAAAATCATGTCTGTCGCAATAGCTGTTGTGCTATGGCTGATCGTTGTAAACATAGATAATCCGACAGGAACCAATTACTATACGCTCAATGATGTGGAACTGATCAACAAGGAATATGTGGAATCTTCAGATACCATCGGTAAGATGTGTATGCCGGAACAGAACCAGGATTCCATAAAAGTTGCGATCACTGCAACCAAGAAGATCAGAGACAAGATCAAAGTCACAGACATCTCTGCGGTAGCTGATCTTCAGCAGGCGGTAAGCCTGGATACAAATCCGGTTATGGTTCCTATTACCGTTACCTGTTCTGTACCGGGGGTATCTCCCAGTGATATCAAAGTTACTCCTCAGAATCTCAGTGTAAATCTTGATGAAAAAGAGACACAGGAGTTTGTGGTAAATGTCAGCAGAGGTGATACGAAACCGGGCAAAGATTATGAAGTAGGAAGTCTGACTGCCAGTCCGGAGAAAGTAAGGATTACAGGCCCGAAGACGCTGATCAATAAAATAGATAAGGTAAATGCTTCCATTGAACTGGATGGGAATACAGAGGATTTTACACAGGATGTAAACCTTACGATCATTGATAAGAATCAGGAGGTACTTACTGATTCTGAAATGAATTCATTGCGGATTGAGAATAATGCAAAAGTAACAGTGACTGCAAAATTATGGAAAATCCACCAGGGAGTACAGATATCTGCAGGTTATGTAGGAACACCGGCTGAAGGATATCAGGTTGGGGCTGTGAGAACAGTGCCGGATACGATCAGTGTAGCAGGCAGTACAGAAGGTCTTGAAAGTCTTGCGGATAATAATAATGTGATCACTATACCGGAAGACAGTATTGATATTTCCGGTGAATCCGAAGATGTGGAGAAAAAAATCAGTCTTACGAATCTTCTGCCGGACAATGTGAAACTTACCAGTGACTCCAGTGAAGATGTATGGGTGACTGTAAGTATTCTTCCGGCCGGAAGCAGAGAGTTTGAATTTCCGACTAAGAATATAGAGGTTAAGAATAAACCGAAAGATCTGCAGGTAACATTTGAGACTGCGCAGATAGAAGTGAGAATCAAATCAGATAACAAAGATCTGGATGATCTGAATAATGACAAAGACATTAAGGCATCTATAGATCTGGATGGCAAAAAAGAAGGAAGTTATGAAGTCCCGGTTGAGATAGTCTTGCCGGATGGTTATGAGACAGTGGAAGATGTGACTACGGAAGTAGTGATTTCATCAGGGACTGCTGTTGATGACAGTAAGGAAAACAAGGAATAAAAGAATTCTCCACTTACAGAAGGGGTAGTAACAATATAAGAGGAACAGTGAAATGGTCAGTAAAAAAGTGACAGTTAAAAATCCCACAGGTCTTCATCTGAGACCTGCGGGGATTTTGTGCAATGAGGCAATGAAATACCAGTCACAGATAACATTTGTCTACGATGGGGGCATGGCAAATGCAAAGAGTGTACTGAGTGTACTTGGTGCATGCGTAAAATGCGGAAATGAGATAGAACTTACCTGTGAAGGTGTTGATGAACAGGAAGCCCTGGATCATCTTGTTGCTGCTATTGATAGCGGCCTTGGCGAGTAGAAAGCTGCTGTGCACAAACAGAGTGAACAGTAACCATAAAGTAACATGAATAAAAGAGGAGGAACTTATTGTGAAAAGAAGATTAGTTGCGGTTACATTGAGTCTTATTATGACAATGGCAACTGTCAGTGAAGCAGGTGCTGCTGCATTTACTTCACCTGATACAGCTCCGGCTGTTGCCACACAGACAGATGCAGAAGAAGTAAATGTTACAGAAGAAACTTCTAGAAACAGAAGCAGACGCTTTTTCAGATGGAGATGATGGGACAGCAGTACCATCACAGGAACAGACAGACGACGCATTTACAGCGGGAACGGATACGGCTGCTGCATTGCCGGACGAGACGCCGTCAACAGCAGATGCTACGGATGCCGTTGGAGCCGCTGTAGTGAAAGCTGAGGACTGGGTAAGCACAGAGAATGGCTTTAAACTGCGCAAACCTGCAAAAAATCAGGATACAGCAAATACAGATGATCAGAAAGCAGCAACAGCAGCACTACCCGATGAGGAGATGCTGTCTGAGACTGACGGATTCTCAGGAGATCAGACAGAATCATCTGAAACAGCAGTGGCTGAAACAGATACAACAGCTGTGACAGCAGAGGTTACAGCAATGGAAACACCAGCAGCAACGGATACAGTGTCTGTAACAAATGCAGAATTTTATACAGCGGCAGACGGAATTGTAAAGGTCAGCACAGAGTATAAAGGGGAAATCCATACAGGATATTATCTGTTTGATGAAGAGGGAATCCTTGTAACAGGACAGGCTGAAGTAAAAGAAAACTCTTCAGCTGATGAAGAACCGGCATCAGATGCAGCTCAGTCAGCAGGAGAAGATGCCGCAGGGGAAGAAACAGAAGCCCAGGCAAATCAGTCTTATTTTACAACTGCAGATGAGGCTGTTGTTTATACCGGATGTGAAGGAGAAGCGATAACTCCATATACATCTACAGTAGGCCAGCAGGAGAAGAGTGTATGGAAATGGACAGGAACATATTTCCAGTACTACGATGAGAATGGTAATCTGGAGACAATTGCACAGCTTGAAGCGAAAGCAAAAGCAGCAGGTACATATACCGGATATTTCAAGATCAATGAGGATTATTACTGCCTTGATTCTGAAGGTAAGCCACAGACAGGAGAGATCACCCTCACAGTTAACGGCGAATCAAACCTGTATTATTTTGATCCTGCAAGCAGCGACATTCCCGGAAAAATGTTCCACAATGGATGGCTTCGTTCAGATACCACTAAGGGAGAGCGCTGGCTGTATTTTAAAAAGGGAAATGTTCCGGCAGACATCGGTAAATATTATAAGCGTGGCGTAGTTGCCACAGCTATCCCGGAGAAAGGAACCGGAGATTACTTGCTGGATGCCAATGGATATGTTCTGAAATCAGTGATGAAGAAGGCTCAGAATGGTGCATATTACTGTACCGACAGTAACGGCCAGATTTATAGAAATAAACTTGTAAAATACGGCAATTTCAGATATTATTTTGGCTCAAACGGAAAGCGGGCAACCTGGACAAAGAGATGGGCAAAAGCAGGCGATCATTACTATTACTTTGGAAGTACTCCGGGTCGTGTTGTTGAGAAACATGGCTGGCAGAAACTTGTCAGCACCAGTGGCAAATTCCTTGGCTGGCTGTATTTTGATTCCAAGGGAAATCATTATACGGATAAGTGGACTTCCGCAGGTTATTATTTTAAACCATCAGGAAAGCTTGCAAGCGGTTTGACAGAAATCGATGGAAAGAAATATATATTTGAATCATCTACATCCGCAGAACACAAAGGTAAAGTATATAAGAGCACAATGGTGCGCTATAAAAAGAAATGGTATATCGCATCTTCTAAGGGAAGCCTGTATAAGAGCGGATGGAGAAAATACAGCGGCAATTACTATTATCTTAAAGAATGTGTGGTTCAGACAAATCAGTTTATGAAAAAGAATGGAGTAAACGGTTATCTGGATGCAAACGGTAAATATACAAGAGGATGGGTAATTGTAAGTAATGCTAAAAACCTGGTGAGATATATCGATCCGTCAGGAAACGGATTTGCAAGAAATAAGAGTATGAGAGTTAATGGAATTCTGTATTACTTTGACAGTAACGGATACCGTATCACTGATCTGACAAACAGATACAGAGGACCGTATTCTGTTCAGGTGGACAGAGTAAACGGAGTTATGACTGTTTATGCTGATTCAGCCAGAACAATTCCTGTTAAGACGATCAGGGTATCTGTAGGTTTAGCAGGAACACCAACTCCGACCGGTAACTTTACACTGAGCAGAAGCCTGAGGTGGCAGCCTCTTATGGGACCATCCTGGGGACAGTATGGAACTCATGTAGACGGTGCCGGACAGGGAGGAATCTTTGTTCATTCTGTAGCCTGCGGCCAGGCAAACTCATATAATCTTCCGGCAGTAGAGTACAATAAGCTTGGATCTCCCGCATCACATGGATGTATCAGAACCTGTGTGGCAGATGCGAAGTGGGTTTATGAGAACTGTAATGGCGCACCGATCAGTATTATTGATGGTAAATATAAAGCAGATGATGCAATGAAAGGACCTCTTGGAAAGAAAGCACTGACTCCGTTAAGAGGAGCTGCTAATTTTGATCCTACAGATCCGGCTGTCTGATCCGGATATTTCTGCCAGGATAAATAAACATAATTGCTTATAGAAACGAAATATGCAAAACGGCTGCACAGAGCAAGAAATGTGCAGCCGTTTTTGGGTATATATCAGGGATTATCTTGCGAAAATGTAATATAGTGTGTATAATATGTTAATAGTATTGTAATAAAATGGACGTTTATTAGAAGACAGGAGTAGAAAGATGAAAAGAGATTTTTTAAAAATCAGAAAAAGGCTTATTGTTGGTTGTCTGGCAGCTGCGATAGCTGTAGCGCAGCCTGTAAGCTCTGTTTTTGCAAATCCGCATTATGACAGACGTGATACAGTGGCTGAGGAGGAATTTATTTATTCTGCAAGAACTTCCGGTACAGAGTCATCAAGAAAAAAAAGTGAACTCCAAAGCATGGAAAAAGATCAACGGTGTCTGCTATAACGGAAGTGGTGAAATCATTCCGGGTGCGATAACCAGAGGCATGGATGTCTCTGAATGGCAGGGCAATATTGACTGGAAACAGGTAAAGAGGTCTGATATAGATTTTGCGTTTGTCCGGATCTCCTATGGCCTGACTCACGAAGATTATACCTATGATGAGAATATGACAAATGCAGAACTTGCCGGAGTACCCACAGGCACCTATGTGTACAGTACAGCCTTATCGACAACTACCGCATTAAAGGAAGCACAGCTTGCCATCAGCAAAATGCAGGGTTACAAGGTTTCCTATCCGGTCGTATATGATCTGGAGTATGCAAAAGCAAGTAAGCTTTCTGCAAAAACAGTCTCAGAGATGGCACTGACCTTCTGCAATGAAGTGCGCAGGGCCGGATATTATCCAATGGTTTACTGCAATACCAACTGGTATGATAATTACATAGACTGGTCCTTATTATCAGGAGTGGATGTATGGATCGCAAGATATGGGGACACGATTCAGGCACCTGATAAGGAACGGTACAATTATACAATATGGCAGTCCACAGACGGTAACCGGGAAAGCGGACTGAACAGTACCAGCGGACTGGTAGCAGGAATCCCTGCAGGCAATGATGTTGATATGGATTTTGGCTATGTGGACTATACAAAGAAAATTACGCCGAGATGGAAATCTCTGGATTCCTATGTTCCGGCAATGAAACCCGATACAGGCAGCAACGATGGAAGCCAGGAACAGACAGGACTTCATCAGGAAAATGGAAAATACTATTATGTCAATGAAAATGGCGAACGTGTGTCAGATCAGTGGGTAACTGTAAATGGAAAGACCTATTATATCAGTTCTGATGGTTATGCTCTGATGGGAATGAAGAAAGTAGACGGGAAATGTTACTGGTTCCATACAAAATCCGGATATATGTTTAAAAACCGCCGCGTGACCAGATCTACCGGCGATATCTACTATTTTTGGAAGCGACGGTGTACGCTGCGAGAATGGAATGTACAAAATCAGGGAAAAAAGTGGGGAACACACCTATTATTTCCAGAAAAACGGAAAAGCGTATAAGGGATGGCTGACGCTGAATGGTAAAAAATACTATTTTTACAAAGGTAGTTCCGCACTTTCCGGTACGCGTGCCGAGAACATTACACTGACCAGTTCCAACAGGATTGTATCTGTGTTTGATGGAAATGGAGTGTGTACCAGACAATATAAAAAGCGGTAAAAAATATTGAAACATATAAAAAGATCCTGCAGCTGTGGCACTGATGGAAATTCTGCAACAGCTTCGGGATCTTTTTATGAAATTGCCGTAATTAAAGCGTATAGATCAGGATACCTGCAATGATGATCAGGTTTCCCATGATTTTTCCTTTCGTGATTTTTTCCTTCAGAATGAAATGAGAGAGAAGCAGGACAAACACATAGGCGGCAGTATCAATGACAGGACCATAGCGCATATCTACTTTTGTATAACACCATGTATTGAGGAGGAGGATCAGCATATATATAGTGTATGAGAGAATCACCCGGAAATTGAGATATTCCCTGATTCGGTTTTCGTATCTGATATTTGCGCTCTGTTTCAGAAGTATCTGTGAAACAGCGGAAAAAAAATGTTCCGCTCAACATGATTAAAATAAATGTTCTATTCATATCTCTGCACCGTCCATACTCCAAATAAAACCACCAGAATACCTATGATATTCTGAATGGAAAGATTTTCATGAAAGATCAGCACTGCCCATATCTGCGACCACAGAAGATAAACACTTTTATTGGCATAGGCAGTAGACAAAGAGAATTTCTTGATGACCTGCTGCCAGGTGATGGCGTAGATTCCGCAGTTGGCTACCATCAGGAACAGGAACAGGTAAAGCAGAGGACTGCTGAGACCATGTTTATTATACTGAACAGATGCAGCTTTGGAAAAAACACTTGTCAGTGAAAACAGCAGGATATTCAGATGAAGTTGTATGTAGTCTTTGAGTTTTGACATAATACCTCCGGGCGATAATGGTATTTTACGGATTTCGTCCAATAGAGCGTGTCTGAAAAATTATTCCCACAAATTGTGACGCACATCTTGCAGAAAGCCTTTTTCAGACACGCTCTAGCCTGAAAGCTGTCGGACAGTAACTATTTTACATAAAAAAGCAGGGAAGTCAAGGTTTGTGCAGCAGGAATCTTGAAAAGAAATGTTGAAAATGATATGATAAAAATGATTTGCAAAAAGATGAAAAGAGAAAGGAAAAGCATATGAGCTTATATTCAGTGGTTGTTCCTGTATATAATTCTGAACATACACTGGGAGAACTATATACCCGTTTGGAGAAAGTATTCCGGGAAAACTCTTAAAGAAGACTTTGAACTGATCCTGGTAGATGACGGATCAAAGGACAGATCTTATGAGATCATGACGGAACTCAGAGAAAAGGATCACAGGGTACGGATCATACAGATGGCCCGTAACTTCGGACAGCATCCGGCACTTCTGTGTGGATTTGCACATGTAAAAGGAGAGTTTGTGGTAACAATGGATGATGACCTTCAGCATCAGCCGGAGGAACTTCCGAAGATGGTCAGAACCATGCAGGAGAGACCGGATGTGGATGTTATCATTGCAAGCTATGAAGGAAGAAAGCATGGTCCGATACGCAAACTGGGAACGAAATTTTCTGTATGGGCAACTTCAAAGATGCTGGGAAAAGATCCGGATCTTCAGATCACCAGTTACAGGCTGATCCGCAGATTCCTTGTGGATGCCATGGTAAAAACAAATACATATCTTCCACAGATTGGAAACCTTCTGATCAGGAGTTCTAACCGTATTATTAATGTTCCGGTTCAGCATGCAGACAGAGCTTACGGAAAAAGCGGTTATTCCTTTAAGAGACTGCTGAAAGATCTGATTTATGATATCACGACACATACTGCATTTCCCCTTCTGCTGGTGAGAAATATCGGAATTGTCAGTTTCCTGATAAGTGTAGTTCTGTCGGTCTGTTATCTGGTAAGATATTTTACACTGGGCATATCTGTGCAGGGCTGGACTTCGCTGATGCTGGTTATGCTGGCGTTTTTTGGACTGATTTTGTTATCGATCGGAATTATGGGAATCTATTTAATGAACATTCTTAATGAGGCAAAAAAAATGCCCCATTATGTAATACGTCGGGAGGATACGGACGAATAATGAAGGAAATTGGCGGATATTTTCAGCTGGAAGAGATGCCGGGAGAGGAATATTATCCTGACCTGTACAGGGTCAATCTTGGAAGAACCGCACTGCTGTGGCTTTTGAAGAGCCGCAGGTGCAGGAAAATCCTATTACCGTATTTTCTGTGTGAATCAGTGGTGCATACCTGTCAAGAAAATCAGATAGAGACAGAATTTTATCATCTGAATGAGAAACTGGAAGTTCTGTATCCGAAAGAACAGCTTCCGGAAGGGGAATATCTTTATCTGGTTAATTACTATGGTCAGTTGTCTGATTCCCGGATATCAGAGTATAAAAAGATTTACGGAAACATCATAGTGGATCATACCCATGCATTTTTTCAGAAACCATTAAAAGGGATAGATACACTGTATTCCTGCAGAAAATTCTGGGGTGTCAGCGATGGCGCATATCTGTCAACAGATGCCAGCCTGACAGAAAATAAGACTGTCGATTATTCTGCAGAGCGTATGAAACATATTCTGGGGCGTTATGAGCATAATGCCGGAACCTACTACAAAGATATGCTGGAAAATGCGGCAAAATATGACGGGATGGAGCTTCGGCAGATGTCAAAGCTTACACAGAATCTTCTGAAAGCTGTGGATTATGACAGAGCAAAGAAAAAAAGGGAAGAAAACTACCGGATTCTCGGAGAACTGCTTCCATCGGAAAGTATATTTAATCAGACTGTGCCGGAGGGACCTTTTGCATATCCGTATTTCCACGCTGATGGAATGAAACTTCGCAGACATCTTGCCGAAAAGAAGATATTTGTGCCGACTTACTGGAAAAATATAATTGAGAACTCTGAGACAAAAAGTCTGGAATATACCTGGGTTGCCAATATTCTTCCGTTGCCCTGCGATCAGCGTTACAGCGTGGAGGATATGAAATATATGGCTTCGGTTGTCAGAGAATGTGAGGAACGGATATGAAACATAAAGTGTTGATTCTGGGAACGCTCGGAGAATTTACAGAGCTGGTAAAGAAAGCAAAAGAGAAAGGTTATGAGACTGTTGTGTGCGACGGATATGCAGATGGTATTGCCAGAACGTATGCAGATAAGGCTTATACCATTCCTGTAACAGACGTAGATGCTATTGCTCTGATGTGCAGGGAAGAAGGTGTGGATGGGATCATCACATCGTTTTCAGATCTGCTCCTGGAGTGTATGGTTAAAATTGCAGACAAAGCAGGACTGCCCTGTTATCTGAAACCGGAACAGCTTTCCTGGTACAGGGATAAATCGGCATGCCGGGATGTTCTGGACAAGCTTGGACTGCCGGCACCGGGATTTCGGAAAATATCTGTGGAACTGCTGAAACAGGGATCAGAAGAAGAAATACAACAGAGTATTGCAAATCTGCAGTATCCTCTGATCAGTAAACCTCTGGATAAATATGGTTCAAGAGGAATATTTATTATTCATCATTCAGATGAAGTCAGAAAAAAAGCCCTGCAGACAGCGGAATATACGGACTGTCAGGAAATTCTGGTTGAGGAATACAATGACGGTTATGAGTTTAACATGATGACATGGGTAATGGATGGGAAAGTCAATGTGATCAGTATTGCAGATCGTGAGAAAACGGAAATGGAAGAGGGAATGCTTCCGCTCAGCACACGAAATGTTTATCCATCCCGTTTCCTGGCGGAGGTCGAAAAAAGTGCCACAGATATTCTGCAGAATTATATCAGCTATACCGGACAGACGGAAGGTGCATTATCCATGCAGTTTTTCTGGAAACCTGGCAGGGGCATTCAGGTATGTGAGATTGCAGGACGTTTCTTTGGATATGAACATGAGCTGACAGATATGGTTTATGGATTTCAGACAGAGGAACTGCTGCTGGATTATCTTTATGAAAAAGACCGGATAAAGGAGATGTTTCACCGTCATGATATTCATCATCCGGTAAAATATGGGGCTGTACTGTATTTTCAGGGACGACAGCTTCAGATTGCAGATCAGACGGCAGCCTGTGAGCTTGCAAAAGAAAAATGCGTTGTAAAACCCTGGATTTTTTATAAAGAAGGCGAACGTGTGATAGAATATGGGCCGAATCCATATCTTGCATTGTATTATATAGAAACAGAAAACCGCAGGCAGCTGGAGCTGGAGACTGAGAAATTTTTCAGTGAGATGAGTATCCGGGATCCGGAGGGAAGAGAAGTTGCCTACAGAAATAAGATACCGGAATATGAGAAGGAAAAGAAAACAGATGATTGATTTTAACAGACCTGCTTTTACAGGCAGGGAATTTGATTACATACGTGATGCGGTACAGAGAGGAATGCTCTGTGGGGATGGAGAATATACGAAAAGATGTTCTCAGTGGATGATGGATAAATTTCATGTAAATCATGTAATGCTTACCACATCCTGTACCCATGCTCTGGAGATGGCAGCCCATCTTTGCGACATTAAGCCCGGTGATGAGGTGATCATGCCGTCCTATACATTTGTTTCAACCGCAGATGCCTTTGTATTAAAGGGAGCAAAGATTGTATTTGTTGATATCAGACCGGATACAATGAATATTGATGAGAAACTGATCGAGGCGGCAGTGACTGAGAAAACAAAAGTGATCGTCCCGGTCCACTATGCAGGGGTTGCCTGTGAGATGGATACCATTATGGAGATTGACAAAAAAATACAATCTGAAGGTTGTTGAAGACGCTGCGCAGGGAGTAGATGCCTGTTATAAGGGAAAAGCTCTTGGTACCATTGGAGATTTTGGGTGTTACAGTTTCCATGAGACAAAGAACTATACTATGGGAGAGGGCGGTGCAATCCTTTTTAACAGGGATGAATATCTGGAGAAGGCAGAGATCCTGAGAGAAAAGGGAACTGACAGAAGTAAGTTTTTCCGCGGACAGATTGACAAGTACCGCTGGATAGATTATGGTTCTTCCTATCTTCCAAGTGAACTGAATGCAGCATATCTTTATGCACAGCTGGAAGCAAGAGATCAGATTTTTGCCAAAAGAATGGAGATATACAATTATTATCATAAAAATCTGGCTCATCTTGCACAGGAAGGTAAGATCGAACAGCCTTATGTGCCGGAGGAATGCAGCCACAATGCCCATATGTATTATATCAAGGTGCGTGATATACAGGTAAGAACCCGGCTGATTGCTTACCTTCGGGAAAAAGGAATCTGCAGCGTATTTCATTACGTGCCTCTTCATTCTGCACCTGCGGGACAGAAATTTGGAAGATTTTCAGGGGAAGATGTTTATACTACAAAGGAAAGTGAACGTCTGTTGAGACTGCCGATGTTTTATAATCTGGATATGGAGGATGTGAAGTATATCACAGATACCATAGCTTCTTTTGACGGATTCTGATAATCGTGTGCCGCAAGTCTGTTTCAGGAATCAACTTGTCGGCACATCGGACGGAAAACAGAGATATATATTAAGAGGAAATATTATGAAAAAATGGAAACATTTATTAAAGGCTGTTATGGCTGTGGGAGTCATTGCAATGACTGCTGTTCAGATCTGCGCTGCTGCGGAAGGAACTGCGCAGGCTGCTGCTTCAGAGGTTACACCCGTATCCATTTCAACTAATGAGATTGCAGGCTGGCCTGCAGGTCCTGAGATCACATCTGAGACAGGGGTACTGATGGATGCAGACAGCGGAACTCTTTTGTACAGCAAGGGCGGAGATGAAATCCGTTATCCGGCAAGTATTACCAAAATCATGACACTGCTTCTGGCGGTGGAGAACTGTTCCCTGAAAGAAGATGTTGTATTTACGGAAACAGGAACACGTGATATCAGTTGGGATTCCGGCAATATTGGAATGCAGGTGGGAGAAGTGATGAGCATGAGAGCATGCCTTTATGCACTTGTGATCCGCTCTGCAAACGAGGTCGCAGCCCAGATTGCAGAACATGTAGGCGGCACAGAGCAGCATTTTGTAGATATGATGAATGAACGTGCGGCTCAGATCGGATGCACAAATACACATTTTGTAAACGCCAGTGGCCTTCCGGATCCTGACCACTATTCTACTGCACATGACATGGCGTTGATCATGCGGGAAGGTCTGAAGAATAAAAAATTCCGCAGGATCATCGGCACTACAGATTATACGATCAAACCTACGAACATGAACAGTGAGTCAAGGGTACTGCATACGCATCATCCGATGCTTGCCCCGGAGAGCAGCTATCATTATGATGGCTGTATTGGCGGCAAGACAGGATATACCAGTGAGGCCGGAAACACTCTTGTGACAGCAGCAGAGAAGAATGGAACTACTTATATTACAGTGACAATGAAGGCGGCAGACCTTGCAGTTGCCAGTACGGATTCCACAGCACTGTTCAACTATGGTTATCAGAATTTCACAAAAGCACAGGTAAATGGTGGAGAAGTATCAGTTCCAAACGGAGTGACTGTGGATAACCTGACTGTTCAGGAGAATTCACAGAATGGAAATACAGTAGATGATTACTATTATAATGATTATCTTTTGGGAAGCGTTGAAGTTCCGGAAGCTACACCTACACCGGAACCTGCAGCGGATACTCTTTCTGATACATCCGGAGGAAATACAGATCAGGCGGATCAAAATGAGAAATCAGATACTGTCGGAGAAGAAAAAACTTCTGCAGGCATGCCAAAGCTGCGAAAAATACTTCTGATCATAGGAGCGGCAATGCTTCTTCTTATTATCATTCTGAGCATTGCACTTGCAAAAAAGGAAAAAAGATATTATGGCTAAGTCTGCATACTAGTGTGCCGACAAATTGATTCTTGAAACAATCTTGCAGGATAAATTTTTTTATTTCAAGGCGGAGGAAGGAGGCGTAGCGGTGGCTACGGCGACCGACGACAACGCGGAAATAAGAAATTTAGACGCAAGATTGTTCGAGAAATCAACTTGTTGGCACACCAGGTGGATTTATGCGAACAGATATAACAGAAACACAGAGAAAGCTAAAGAAAAGAGGAAAATAAAATGGGAAAAATCAAAGTTACAGAATGTGGTGGAATTAAGGGATTAAAAGTGGTAGAACCTACAGTTTTCGGAGATGCCAGAGGATATTTCATGGAAACCTACAATTACAATGATTTCAAAGAAGCAGGAATTGATGTCGAATTTGTACAGGATAATCAGTCAAGCTCACATAAGGGTGTACTTCGCGGACTCCATTTCCAGATCAATTACCCACAGGATAAACTGGTACGTGTTGTAAATGGTGAGGTATTTGATGTGGCGGTAGATCTTCGTGAAGGTTCAGAAACATATGGAAAATGGTTTGGAGTCGTACTTTCTGCTGAAAACAAGAAACAGTTCTTCATTCCGAAAGGATTTGCACATGGTTTTCTTGTACTTTCCGAGCATGCGGAATTTGTTTACAAATGCTCTGATTTCTATCATCCAAATGATGAGGGCGGCCTGATCTGGAATGATCCGGATATCGGAGTTGAATGGCCGATTCCGGAAGGAATGGAATTAAGCTTTTCTGACAAAGATACCAAATGGGGAAGCTTTAAAGAGTACCGTAAATAGGAGAATGAGCGATTGAATACAATTTTTTCTTTACCGATGGATATTTATAAGAACAGACGGCTTGTTGCAAAGCTTGCAAAGAATGATTTCAAAACAAGATATGCAGGTTCTTATCTGGGAATTGTGTGGGCGTTTATCCAGCCTGTGATCACGATCCTGGTATACTGGTTTGTATTCTCTGTAGGTTTTCGTTCCGGAACAGGGGATCTGGGAGTTCCTTTTGTTCTTTATCTGGTAGCAGGTATTGTGCCATGGTTCTTTTTCCAGGATGCGCTGATGGGGGGGACAAATTCTCTGCTGGAATACAATTATCTGGTAAAAAAAGTCGTTTTTAATATCAGTGTGCTTCCGGTAGTCAAGATCATTTCTGCCATGTTTGTGCATGCATTCTTTGTGTTGTTTACAATCATCCTGTATGCAGCGTATGGGAAATTTCCTGATTTCTATTATCTGCAGATTATTTATTACAGTGTATGTGTGTTCATTCTGGTATTGGGCTTATCCTATGCCACAAGTGCAATCGTTATTTTTTTCAGAGATCTGACCCAGATCATCAACATTGTGCTTCAGGTAGGAGTCTGGCTGACTCCGATCATGTGGATCGTTGAGGCTTCACCTCTGATGGGACATCCTGTGATCATGAAGATCCTGAAACTGAATCCGATGTATTATATTGTTTCCGGATACAGAGATACATTCCTGATGAAAACCTGGTTCTGGGAACATGCAGGATGGACGGTCTATTTCTGGATATTTACAATTCTGTGTTTCCTGTTCGGAAGCTGGGTATTTAAACGTCTGCGCATTCATTTTGCAGATGTATTGTAACTAGTACAGCGAATATTAATATAGCAGAAACTTAATTTTCGCTGTACTGTAAGCGTGAAATAAGTCAGAGGAAGATGAAAAACACAGGAACATAACAGAAAGGAAATCACGTGGAGAACAAGAAAGTAATTCAGGTGAAGGATCTCACCAAAATGTATAAATTATATGATAAGCCTTCGGACAGACTGAAAGAAGCGCTGGGGCTTACCAGAAAGAAACTTTATAAAGAGCATTATGCACTTCATGATGTAAATTTTGATATTTATGAAGGAGAATGCGTGGGAATTATCGGAACCAACGGTTCCGGTAAATCCACGATCTTAAAGATCATCACCGGTGTCCTGACTCCCACAGCAGGGGAAGTAAAGGTAGACGGACGAATTTCCGCGCTGCTGGAACTGGGAGCCGGATTTAACATGGAATATTCAGGTCTTGAGAATGTATACCTGAATGGAACCATGATCGGTTTTTCAAAAGAAGAGATTGATGCCAGACTGAATGATATTCTGGAATTTGCGGACATTGGAGACTTTATCCACCAGCCTGTAAAGACTTATTCCAGCGGTATGTTCGTGCGTCTGGCTTTTGCTGTTGCGATCAATATTGATCCGGAGATCCTGGTGGTAGATGAGGCGTTGTCTGTGGGCGACGTGTTCTTTCAGGCAAAATGTTATCACAAGTTTGAGGAATTTAAGAAACAGGGAAAGACGATCCTGTTTGTAAGTCATGATCTTGGAAGCGTTTCCAAGTATTGTGACAGAGTTATTCTTCTGAACAAAGGCGTAAAGATGGATGAAGGTTCACCAAAGCAGATGGTTGACCTGTACAAACAGCTTCTGGTAGGACAGAATCCTGTAAAACAGAATGAATCTGACAGTACAGAGCAGATTGTGGCAGAGGACAGTGAAGGACTGGGAGATTTTCAGGTAAATCCCAATATGCTGGAATATGGAAGCCGTATTGCTGAGATCACAGATTTCAGAGTCATTGATGATAAAGGAAGATGTTCCAATACTGTTGAAAAGGGAAGCTGCTTCAAAATTCGTATGAAAGTCCGGTTTAATGAAGAGATTCAGGAGCCGATCATGGCATACACCTTTAAAAATATTCAGGGTACGGAAATCACAGGTACCAATACCATGTATGAAAATGCAAAGATAGAACGCTCCGGAAAAGGGGATATATGTACTGTAACATTTACACAGAACATGAACCTTCAGGGCGGTGAGTATCTCCTGTCATTTGGATGTACAGGGTATAAAAACGGAGATTTTACGGTATTCCACAGACTTTATGACGCATGTAACATAACAGTTATTTCCAGTAAAAATACAGTTGGATTCTATGATATGGATTCAAAGGTGGAAGTACGGTGCGAAGAACAGGTCTGAGAAAGTTATGATGACAAATATCAGTGCGAAAAAATAATCAGCGCGAGGACTATATATGGAAGAAAAAAATCGGGAAAGTAATTCTGGATACCACGTGCTATCCGGGAAAAGATCTATACAGTGATGGTGCGATAGAGGATGAAATGCTTGCAATTTCCAGAGATTTTGCACCGGAAGAATTTAACAGAGTGATCAGTGAGAGAAAGAGCTGGCCAATTCTTTATCATTTTTCTCATATCAGGGAGAATATTCTGAGCTGGATTCCCTTTACAGGGGAAGAGAAGGTTCTGGAGATTGGTTCCGGATGTGGTGCTGTGACAGGAGCTCTCTGTGAAAGGGCGAAGGAAGTTACCTGCATCGAGCTTTCTATGAAAAGAAGTAAGATCAATGCATACAGACATCAGGATCAGGATAATCTTAAGATCCTTGTGGGAAACTTTCAGGAGATCGAGAAAAACCTTACTGAGAAATACGACTATATCACTTTGATCGGTGTATTTGAGTATGGAGAATCCTATATCCGGAGTGAGAATCCCTATGTGGACTTTCTCAGGATCATATCAAAGCATCTGAAGCCGGATGGAAAGATCATTCTGGCCATTGAGAACAGACTGGGACTGAAATACTGGGCCGGATGTACAGAGGACCATTTTGGAACTTTATTCGAAGGAATCCAGGGATACCCCAAAACAAAAGGGGTTAAAACTTTTTCAAGAAAAGAATTTAATGGAATTTTGGAGGAAGCAGGAAACTTAAAAGCCGACTGGTATTATCCATATCCGGATTACAAATTTCCAATGACTATTCATTCAGACAGACATCTCCCTGCAAGCGGAGAGCTGCATATGAGGGACTACAATTTTGACAGACTCCGTCTGGATCTGTTTCAGGAATCTCAGGTGTATAATACACTTTTGAGCAATGATCTTTACCCGCAGTTTGCCAATTCCTTTCTTCTTGTGATCGGAAAAGAACAGCCACAGACAGCACCGGTTTATGTGAAGTTTTCCAATGAGAGAGATCAGAAGCTCTCCATTTATACGGAAATCAGTGAAGCAGCAGATGGGCAGCTGACTGTGAAGAAAGTACCGTCGCAGAAGAAAGCGGCAGCTCATGTACGGAATCTGGGAACTATCTGCGAAGAACTGACCGGAATGTATAAAGAAGAGGAAATTGAAGTAAACCGCTGCCGGATCAAAGGTGACTGTGCGCAGCTGGAATATCTGACAGGTATCACCCTGGAAGATAAGCTGGATCATCTTCTGGAAGAAGGCAGAACAGAGGAACTGGAGAAATTATTCTTCTCTTATATACAGAAAGTAAAGAATATTCATGAGAAGAAACCCTTTGAGAAAACACCGGAATTTGTAAGGGTATTTGGAAATGTAAACCTGCGTTCTGATCTGAAATGTACAGAAATATCCAATATTGATTTTGTTCCTGCAAATATTATCCTCTCTGAGAATAAAGTATCTGTGATCGACTATGAGTGGACCTTTGCATTTCCTGTACCTTCACAGTTCCTGGTTTACAGGATGATCTTTTATTATCTGGAACTGAATGACAAACGAGGAATACTTAAAGAACGGGATTTCTATGAGAAAGCAGGAATCCTGCCTGAAGATATAGAAGTTTATGTGGAGATGGAACATAATTTCCAGCAGTATATTCTGGGTGAGCATACAGCAATGAGAAATATGTATGCCCAGATCTCTCCGGGCCGGGTGGAAGTAGAAGATTATTACAGAGAAAAGAAACAGGAATCTCTGGAAATGCTTCAGATTTTCTGGGATAACGGAAAGAGCTTTAATGAGGCTGATTCTGTGAGATATCTGTTCAGAAACGGGAAAATTCAGACGGAGTTTGAACTTCCGGAGAATACCACAATGCTTCGCCTTGATCCGGGCGAAATGTCCAAGGGACTTAAAATTGTAAAGCTGACATGGGAAGATGAAAGTCAGGTAAAGTTTCACACAGATGGCTGTGAAGTGTCCTCCGGAGAATTCTATTTCGGCGGTGACGATCCGCAGATCATAGTAGATTCTGTTCCTGAGAACAGAAAGTCCATAAAGATTGAAATGGAGATCCTGGACCGGCAAACCACAGAAAAGAAATTCTGGAAAGTATACGCAGAGCAGAAAAGGGCAATGGAGCAGATGAGTCAGGAGCTTGCGCAGAAGAAAGCTCTGGTCGATCAGGTGGAAGGCAGTAAGGCATGGAAAGTGTATCGTGCCATCAAAAGGGTTTAGTTATGGGAAATATACTTTGGAGTGTAGATAAAAAAATATACAGTGACAAAGAAGATCATACTCTGGCCATTACCGGATGGGCGATAACCAGAGATCAGTCAGAATGTGATTTCATTCTTTATGGCTCGGGAAAGGAACTCTCCGTTCCTGAACCTTCACGTTGTGAAAGAGCGGATGTTGCCAAAGATTTAAAAGAAACAAAAGATATAAAAGAAGTGGGAAATGTCGGATTCACAGTAAAGATACCGGAAATTATAAAACTTGCAGAAGAACATGAGAAACTGCAGCTTGCGCTGAGAGCAGGAGATGAAAAAGAAATCATCTGGGAAGCCACAGCTGCAGAAGTGAAGGACTTTTGTGAGGAAAGTCTTATTGAATATCATATTGATGAGGAACAGATTACACAGGAGAGTATCCTGACAGTCAGAGGCTGGGTTGTAAACCAGCTGGAGCCGGATGAGATATTTGTACAGGGTACAGATGGGAAGGTTCTGGAATGTACGATCACCAGACAAAGACGTCCGGACGTGGAAGAGGCAAAGGGGATTTCCGAAGAAGAGAAAAGAAATCTGGGATTCAGTATTACTGTCAATCTGGAGAATACAAACGATCAGAATATCTGCATCTGTTTCAGGGGAAAAGATGTACAGAAAAATTTATACTGTAAATGTAAAAAAAATAAAACGGGAAAATACCGGACTGTATCAGCAGATGAAACTGCTGTCTCTGAAGAACAGGCAGAAGAATCAGGAATATATAAAGAAAAACGGCATTGGAAGATTTATCCGTTATGTGAGAAATTCCCAGCTTAAGGACGGAGATCAGGATTATGAAGACTGGCTGAAAGATCATGTCGCATTCCGAAAGGAATTAAAAAGACAGAGAAATGCTGTTTTTTCTTATTCACCGCTGATCAGTATTGTGATGGTGGTGACGGATACAGATGAACAAAGGTTAAAAAGTGTGATCGATGCTTATACAGAACAGACCTATGGTAACTGGCAGCTGTGTCTTGCAGATGCATGTGAGGGAGAGGAAACAGGAGAGTTTCTGCGGAAAAAATATAAAAAAGAGATTCGCCTTTCCTACAAGAAGGTTACGGAAAACAACGGCATTTCGGGAAATCTTAATGCATCTCTGAAACTTGCAATGGGAGAGTATGTTCTGTTTGCCGGTCAGGAGATCATACCTGAACCTGATGCACTTTTTCAGATGGTCAAAGCGATCACAGAGAAAAAAGCGGATATGATCTATACGGATGAAGATGAGATCAGCGCAGACGGAAAACATTATTCTGAGCCGGAATTCAAGCCGGATTTCAATCTGTTCAGATTAAGGGAAAATAATTATATCGGACAGTTCTGGGCAATCCGGAAGGAAATTCTGGAACAGGCCGGAAAGTTTGATCCGGAATATGATGGTGCACAGGATTATGATATGCTCTTAAGATGCAGTGAGCAGGCAGAAAATATTGTGCATATTCCAAAGATCCTCTGTCATTCCATGAAAGCAGAGAACCTGATCACAGAAGAACAGGAGAAGAAAAACTGGGAAGCAGGCAGAAAGGCACTGGAGGAGCATTACCGCAGGGCGGAGGTTTCTGCAACAGCGGAACTTGCAGACAAGAAGGGATGGTACAGAAGCCATCTGACTATTTCCGGCGAACCGATGATTTCTGTGATCATTCCAAGTAAAGATCACATTAATGATCTGGAACTGTGTATTTCATCCATAGAAGAGAAGACAACATGGAAGAATTACGAGATCATTATTGTTGAGAACAACAGTGTGGAAAAAGAAACCTTCGTATACTATGAGACACTGAAAAACAGATACCCAAATGTAAGGATCCTTACATGGAAAAAAGAATTCAATTATTCTGCGATCAATAACTTTGCAGTAAGAGAGGCGCAGGGAGAATATCTGCTGTTTCTTAACAATGATGTGGAAATCATTACAGAGAACTGGCTTGAAGAAATGCTTCAGCTTTGTCAGCAAAAAGACGTGGGAATGGTCGGTGCGAAACTGTATTATCCGGATGATACCATTCAGCATGCAGGAGTGGTAGTTGGTCTTGGTGGAGTTGCTGCCCATGTATTATGTAAACTTCCCCGGGATGCGGAAGGATATATGGGACGTCTGCGCTGTGTGCAGGAGATAAGTGCAGTCACTGCCGCCTGCATGATGGTAAAGACTTCTGTTTTTAAAGCAGTTAGAGGATTTGACGAGGAGCTGAAGGTTGCATTTAATGATATTGACCTCTGTATGAAAGTGAGAAAATATGGAGTGAAAATTATATTCACACCGTATGCAGAACTGTATCATTATGAATCCAAATCCAGAGGAATGGAAGATACACCGGAGAAACAGCTGCGTTTTTCCAGAGAAGTAAACTGTTTCCGGAGAAAATGGGAAAGAGAGCTCCTGAAAGGAGATCCCTATTATAATCCCAATCTGACATTAAACAACACAGACTGTTCTCTGAGAAAACAGGAGAAGAACGGAGATTAACATGCCTAAGGAAATATTTGAAGTAGTAAGAGAAAGATTTCATTTATCAGACAGGACACAGTATATTGTGCAGGGACACTGGCCGAAAGATGCGGTGATGGAGGCATATCTGGATCAGCACAAACTGAAGGTGTCTGTGAAAGAAAATGAAAATGTAAGTGCACTGGAACGTTTTAAAGATCCGGAGAAAATGCAGGGAATACAGATTACGGCAACTGTTCAGATACCGGAAAATCTGGAGGGGTATCATAAGCTTGTGATCTATGAGAAGTTTTCGGATAAAAAACATGTCTGGTTTTCCATCACTGCCGGTGAACTGGATAAAAAAAGAGATAAACCGCAGGTATATTTTGAAGAAGAGAGTGCAGAACAGGGAACTGTACGAATCAGAGGGTGGGCCATTGCACCGAAGCCTGTGACTGTCCGTATCTTTGATGCGGATAAAAAGCCGGTTGCCGCTGAAATCCAGAGAACAGACAGGGTGGATGTCAACCAGCTGTTTGAAGAAGCACAGGATCCGGGAAAGACAGGATTCTTCTCTGAGATCACCAACGTTTCGGGAAAATGCCTGTATGTAGTGTTTTATGCAGGCGAGAAGAAAACTGTACATGTGGTTCCTCTGAGAAAAGCTGATATTCTGGCAAAGAAATTAGACAAATATGTAGAAAAAGGAATCCGCTACTGGAAATCTCAGGGTGCGGCGGCTCTTGCTGAGAAGGTAGTGACAAAGGTTAAAAATGTACGTCAGGGACCGCCATCCTATCAGAAATGGATCAGACATCATCTGCCGGACAGGAACGAACTGGAGAAACAGAAGAAAACATCCTTTGGATACAGACCCAAGATTTCTTTTGTAGTACCGCTGTATAAGACACCGGAGAAATATCTCAGAAGACTGACAGAATCATTTCAGGAACAGACTTATTCAAACTGGGAACTTTGTTTCTCTGACGGAAGCGGCGCACAGTCACCGTTGACGGAATTGTTAAAAGAACTGACAGCGAAGGATAACAGAATTAAATACGTTTCTCATGAGGAGCCGCTTCAGATTTCAGAGAATACCAACAGTGCCATTGAAATTGCAACAGGTGATTTCATTGCCTTTGCAGACCATGATGATGAGCTGACGCCGAATGCATTATTTGAATGTGTGAAAGCAATAAATGAGAAACCGCAGACACTGGTGATCTACACAGATGAAGATAAGATGTCTATGGATGGACATAAATTCTTTCAGCCGCATTTTAAACCGGACTATAATCCGGATTTGCTGTGTACGGTCAATTATATCTGCCATCTGTTTGTGGTATCACGAAAAGTAATTGAAAAAGTTGGCGGGCTGCGAAGTGAGTTTGACGGTGCACAGGATTATGATTTTTGTGTTACGCTGTGTGGAAGCAGTAAAGGATGAAGAAATCTGTCATATTCCAAAAATCCTGTATCACTGGCGTTGCCATGAGGACTCCACAGCAGAGAATCCCGAGAGCAAGCTTTATGCCTTTGAAGCCGGAAGACGTGCAGTACAGGCTCACTATGAGAGAACAGGAATCCACGCAGAGGTTTTTAAGGGTGAATATCTGGGGCTGTACAGAACGAAGTTTATCAGAGATCATGATCCGCTGATTTCTATTATTATTCCGAATAAAGACCATATTGATGATCTGAAGAGATGTATGGAATCCATTGAACAGAAATCTACGTACAAAAATTATGAGTACATTATTGTAGAGAATAACAGTACAGATTCTGCTACTTTTGAATATTACAAAAAACTGGAGGCAGAGAATCCGAAGGTTCGCATGGTATACTGGGACGGAGTCTTTAACTATTCTGCCATTAATAACTATGGTGCATCTTTTGCAAAGGGTGAGTATCTGCTTCTGCTTAACAATGATACAGAGATCATTAATCCGGACTGTCTGGAAGAACTCCTGGGTTATTGCATGCGTAAAGATGTAGGCGCAGTGGGTGCAAGACTTTATTATGAGGATGATACGATCCAGCATGCAGGTGTTGTGATCGGTTTTGGCGGAATTGCAGGACACTGTTTTGTCCAGCAGAAGAGAGGTACCACCGGATATTGTCACAGAATTATCTGTGCACAGGATTACAGTGCGGTTACAGCTGCCTGCATGATGGTGAAGAAATCTGCATTTGATGCAGTGGGAGGACTTTCAGAGGAACTGGCTGTTGCATTTAATGATATTGATTTCTGCATGAAGCTGAGAAAGGCGGGATATCTGATCGTGTATAATCCATATGCGGAATTATACCATTATGAATCCAAATCCAGAGGTCTTGAGGATACTCCGGAAAAAGTGGCACGATTTAACAAAGAAATTGCCACCTTTGAGAAAAAATGGCCGGAGATCCTGAAGAACGGAGATCCTTATTATAACCCCAATCTCACTCTGAAGAGCCAGGACTTTTCTCTGAAAAGAATCTGAAGATGAAATTGCTATAAAATGAATGTGAAAGAAGATATGTTAAAGAAAAAGAAAGAGATCAATGAAAAAACAGAAATTTTCATTTTTGTATTTCTGGCGTTTATCCTGCTGACAACCTGGGCGATGACACAGCCTTTTAATTCAGGCCGGATGAACAGATGAGATATTATGTTGCAGATTACATTTATAAACACCATGGAGCTCTTCCGGGGGGAGATGATCCGGCTGTCAGGAATAAAGTGTGGGGAATTTCCTATGCATATTATCCGGTTGTATCTTATATGGTGTCTGCATTATTTATGAGAATATCCCGGCTTTTTGCAGATCCGGGATACTCCATGTTCAAAATTGCACGTATGGCAGATGTACTGTTTGTCACAGGTGCAGTGTATTTTGTTGTGAAAGCTTCGGGCAAACTGTTTCCGAAAGAAAAATATTCCAGAGAAGTTAGATGGCTGTTTGCAGCACTGGCAGGATTTATGCCGCAGGCAATCTTTATGGGAACTTATGTGAATACAGACTCACTGGCACTGCTGGCAGCAGCCATGATCTTGTATGCATGGGCCTCTTATCTGAGAGAAGACTGGACATGGAAAAACTGTATACTCCTTGCAGTGGGAATGGCTGTATGTGCATTGTCTTATTATAATGCGTATGGCTGGATACTCTGCAGTTTTTTCTTCTTCTGTTTTACGGTATTACTCTGCAGAGAAGAAGCTTTTTCACAGAGAGTTCGTTTCCTTTTCAGCAGAGGAGCAGTGATCGCAGCAGTTACTTTAGTTCTCTGCGGCTGGTGGTTCATCCGTAACGCAGTTTTGTATAACGGAGATTTCCTGGGAAGGAAATCCTGTGCGGAATGTGCGGAAAAATATGCTCAGAAGGATTACAGACCTTCACTGTATCCGACGCCTGCAAAGCTGGGATGGAACTGGAAAGATATTATCCTTTATCAGGATCCGGGCTGGTATCATAACTGGATTCTGACAGTGTGTGTAAGTTTCATCGGTACTTTTGGACAGATGAAAATTTATATGCCATATACGGTCAGCAAACTGTATATGCTGTTCTTTGCTGTTGGGATCATCAGTGTATTTTTTGTAAAAGAGACATTTGATCTGAGAAAAAAAATGTATGTTGCACAGCGGAAAGCAGTTGGAAATGACAGATGGAAGATTAAAACAAAGGTGATATCCCGAGAGTGGAATAAAGAAGGTATTTTCCATTTGATGATGGTATTTCTGATTATGATTCCGGTATTTCTGTTTCTGTATTATGTTTATTACAGTGATAATCAGCCACAGGGAAGATATCTTATGCCTGCATTATATCCTCTGATGTACTTTGTTACGCTGGGCTGGAATAATATTCTGAACAAAAACAGTGAAAAATGAAAAGGTGCGGAGTCTGATATACAGAGTACTGACTGTACT
>ENA-OQKT01000004-OQKT01000004.1-human-gut-metagenome-genome-assembly--contig:-NODE-4-length-43493-cov-3.623853_pt1 | contig 43493 bp, 51 predicted proteins | sample MGYA00242650_ERZ504801 | MGnify/ENA primary metagenome ERZ504801 (study PRJEB26092, sample SAMD00036396) | human gut metagenome | host: Homo sapiens | study: EMG produced TPA metagenomics assembly of the...
GATATACTGTCCCAAGCACTATAAATACTGCACAGATGGATGATACTGTGACGGTAAGATTTCGAGTGGGAGCTGTGTATAAGAATTGTTATATTGCAGTATATCTGGATGATAAACAATTACAGCACCGCAAGCGCCCTGTAATGGCACCGGGTGAGATGGAGCAGGTAGTGCTGCAGAAGAGCAGCTCATCGAAACAGACAATCCCTGCACAATTACGATAAAGATTGAGGAGGCATAGTATCATGGAAGAGAGAAATTTGACATGTATAGGCTGCCCTCTGGGCTGTGCCCTTAAGGTGACAATAGACGGAGAAAATGTCACAGTAACCGGAAATACCTGCAAGCGCGGAGCAGACTACGGAGCAAAGGAAGTGACACATCCGATGCGAATCGTGACAAGCACAGTCTGTGTGAAAAACGGCACAATACCTATGGTATCCGTAAAGACAGCACAGGATATTCCAAAGGAAAAGATAATGGATGTGATGGACTGTATCAACCGGATCACGGTAGAGGCACCGGTGCATATAGGTGATGTACTGCTAAGTGATGCTGCAGCAACCGGTGTGGATATAGTTGCAACAAAGAATGTTGAAGCATAAATAAGGAGCATGAATTAATGGTTAAAACCGGAATTTCCCTTGATAGTGTAAAAAACAATAATAAATCTCAGATACTTAAGATACTGCAGAAAAACGGCGCAATGTCAAGGAAGAATATTGCCAATCAGATAGGACTCACACCGGCGGCTGTGACCATGCTGTGCAATGATATGATGGAAGCTCACATGATACTTGAAAAGGGTGAGATGAAGGAGCAGAAGAGAGCGGGCCGTAAGAAGGTGCTTGTGGATATCAATTATGATTTTAAGTATATAGTATCTGTAAATATTGAGGCTGTAGACACGAGCATTACAGTTACCAATATCAGGGGAAATGTGCTTGTTGAAACTAAGGTACATACCCGGACGGACATTGAACCACAGCTGTTTTTAGAAGAACTGGCAAAGGAAATAAAGCTTCAGCTTTGGGAAAATGAACTTAAGCTGTCAGATATTCTTGGAATCGGAATATGTGTTCCGGGAATAGTTGACAGGAATAATGGACATCAGTATACACGCTTATGGCATATGGAACAATCAAGTAAAAATAAGAGAAATACTTGAAAAACAGATTCAGTGTCCGGTAATACTTGAAAACAACGTCAAAGCATTTGCGGAAGCCGAAAATGCTTTATGGTGTCGGAAAAATATGGAAACAATATTGTTTTTATTAAGTGGGGCCCGGGTGTCGGCTCTGCGATAGTTGTGGACAATAAGCTATATGAGGGCAATCAGCACAACGCAGCAGAAATAGGACACTACATCATAGAGCCTGATGGACTTAAGTGCAGATGTGGCAGACATGGCTGTCTTGAAACAAGAGTATCCATGTTTGCCCTGTGTGACCGCATAAAGGAGATATATTCCAAGGAAAATACCCCGGTGCTATACGAAGAAACAGCCGGTGATAAAAATCTTATAACAAGAGAGCTCTTGACTTCGTGGGTAGAAAATGAGGGCAACGGCTACATAACAAGGATGGATAAGACAATTTCTGAGATACTTGTTGGAGCAATAGAACGAATGGCACGTGTCGCTGTAAATGTGTTGACTATTCTGGCTCCGGATTGCACGATAGTGTTTGGTTCAATGTTTGAAAATACAAGTATATATAAGCTTTTTATACAGTACTGCACAAAATATGATGAAAACTATACTGACAAGCTTATCAGCCGTTCACACTTGAGAGATAAGATGGCATATATAGGCGGAACAGCACTTATAGCGAGCACTTATTTCTTTGAAAGTAAAAATTTATAATAAAGAAAAAATGAAGAAATCTTATTGATATTTTCTTTATTGTTGCATATACTATAAGCAAGAAAGGAGTGTTGTATATGTCACAGTCAGTTAATGTTAATTTTAAATTGGATGCAGATGTAAAAAAAAGCATGGAACAGGTGTGTTCGGAATTAGGTCTTTCCATGAGTGCAGCGTTCACCGTTTTTGCAAAAAAAGTAGGCAGAGAAAAGCGTATTCCTTTTGAGGTATCGGTAGATCCGTTTTATTCTGATAGCAATATTCGTTATTTGGAAAATATCGTGCGCGATATTAAGGATGGCAAAGCTCACTTCGCAGAGCATGATTTGATAGAGGAGGACTAATGAGGTTACTATGGGAAGATAGGGCATGGAGCGATTATTTATACTGGCAGACGCAGGATAAGAAAACACTGAAAAGAATTAATGGACTTATCAAGGATATTCAGCGAAGTACGTTTGAGGGTATAGGTAAACCGGAACCATTAAAGGAAAATCTTAGTGGTATGTGGAGCAGACGCATTGATGATACTAATCGAATTGTTTATTATGAAAAAGATGAGATAATTTATATTGTTTCATGTAAAGGTCATTATGATGATTGAAAAATCATATTGACAAATCACCCAATGCACTTTAATATTGTAGAAAGAAACAGGCAAAATATTTAAAGGCATAAGAAAGAGGAGTACATGACGAAAGCTTTCAGAGAGAGCATCCGGTCCGTAAGATGGTGATACATTTTGGGCAGGCTGAAAGGTGCTTAAGACAGAAATCATGGAAGGTAGCTTTTGAGCCGAAGAACCCAGAAAGTTAAATCTATATATATAACAAGATTTGACATAAGTTCTTCCGATTCGTCCACGTTACAGGACAAGAGGCATTCGAGCGTATATGTCATATATTTTAGTGTATATGTCACTCTGATGTAAACGAAGGTGGTACAGCGCTTATTCGCCCTTCCGGTCAGTGATCGGGAGGGCTTTTTTTGTAGACTGAGATGTGCATATATAGCGCAAATTTATTTGCTACTATGCTATTTCCGTCATGGCATGTACTAAAACTGTAAGACCGGAAGATTGCGCATGCAATCAAATCGGTCGCCCGTAGTAAATAAAAAGAAAAACAGCAAAACATCCCAAAGCTTTTGCGTCATTCATATAAAAGGAGGAAAACATGAGCAAAGAACTAAACAAAACCTACGATCCAAAGGACATCGAGGACCGTCTTTACAAAAAGTGGGAAGACAATGGCTACTTTCATGCTGAGGTAGACCGTAGCAAAAAACCATTCACAATCGTGATGCCACCACCAAACATCACAGGACAGCTGCATATGGGCCATGCCCTTGACAACACCATGCAGGATATCCTTATCAGATACAAGAGAATGCAGGGCTACAATGCACTCTGGCAGCCGGGAACAGACCACGCATCCATCGCAACAGAGGTAAAGGTCATCCAGGCACTTAAAGAGCAGGGAATCAACAAGGCAGGACCTTACAAGAGAAGAGTTCCTGGAGAAATGCTGGGACTGGAGAAAAGAGTACGGCGGACGTATTGTAAAGCAGCTTCGTAAGCTTGGATCATCAGCAGACTGGCAGCGTGAGAGATTTACCATGGATGAGGGCTGCTCACATGCAGTACAAGAGGTATTTACAAAGCTTTATAAGAAGGGCTGGATTTATAAGGGCTCAAGAATCGTAAACTGGTGTCCGGTATGTAAGACATCTATTTCAGATGCAGAGGTAGAGCATGAGGAGCAGGACGGCTTCTTCTGGCACATTAACTATCCTGTAGTTGGCGAGGAAGGCAGATTCGTAGAGATAGCAACAACACGTCCTGAGACACTTTTCGGAGATACAGCCGTAGCTGTAAATCCTGATGACGAGCGCTATCAGGATATCATCGGAAAGACCTTAAAGCTTCCATGCACAGACAGAGAGATTCCTGTAATCGCAGATTCATACGTAGATAAAGAGTTTGGAACAGGCTGTGTAAAGATTACACCTGCGCACGACCCTAACGATTTCGAGGTAGGAAAACGCCACAGCTTAGAGGAAATAGTTGTAATCAATGATGATGCCACAATGAATGAAAAGGCCGGAAAATATGCCGGAATGGACAGATACGAGTGCAGAAAGGCACTGGTTGAGGATCTTAAGGAGCAGGGACTTTTGGTAAAGGTTGTACCACACTCACACAATGTAGGTGTGCATGACCGCTGTCACACAACAGTCGAGCCAATGATCAAGCAGCAGTGGTTCGTCAAGATGGACGAGATGATCAAGCCTGCAGTTGAGGGCGTAAAGAACGGAGAAATCAAGCTCCTTCCTTCAAGAATGGACAAGACATACTTCAACTGGACAGACAATATCCGCGACTGGTGCATCAGCCGTCAGCTCTGGTGGGGACACAGAATACCTGCATGGTACTGTGATGACTGTGGAGAGATGGTAGTTTCAATAGAAAAGCCTGGCAAATGTCCTAAGTGTGGCAAGGAGCACTGGACACAGGATCCTGATACACTTGATACATGGTTCTCATCAGCGCTCTGGCCATTCTCAACACTCGGCTGGCCTGAAAAGACAGAGGATCTTGACTATTTCTATCCAAACGATGTGCTCGTAACAGGCTATGATATCATTTTCTTCTGGGTAATCAGAATGATTTTCTCAGGCTATGAGCAGATGGGCAAGGCACCATTCCACACAGTGCTTTTCCACGGACTCGTAAGAGATTCACAGGGCCGCAAGATGAGTAAATCACTCGGAAACGGAATTGATCCGCTTGAGGTTATCGACAAGTATGGTGCAGATGCGCTTCGTCTGACACTTATCACAGGAAATGCACCGGGAAATGATATGCGTTTCTACTGGGAGAGAGTTGAGGCTTCAAGAAACTTCGCCAACAAGGTATGGAATGCATCAAGATTTATCATGATGAACCTTGAAGGTGTAGAGCTTAGAGAGCCAAAGCTTGATGAGCTTCATGCAGCAGACAAGTGGATTCTTTCAAGGGTAAATACTCTTGCAAAGGATGCCACAGAAAACATGGACAAGTTCGAGCTTGGAATCGCAGTACAAAAGGTATACGACTTCATCTGGGATGAGTTCTGTGACTGGTATATCGAGATTGCAAAGGTTCGTACCTACAAGAAGGATGAAAACCCAGAGTCAGCAAATGCAGCACTCTGGACGCTTAAGACAGTACTTGTAAATGCACTGAAGCTCCTTCATCCATATATGCCGTTTATCACAGAGGAAATCTTCTGCACGCTCCAGTCAGATGAGGAGACTATCATGCTCTCTAAATGGCCTGAGTACAAGGAAGAGTGGAATTTCCCGGCAGAAGAAGCCGCAATCGAGCACTGCAAGGATCTCGTAAAGGGTATCAGAAATGTCCGTACACAGATGGATGTTCCACCTTCAAGAAAGGCAAAGCTTTTCATCACAAGTGATGATGAGGCAGTCAGAAAGATATTCGAGGACAACAAGGAGGTATATGTAAATCTTGCATTTACCAGCGAGATTACAGTACAGCAGGGCAAGGCCGGTATTGGAGATGACGCTGTATCAGTAGTGATACCTGATGCGGTTGCATACCTGCCGCTTGAGGACCTTGTTGATTTCGAGAAGGAAAAGGAAAGACTCAATAAAGAAAAGGATAAGCTCACAAAGGAGCTTGCGCGCTCAAGGGGCATGCTCTCAAATGAGAAATTCTTAAACAATGCAAAGCCTGAAAAGGTTCAGGAGGAAAAGGACAAGCTTGCAAAGTATGAGCAGATGATGGCTCAGGTAGAGGAACGTCTGGCTCAGTTTAAATAATTAAATACAGATTATATTTTGTGAACACTGTTTTCCCGTGGCAAGGATGCAAAGGAGGCCGTCCACAATGCGGTGGTTCTTGAATAGAATAGAACAAAGAAAGAATATGGAGATAAAACAGAAAGGAATAAACAATGAATGTAAATCCTATAACAAGATTGGATTATCCAGATCCGGACGTGATCCGCGTAGAAGACACCTATTATATGGTATCCACAACCATGCACTTTATGCCGGGCTGTGAGATTCTGCAGTCTTTTGATCTGGTGCACTGGGAGCATGCGACTTATGTCTATGAGACGTTGGATCATACAGATGCGCAGCAACTGAAAAGCGGTCAGAATATTTACGGACAGGGCATGTGGGCAGCTTCCCTGCGCTATCATGAAGGCCGATTTTATATCTGCTTTGTGGCAAATGATACCCGTAAGACTTATTTGTATACTTCGGAAAAAATAGATGGTCCATGGAAAAAGCAGCTGATAGAAGGCTTTTATCATGACGGCTCTTTATTATTTGATGAGGATGGCAGAAACTATATTGTATATGGAAATGATGAAATCTGGATTACAGAATTGAATGAAGATTTGACTGCACCAAAGAAGGACGGATTACATCGTCTTTTAGTCAGTGATCATAAGAACCCGGAGCTAGGCTATGAGGGTTCTCATATTCAAAAAATAACGGCTATTATTATATTTTTCTGGTTCATTCCCTGAGAGACCGCTGGATGCGGACGGAAGCATGCTTTTACAGTAATTCTCTGGAAGGAGAATTCACGGGTGAGATGTACTTTGTGATGATCGTGGATATTGTGGACAGGGCGTGGCACAGGGAGGATAGTGGATCGCGGATGGAAAGTGGTATGCAATGCTGTTTCAGGATTCCGGAGCAGTTGGACGGATTCCTATTCTGCTTCCGGTTACCTGGAAGGATCATTTCCGGTTTTTGGACAGAACGGACATGTGCCGGAAGAAATAGAGGTTCACAGTACCAGACCAGGATATATTTATCAGCCATTAGTGGGAAGTGATGATTTCTGTAATGGGCTGCTTCCGCGCTGGCAGTTTAATCATGATCCAGATCCACGGTACTATCATCTGGATGCATTGCAGGGAACCTATACAATTACAACACGGGAAGTTTGTACAGAGCTTACACAGGCAGTAAATACGCTTACGCAAAGGATGAGTTATCCGTCCTGCGCAGCTGAGGTTACTGTTGATGCTTCTGCATTGAAAGAGGGCGATGTCGCAGGTTTGTGTGCGTTGCAGAGCTGTTATGCTGCAGTTGGCATTACAAAACATCATGGAAAATATGAAGTCCTTATGCTGGATAAAAAAGAAGATGGTATATTGGATATGACGGAAGGAACTGTTGTTGAATCACACCAGATGGATTTTCGTCTTGAAGCAGATTTCTGTAACATGAAGGATGAAGCACGCTGCTATTACCGGGTAAATAAGGGAGACTGGCTACCCATCGGAACCGTGCATAAGCTGTACTTCAAACTGGATCATTTTACTGGTTGCCGGTTTGGTCTGTTCTGCTATGCGGCAGAGGAAACAGGAGGAAGTGCCTGCTTCCGGGATTTTAAGTATTATGATGTTGATGAAATTTCATAAAGATAGAACTGCATAAAATAAGTGTCGGAATTTACTCAAATTTTTCCTACTTTGGACATTGGTTTTTACAACGGTATTGTATAGTGAAGCAGAGGAAAAACAAAACATGTTTCAGAGAGGAGAAATTCGACAAGATTGAGTTCAAGGAGCAGGACAAGGCAGTCGTGATGCTGTCGATGAAATAAAAAAATTGCGATATTTTTATTAAATCTTAATGGAAATATACTTGCATAAAGGGGTTACTTTATTATAATATATAGTGACCCTTTTTTGATGGGATTATTTAGCAGGTAATTATGGAGGCAGGATTATGATAAATTTTGATGAAGAAATAAAGAACTATGAGCCAAGTCTAGAGATAGAGGAGGCTGAATCTGCGATTTACAGCCACGATCTGACAGATGTCACAGATATCATTGCACAGTTATTACGTGAGCAGGACAAAAGGCAGGGTGAATTAAGATGATTTGTTATAAATGCGGACAAGATGCAGGCTGGAACGATAAATGCCCTGTATGTGGGGCTGATCTTTCACTTTTTAAAGAGCTATCAGAATATCCAACTCATACTACAATGATGGTTTACAAAAGGCACAGGTGAGAAATCTGTCTGGAGCGATTATCTCTCTCAGGCAGAGTCTTAAGTTTTATAAGTACAATATCCAGGCAAGGAATCTGTTAGGTCTCATATACTATGAGATGGGTGAGATGGTTGACGCCTTAAGTGAGTGGGTCATCAGTGCAAACTATCAGCCTGATGATAATCTGGCAAAGAAGTATATAGATCAGATTCATAATAACAGAAATCAGCTCGAAACAATCAATCAGACTATTAAAAAATATAATCAGGCTTTAACTTATTGCAAGCAGGACAGTAAGGACCTTGCGGTTATACAGCTTCGAAAGGTGTTATCCTTAAATCCAAAGCTTGTAAAGGGACATCAGCTTTTGGCTCTTTTATATCTGGAGGAGGGGCATCTGGATAAGGCAAAGAAGGCCTTACGCGATGCGGGCAAGATAGATACAGACAATACCACTACCCTCAGATACTTAAAAGAAGTGAACAGACGTCTCAAGGAAAAAGGATCTGAGAGGAAAAAGAAAAATGATGATTTGATTTCCTACCAGAGTGGAAACGAAACAATCATTATGCCAAAGCGATTCAGGGAGAGCTCAATGTGGGCAAATATACTCTATATTATAATCGGTCTGGTAGTCGGAGTGGCGGTTACGTGCTTCCTTGTGGTTCCGGGCATAAAAAGCCAGGCGAAAACAGATGCAAAGAAGCAGCTATTATCGGCCAATGATACGATTTCCACAAATGGGCAGACCATCAGTGGACTTAATGATCAGATAGACAAGCTAAAGAAGGAGCTTGAGGACGAGAAGAAGAAAAATGATGGAGTATCAGACCAGATTTCCACATATGAGGCTTTGCTCAATGCCTATGTATACTATACATCCAATGATGTAATAAAGGCAGGAGAAGCACTTGAAAATATCAACACAAGCTACCTGAGTGATTCGGCTAAGCAGACATATAATACGCTCAATGGTTCAATTGCAGATTCATATAAGGAAGCACTGTACAGTCAGGCATACTCATCATACAGCAGTGGCGATTATCAGAGTGCAATCCCTACATTCCAGAAGCTTGTCGGCCTGGATGAGGCATACAGGGATGGTTCAGCTGCATATTACCTGGCGCAGTCGTTCAGGAAGTCAGGTGACTTAGCATCTGCAAAGCCATATTATCAGTATGTGGTAGACAACTACGCAGGCACTGAGAAGGCCAGAACATCAAAGAATTATCTAGCACAGGAACAGTAGTAAAACAACTGCTGCGAGGCAATAATTAAATATAGAATTACGAAAGACACCAGATAATCTCCGGTGTCTTTTTTATATGAGCAGGAAAGGAAGAGTGTGACATGATAGAAAATTATATCAGGGAAGCAGACCGGGTGAAATACCTTATGCCAAAGGAGGTGGATCACCACTGCGCCGGGCAGATAATCGCAGAGCTTGATGCACTTATAGAGGGCTGTGGTGTCAGAAAAATAGTATTTGACATGAAACAGACAGAATTTATGGACAGCTCCGGCATTGGAGTGATAATAGGAAGAACAAAGAAGCTTAAGTATTTTAATGACAGCTCGGTGTCAGTTTGCAATATGTCGGACAGAGTGGACAAGCTTTTGAAATGTGCCGGCATTTACACTATTGTACATAAGCTTTAAAACTGAATTAAATTAAAAATATAATCAGACAGAAAGGGAGCATAATGAACGCAGCAAAAACAAATCATATATCGCTTAGCTTTGATGCAATTTCAGAGAATGAGGCATTTGCGAGAATGACAGCAGCCATGTTTATGGCACAATTAAACCCCACACTAGATGACGTGGAGGACGTAAAGACAGCAGTGTCAGAGGCGGTGACAAACGCAATTATCCATGGCTATGAGATGGGGGGATGACAATATTTCATCCGGTCAGGCAGATCACCAGGCAGCAGAAGAAAAAAAGTTGTCCACAGGTACATATGAATTGCAGCTACATAGGCAGGGAGCTTTACATAGAAATATCAGATAGCGGAGTAGGCATACAGGATGTGGCAAAAGCAATGGAACCGTTATACACATCCAAACCACAGCTTGACAGATCAGGTATGGGTTTTTCATTCATGGAAGCATTTATGGACGCGCTGACAGTTACATCAGAACCGGGACACGGAACAACAGTAAAGATGAAAAAAGTACTATGAAGAGTGACAAAATCAGCAGACTAGTCACAGAAAATATAAACCTGATTTATTTAGTTATGAAACGCTTTAGAAACAGAGGAGTTGACCGGGAGGATTTATTTCAGATAGGAGCAGTTGGGCTGACAAAGGCAGCGCAGCGATTTGATGAAAGTAAGGGCTTTGCCTTTTCTACATACGCAGTACCGTTGATAATAGGGGAAATACAGCGCTTTTTACGTGATGATGGAATGGTACATATCAGTCGAAAAATACGGGATGATGCAAGAAAAATTGCAATTATCAGAGAAAAATACAGAATGAATGAAAATAGTGAAATATCACTTGAAAAAATGGAAATTATTTCCGGTATGTCAAAACAGGATATAATAATTGCCATGGAAGCCGATAAAAATGCATCGTCAATAGAAAATGAAAGTGTGCTTGATTATTTGGACAATAAAATGAGTGCAGAAGCATCAGACAAGCCATCTGAGACAGATAAAGTGATAAATCGCATCGCAATGCAGCAGGCGTTTAACTCACTGGATGATAGCGAGCGCAGACTGATTATGCTCCGTTATATGCAGGATAAGACACAGAAGCAGGTGGCAGAAGTGCTTGGACGCAACCAGGTGGCCATATCACGAATGGAGAAGAATACATTGGCGAAGCTTCGCAGGGCGATGATGTGAGTGGGAAGCAGTGGAGGTTTTGAGCTTCCCACGTGAATGCTGAGAGGATGCCGGGGTGGCATGTAGTATATTCTTCAGAAAATTATGAAGTCAGCCCCGAGCCCATGTACGGATAGATTGTGGATATGCCGGGGCATTTTTGTTATTAGGGAATATGGAACCTCGTGGCAGTTCATAATTTTCTTCAGAACACACTGCATGCCCTCCGGCGAATTTAGTTGTGTTGAGTGGGAAGCTGTGGAGCTTTTGAGCTTCCCACTTGCACCCAAGCCACAAAGCATATTACAATGGGCGGTAAGGAATATAATTGGATTGTCGAAAGGAGAAAAGAATGAAACTTCCACTCACATATGATAACTATATATTCGACCTCTACGGTACGCTCGTGGATATTCACACAGACGAGAGTGACACTGCAATCTGGGAAAAGCTCGCCATGTTCTATGGCTATTACGGAGCACTGTATGAGGCAAAGGAGCTTAAGGAGCGCTATGAGACACTTGTAAAGAGCAGCGAAGCAGAGCTGAAGAAGAAAATTGAAAAGTCTGATGCAGATGTGCAGTTTGCTATCTCATATGCCCATGAAGCATCACCGGAGATACATATAGAGGATGTATTTGAAAAGCTTTATGAGGAAAAGAGTGTGAATCCGACAAAGGAGCTTTCGGTGCATACAGGCCAGTTTTTCAGGGTGATGAGCACCGAATACATAAAGCTTTATCCGGGTACAAAGGAGACGCTTAAGGAACTTAAGAAGGCGGGAAAGAATATATATCTGCTTTCAAATGCGCAGCGTATATTTACAGCCTATGAGATGAGAAGACTTGATATCTTTGATTTGTTTGATGACGTATTTATCTCATCTGATTATAATACAAAAAAGCCTGATATCAGATTTTATACGGAGCTGATAAATAAAGCATGATATTGACGTATCAAAATCGCTTTTTATAGGAAATGATTCGACTACCGATATCAAAGGGGCAAAGGAATGCCTGATGGATGCATTTTATGTGAGATCGAATATTTCACCAAAGGATGATATGGCTCATGATGCAGACTATATTATAGATAATTTTACCAACTGGTAATGCATTATTGTTTATAAAAATGTGAATATTATATAAAAAACATATATAAATTAAAATTTTTCTATAAACAGTTGCAAATAAAAAATAATGGTGTAAAATGAACTAGATTTGAATTAGTTTATTTTTTAACAAAGTAGAGGTGAAAAGAATGTCAAACACATTATTAATGTTGTGTATCCCATTTGCGGGCTTATTACTGTGCATAGCAGTTATGCCGCTTATGAAGCCTGAATGGTGGGAGAAGCATCAAGCTCATGCAGTTATCTTATGGTCACTGCTTTTTGCCATTCCGTTCGCGCTGTTCTATGGAGCACCAAAAGCCGTAGAGACGGTACTGGAGTGTCTGATAGGCGACTATCTGACCTTTATCGTTCTGCTCTTTGGACTGTTCTGCGTAGCCGGAAATATCAAGCTGGAGGGAAGTCTGGTCGGCAACCCAAAGGTAAACGTTATCATGCTTGCTGTTGGAACTTTTTTTTCAAGCTGTATAGGAACTACAGGAGCCAGTATGCTTTTTGTAAGGCCGATTATACAGATGAACTCATGGAGAAAGAACAAGCGTCACATCATGGTTTTTTTCATTTTTCTTGTGTCAAATATCGGAGGATGTCTTACACCTATCGGAGATCCGCCGCTGCTCATGGGATTTTCAAGAGGAGTATCGTTCTTCTGGAGCATGAGGCTGTTTCCGGTTCTCGTATTAAATATGATACTGCTTCTTACCATATTTTATCATTTGGACAAGAAGGCATACCAGAAGGATATCACTAAGGGACTTATGCCTGAGGTGAAGGAAAATGAGCCTCTTATCAGGATAAAGGGTGCCCACAACTTTTTATATATCGTAATGATTGTTATAGCTGTTATACTAAGCGGTGTGCTTCCTAAGCTTTCTGCATTCCAGAACGCTGCAGGAGAGGTTATCGGTATTCCGATATTCAGGGAGGTTACACTCACTGTGCCTGCAATTATTGAGATTGCTATTATTCTGCTTGCAGCCCTGCTTTCCTTCAAGACAACACCGAAGGAGGTTCGTGTGCAGAACCATTTCACATGGGGAGCAATTCAGGAGGTTGCGGTGCTTTTTATCGGAATCTTCATCACCATGCAGCCTGCTCTTATGGTATTAAAGAGTGCAGGTTCAGGTCTTGGAATCACAAAGCCGTTTGAGATGTTCTGGGCAACAGGAGCACTTTCAAGCTTCCTCGACAATACACCGACATATCTGGTTTTCCTTACTACAGCGGGAGCCATGCACTTTACTACAGGTGTCGCAACCACACTGGGAGTGGTGCCGGTCAAGATGCTTATGGCAATTTCGTGTGGCGCTGTATTTATGGGAGCCAACACATATATTGGAAATGCACCGAACTTTATGGTCAAGTCATTATCAGACGAAAACGGTATCAACATGCCATCGTTCTTTGGTTACATATGGTGGTCATTGCGTTATCTGATACCTGTTTTCATCATAGATATGATCATATTCTTTTTATAGGAGGGATGAATTATGGAATTTTATGACGAGAAAATTAAAGCTCTTGCCATCGAAATCTATGAGCTTGATGCCGAAGTATACAAGAAATTAGGCTCATCCCTCGGCAGGGTATTTGGTGGCGAGAAGGATATATGTATCCGTAACATCATGGAGGATCTGCACTCACGGCAGAACAGCTCAAGAATCCGAAGCGAGCTTGCCCTGATAAGCAACATGGCAAGAACAATACCTGATCACGATACAAGGCATGATATCATGGTCAGATACAACAACATAGTAGAGGAGATAGCGGAGCTCCCGACAGGCTTTGCTGACGGAGATATTCTCGATCCAAAGATAGCGGATTTAAATACCGTAAACCTGAAGGATCGTTTCAAGACGGGCGATCATCTGATTATCTGTATAGGACGTTCCTGCGGATGTGGTGGAAATGAGATTGGATTTGCACTTGCAGACAAGCTTCGTATGAATTTCTATGATGTGTCTGTCATGAATGAGGTGTTCAGACAGAAGGATGGAGAGGAAGCAGCCCAGGCTACAGCTACCTTCCAGAAAAAAGAGCGAATGGGAATCAAAAAGCGCATAAAAGCTTTTAAGAAATACCACGGACTTTCATCAGAGGATGTGCTTTTCTTTGATACAAGCAAGTTCCTTGTAGAGAAGGCAAAGCAGGAGGACTTCATTGTTATGGGACGTTTTGCGGATGCGATTCTGACAAACAATCATATTCCTCACATAAGTATTTTTATCACAGCACCGGAGAAGAGAAGAGTCCAGCGTTTCCTTGAGATAAATAAGAATGTGACTCCGAACCAGGCAAAGAAATGGATAGAATCTGAGGATAAGAGACATCTGAAGACCTACAAATTCTATACCGGCAGAAAGTGGAGCAAGGCAAGTAACTATGATATCTGTATCAACAGTGCCAGCTACGGTATCAAGGGCTCAATAGAGCTTATCATCCGTATGCTCCAGCTCGATGACCGCGTGAAGCAGCTGATTAAGTAATTTTTTAAAGCGTGTTTTATTGACGTAAAACACGCTTTTTTGATATATTTGACATTTTTTAAAAATTCCTCTTACAAAATTCGTGAAAAAGTGATAAAATGATAACGTATAACGAAAGAGGTGTGATATGTTCGAAATAGGTGATTACGTATTAAATGCTACAAATGGAATTTGCAAAATAAGCGAAATCGTGGAGTTAGACATGTCAGGAGACAAGCAACTCAAGTCATATTTTTTACTCCGCCCTGTTGAGGAGGAGAATGACAGAGTGTATATACCTGTTGACAATGCTGATAAGAGGATACGTAAGGTAATAACACAGGATGAGGCACTGGCGGTGCTCGATAGAGTACCTGAGATAGAGGCGCTCGCGGTAAACAATGAGAAGGAGCGCGAAACGCGCTATAAGGAGGCAGTCAGAAGCTGTGAGCCGGATAGTGTGATCAGTCTCTTAAAGTGTTTACATATCAGAAATGAGCAGCGTGCACAGGCAGGCAAGAAGTCTACAGCCGTCGATGAGCGCTATGGCAAGATGGCAGAGCACAATTTAAATGCAGAGCTTGCATTTGTTCTTGAAAAGGACAAGCAGGAGATTAAAGATATAATTCATGATATGCTATAGTATGTGGGCAGAATCAGAAAGCGGGTTCTGCCTTGTTTTTGCTAAAAATAAGAGATATTAAGAAAAGTTTAAACAAATAATTAATGAGTTTATGTCATGAATATGTTATTATATATCAGGTAAGGGCATATAATATTACCGGTTAAGGGTAAATGAGAAAACTTATCATGTTTTATCTGATAAAAACAAAAGAATGAAAGTAAGGGAATCAATATGAATAATATGAATATTAATTCTGCAATAGCAGATACTCTGGATATAGGGAATACAGACACAGAGAAAAAGACAGGACTCATAGGCTTTTATAATTACACGGTAGTGCTTACATACATAGGCATGTGGATAGGCTTCCTTGGAGTTATGCTTGCCATAAAGGATAGGTATGTGGGTTCACTAATCTGCCTTATGCTGGCCGGTGTCTGTGATATGTTTGATGGCACCATTGCATCCACAAAGAAGGACCGTACCAGGGACGAGCGAACATTTGGCATACAGATAGATTCGTTAAGTGATATCATATGCTTTGGCGTGCTTCCGGCAGTGTGGGTATTTTGTGTGACTCCAAAGATTTCAATAGCATTTACCGCCATATTTGTATTCATTCTTTGCGGGCTTATCCGTCTGGCATACTTTAATGTGGATGAGGCCAACAGGCAGGCAGCGACAGCAGAGCGCAGACAGTATTATCTGGGGCTTCCAATCACATCAAGTGCGCTTGCTATCCCGGCGGTATATCTGATTGGAGAGTTCACAGCTATACATACACAGACAATCGCGGCACTTGCCCTTTTAATCATTGGCATTTGCTACGTGCTCCCTGTAAAGCTCAAAAAGCCATCTCTTTTTGGAGAGGTTCTGCTTGTAGGTATAGGAGCAGTTGAGTTTTGTATTCTCATTGCGGAGGTTCTTATTTAATGGCAAAAAAATCGTTTGTAGACTGGCTTTACACCACGGCACCTGGGCGTGTGACACTTAAGGTGCTTCTGCATACAGGTGCACTTAAGCTCGGAGAAATAGTAGCACGCTCCCCGCTGTCTAAGCCGTTTATCAGCCGGTATATAAAGAATAACAATATAGACATGTCTGATTTTAAGGGTCAGAAATATAACAGCTTTCAGGACTTTTTCTCCAGAAAGCGTGATGATATTGAGGTGGACAGGCAGGCTGAGCATCTTATCAGCCCGTGTGACGGCTACCTGAGTGCATACAGGATAAAAAGCAACAACAGCTTTCACATCAAGGGCTCATGGTACAAGGTGACGGACCTTGTCACCGACAAAAAAATTGCAAAGGAATTTGTTGGAGGAGACTGCGTGATACTGCGTCTTTGTGCCAACGATTATCATCATTACTGCTATATAGATGATGGATTTCAGGGCAGGAATCATTTTGTGAAGGGACTGCTTCACAGTGTACAGCCTATTGCACTGGAAAATGCGCCTGTATACAGGCAAAACAGGCGTATGTGGACTATTCTGGATACAGTTAATTTTGGCAAGGTGGCACAGATTGAGATAGGTGCGCTGCTTGTGGGAGGCATAGTCAATGACCACGAGAATGTTATGATGAGAAAGGGCGCAGAGATGGGGCACTTTGAGCTGATTGGTTCCACAATAGTGCTTTTGTTTAAAAAAGGTCATATTGACCTGCTTCCGGAAATTAAAGAGTGTATAAAAGGAGACAAAGAAGTACGTGTTATCCAGGGACAGCATATCGCAAACAGGACAGTTTTTTAACAGAATACTTCCAAAATACAGTCGTATTCCGCTGCTTTTTACAGTAGTGCTCAATTTCAGTGTATACTGGGGCGCGCGTGCTATTGCAGGCGGTTTTATCCATCACAATATAGAGACCTCGCTTGATGATATGATACCGGTTGTGTACCCTACAGTAGTCATTTATTTTGGCTGCTATATTTTTTGGATTATAGGATATTTGTACAATGCAGCGATGGATAAAAGGCACTGTTATCGTTTCCTCATGGCAGACTGGCTGGCAAAGGCAGTCTGTTTTATCTGTTATGTCGTGTATCCTACAACCAACACCCGCCCGGAAATAGTGGGCTCAGACATATGGGCACAGCTCATGCGCTTTTTATATAGTATGGATGCAGCGGACAATCTTTTTCCGTCCATACACTGCCTTGTAAGCTGGCTTTGCTATATCGGCATCCGCGGCAACAAAAAAGTACCGCAGTGGATACGTACAACCTTCTGTATTTGCGCTATAGCAGTATTCATATCCACATTGACTACGAAGCAGCATGTGATATATGATGTAGTTGCAGGAGTTGCGCTGGTGGAAGTGACATACCGGGTTTCAAAGCTGATAGTTAAAAAGGCAGTTAAAAAGGGAAAATCGAATACAGAAGAAGCATAATATGTATAAAAAGTATAAGGAATACAATTAGTAAGCAAACCTAAAACCAAGGAGTATAAACATGGATGATACACAAATAGAGATGCTGCCGATGTTGGGCGAATTCAGTTCAATTGCCTCGCAGTATGAACACATCATGTTCTACTACGAATCGGGTATACAGCAGATAGTAGCAAAGCTGCAGATATTAAATAATGAATTCAAAAACAATCACGAAAGAAATCCAATCGAGAACATAAAGAGCCGTGTAAAGTCGCTTGACAGTATAATAGACAAAATGAAGCGAAAGGGCATTCCGCTCACCACCAATGCCATGAAGCGTGAGATAAAGGATATAGCCGGCGTCAGGGTCATTTGTCCATTTATATCCGATGTATATCAGGTGGCCAATATGCTTGTGAATCAGGCGGATGTCGAGATTGTCACAATAAAGGACTACATAAAAAAACCGAAGGAGAATGGCTACAGGAGTCTTCATATGATAGTGCTGGTTGACGTGTATTTTTCGGATCACAAGGACAAGGTGCCGATAGAGATACAGTTTCGTACAATTGCCATGAATTTCTGGGCCAGCACAGAGCATCAGCTTCGCTACAAGAAGAGCCGCATATTCACGGAGGAGATGCAGCAGGAGCTTAAGAAATGCGCGGATATCATGGCAGACGCTGATGACAAGATGCAGAATCTGGCAAATGTTTCGGGGATTGTGCAGCCGATTGAGTAAAAGAGGGATAATCAAAGTTCTTTAGGGTTTGCCAATCTATTTTAGGGTTTGTCGATAGGGTCTGGCATTAAAAAAAGCATAGTTTTTTAGGGTTCTTCGATAGGGTCTGGTTTTAGGGTCTTTCGTGAGGGTCTTTTATGAGGGTCTGGCTGGGTAGCCAGACCTTTTATTAAATTAAACTATATTTCATCGGGGTATGAGATGTGATTGCTGTCCAGAATCTCCTGTAGGGTCTGAATGTATTGGTTCTTGCGTTGAATTTCTATCCAGTTTCCGTGACAGAGAGAGTCTGCTTCTTCTAGTTCTTGACGTGTTATTACGTAGTCAAGCCATTTAAGGCAAGCGTGGTTTTTGCTAAATGCACAGTAGTTTTCCATGTGGTTTCCTCCTAAAAATCATCTTCTTCATAATAAGCTACAGGGTTATAATCAGTGATTCCATTAAGCACCGGTGTTTGTCTGGTTGCAAAAAGAAATCTGTTGCGAAAGTGCTCAAAGTTGCGGAACCCTCTGCCCAGTCGCTTTAAATCTTTTACTTTGCGGTTAATGGATTCGATGGGACCATTAGATAAACGTGCATCATAAATTTTGCCGTTCCCGATTTTTTCGACCATAATAAATGAATTAACAATAGGGTCTTCGAATTTTTTCAATAAAGATGCAAAGTCACGAAATATTTCAAACCGGGAGCTTTTGTATGTCTGAATCAATTCTTTTAATTCATTCCGTGCAAGGAGTGGATTTCCGCCGTTTCGCGAATTAAACTGTACGTACATCTCTTTTAAGTCTCGAAAATCTTTCAAATTTGGATCAATTCGAAAGAGAGCATCTTCGTAATCATAGGTGTTCATTAATACATGAAAATGGGAATCCATGCGAGGGTCACTGTGGTACCGGATGTTGGACTGATTGGACAGAATTAACCATCTGTATTTTTGCAGAAGGTATACTTCGTCTGATGGCGGAAGTGAAACAGGTCGTTGCTGTTCATAGGAAAGCTTGTCCTGATATTCACGGTCGCGCTGCCTGTATTTTTTTAGAAGCTGCCGTATGTAGTTGTCAATAGAGCGTGTAATCCATTGAATTACATGAAAGGAATCAACAACAGGGACTGCGTTGGGGAAGTACTTTTCTACATAGGCAATGTAAGGATTGTACATATCGGAAATAAGGTATTTTACATGATTCCGTTCTGTTGCAGGGATTGAGATAAAGTACGGTTCCGTTACGGAAGTTCTTCGGCTGCGAAGCAAGTCAATGGGATTACCGGTATGGAAATCCTGGATGACCAATGCGTATTTACAGTCATCATCCATATCTAGGTGAACTTCATCAATGGAAATGGCATCTGTAAGAGGAAGCCTGTCAAGCTTGACATAACGGTCAAAGATTTCATGCACATATGTGTCAGACATATGGAATCTTTTAGCGATAGATGCGGATGTTTCTAAAAGATTTCGATATGCCTCTACAATGAGCATGTCAGTTGCATTTGTAGTTCTACGTCCCTTGTTAACAAAGCGGAAGGATTCATTAACTTCATACAGACAGTCTGGATTGGAACAACGCCAGCGGCGCTGTTTGAGTAGCAGAATCAAGGAATAACCATCCTGAAGAATGGGATGGTTAATAGTCCTTTTCTTTACACCACGAGAGTGCATGCGAAACCCACAGATTGGACAATAGCTGGCAACAGGTGGAGTTTCGATAATAAGAGTTTTGGTTTGACCTTCAATAATAATGTCTGAAATCTTTATATCAGAGTCTTCAAGGTCAAGTAAATCTGTGATATTATTCATTTGTCCTCCTTTGAAATTTTATTTCCGCAAAATAATCATAAATGAGGCAGGACAAAAAAGAAACAGGGTAGATTAGCTTGTGTAATACGAGCTAACATACCCTGTTTTTATTATAAATATAGGTTCAAACCCTAACGATAAACCCTAAAACCAGACCCTACTGAAAGACCCTACTGAAGAACCCGAACGAAAGACCCTAAAAAGTAAAGACCCTAAAAAACTTTGAATACCCTAAAAGAGAGTGATGTAAGTCACTCTTTTTTGCTTGTAAATCAAAAGTTTATATTTATTTAATAAAAATTGTTAGCACTCTCACTTGACGAGTGCTAATTTGCGTGCTATAACATAGTCACAAGGAAATATTGAAGAATTATTTAAAGGATTATTTAGAGATAAAATTTTGATATTACCTGTATGACACATAGGAATCATATTTATGGATAACATAGTAGAAGGGAGTGAGACTATGAACATTCAAAAATTTACACAGAAATCAATAGAGGCAGTCAATGACTGCGAGAAGCTTGCATATGATTATGGCAATCAGGAGATAGAACAGGAGCACCTGCTTGTGGCATTACTTTCACAGGAGGACGGTCTGATACCGAAGCTGATTGACAAGATGGAGATAAACGTAGAGCATTTCACAGAGAATGCAAAGCGCCATCTGGCAGCGCGAACAAAGGTAAGCGGCAGCAGTGCACAGGTCTATGTGGGCAATGATTTAAACAAGGTTCTTATCCATGCTGAGGACGAGGCAAAGGCAATGGGAGATGAGTATGTTTCGGTAGAGCATCTTTTCCTGTGTCTGCTGAAGTATCCAAACAAGGCAATGAAGGAGCTGATTAAGGAGTACGGTCTCACAAGAGACAGATTCCTCACAGCGCTTTCTACGGTCAGGGGCAATCAGAAGGTCACATCCGATAACCCTGAGGCCACATATGATACACTTGAGAAATATGGCTACGACATGGTGGAGCGTGCAAGACAGCAGAAGCTTGATCCTGTTATCGGCCGTGATGATGAGATACGAAATGTAGTGCGTATTCTCTCACGTAAGACTAAAAATAACCCGGTACTTATCGGTGAGCCGGGTGTTGGTAAAACGGCAGTCGTTGAGGGACTGGCGCAGCGTATCGTAAAGGGCGATGTGCCTGAGGGCTTAAAGGACAAAAAAACTAGTTTGCACTCGATATGGGCTCTCTGATTGCAGGAGCTAAGTACAGGGGCGAGTTTGAAGAGAGACTTAAGGCAGTACTTGAGGAGGTAAAAGCCTCTGACGGACAGATAATTCTCTTTATCGATGAGCTTCACACAATAGTAGGAGCCGGAAAGACAGACGGAGCCATGGATGCAGGACAGCTTCTTAAGCCAATGCTTGCAAGAGGTGAGCTGCACTGCGTGGGCGCCACCACACTCGATGAGTACCGTGAGTACATTGAGAAGGATGCAGCCCTTGAGAGACGTTTCCAGCCTGTTATGGTAGACGAGCCGACAGTAGAGGACACTATCTCAATACTTCGTGGCCTTAAGGACAGATACGAGGTATTCCACGGCGTCAAAATCACAGACTCGGCACTTGTCACAGCGGCTGTGCTTTCAAACAGATACATCACAGACAGATTTCTGCCTGATAAGGCAATAGACCTTGTGGATGAGGCATGCGCCATGATAAAGACGGAGCTTGATTCAATGCCGGCAGAGCTTGATGAGCAGAATCGTAAGATTATGCAGCTTGAGATAGAGGAGACAGCTCTAAAGAAAGAGACAGACCACTTAAGTCAGGACAGGCTCGCAGCACTCCAAAAGGAGCTTGCAGAGCTGCGTGATGACTTCAATGCAAAAAAGGCTCAGTGGCAGAACGAGAAGGGCGCTGTTGACAAGGTCAGCAAGCTTCGTGAAAAGATTGAGTCAACAAAGAATGAAATCAAGACAGCACAGCAGAACTATGACCTGGAAAAGGCAGCAGAGCTGCAGTACGGCGTGCTTCCAAATTTGCAGAAGGAGCTGGAATCAGAGGAGGCACTGCTTAAGGACAGAGACTTATCGCTTGTGCGTGAGAATGTGGGCGATGAGGAGATTGCACTCATTATATCGCGCTGGACAGGAATACCTGTTGCAAAGCTTACGGAGAGTGAGCGTAATAAGACACTTCACCTCGATGAGGAGCTGCACAAGAGGGTAATAGGACAGGATGACGGAGTCACAAAGGTGACAGAGGCTATCATCCGATCAAAGGCAGGCATCAAGGATCCTACAAAGCCGATAGGTTCGTTTATGTTCCTCGGACCTACAGGTGTAGGTAAGACAGAGCTTGCAAAGGCACTTGCGGCAAGTCTGTTTGATGATGAAAACAACATGGTCAGACTCGATATGAGTGAGTACATGGAGAAGTACTCAGTGTCACGACTCATCGGAGCGCCTCCTGGATATGTAGGCTATGATGAGGGTGGACAGCTCACAGAGGCTGTAAGGCGTAAGCCATACTCAGTAGTACTCTTTGATGAGGTGGAAAAAGCCCATCCGGATGTATTCAACGTACTGCTTCAGGTGCTTGATGACGGACGAATTACTGACTCACAGGGACGTACCGTGGATTTCAAAAACACTATCATCATTATGACAAGTAACCTCGGCTCACAGGAGCTTCTTGAGGGCATAGAGGCAGACGGCAGCATCAGCACAGAGTGTGAGAACCGCGTCATGGATGAGCTTAAGGGTCATTTCAGACCGGAGTTTTTAAACAGACTTGATGAGATCATCATGTTCAAGCCTCTCACAAAGGATAACATTGGTCATATCATCACCCTGCTCATGGCAGACTTAAACAAGCGTCTTGTCGACAAGGAAATCACAGTCGAGCTGACAGACACTGCAAAGCAGTTTATCACCGATAATGGCTACGATCCGGTATACGGAGCAAGACCGCTCAAGAGATATCTGCAGAAGCATGTCGAGACACTCGCTGCAAAGCTGATTTTGGCAGATGGTGTGAGAGCAGGAGATACTATCCTCATAGATGTGAAGGATGGCAAACTTAGTGCATCGGCAGTTCAGAAAAATGCATAAGTGAATGTATAGAAATTAACAACTCTTTCTCTTTATAATTTCTGTGCTTATTTCAATTTTTACATGGCTTGCAGAGGTAGAATTTATTATCTCTGCAAGCCTTTTTACTGCAATTTCACCCATGTACTGCTTCGGCACATGCACAGTCGAAAGAGGCGGTGTAATGTAGGTACACATTGGCATATCATCAAAGCCTATTACTGATATGTCTTCAGGGATACGGTAGCCTGCCTCTGAAAGTGCACGCATAGCTCCGGCAGCAATCAGGTCATTGTCGGCAAAGTAGCATCGGACAAGCTCATCACCGCTTTTTATAACTGCCTTCATATCACAGTAAGCACCGTCAACTGAAGGGGAGAGGTGATGTACGACTGAGCGCGAGGTTGACATACCGTTTTTACGTATTGCTTTATAGAAGCCGTCAGCTCTTTCCTCAAAGCCGGTTATACTGTATGCGGAATGCAGATATCCGGGCTGTGCATGTGTTTGTTTGATCAGATAGTCTGTGGCAAGATAGGCACCCTGAAGGTTATTTATAGTCACGCAATCGAGGTTTAAGGCTTCGAAATAGTTGTCTATTAGCACAACAGGCAGACCGCACCTTGTAAAGGGCTTTATGTCATGCTCTTCCATCTCGGTTCCAAGCAGAAGGATACCCTTTGCTCCAAGCCTTTTCCACTCAGATAGCAAAGCCTCAATATCGTCATTTTCGTATATGTAGCTGATATTCAGGTAGTAGTGGCAGTGCCTGCAGCCCAAATCAATACCCTCTGACAGCTGTGAAAAGAATGGAACATCCTGTACCAAAACGCCGTGCTCTGTATGTGTGTAAACAGGAGAATTAGGAACTACAGCGCCATTCTTTCTGTATATTACAAAATATAATGTGCCATTGGAGGCCGGCGCTTCATTGGTATTTGATATTCTTGAAAAATCATATCCGGCAGAGGCCGCAGCTTCGAGCACACGTTTTCTGGTGAGTGTGCTGACACCGGGCTTATTATTAAGTGCCATCGATATAGCTGCTTCAGAAAGATTAAGTTGTTTGGCAAGTTCTTTTGCTGTGATAGACATGGCATGGCTCCTTATGTTTTATTTGTTTCATTATAACATGACAATATAGTATTAACATTATAATTTAGTAAATTAAGTTGGAAAATACACTAAATTTACTGAATTTTAGGTATCAATTAAGCTGGACCGGATATATACTTAGCACATAAGAACAATAAATCTGTCCGATGGGGCATATGAGAGAAGGAGATTTACACTATGAACAATATTCCAAAAATGAAAATCGGTATAGTTGCGGTAAGCCGTGACTGTTTTCCGGAAAGTCTGTCAGTAAACAGAAGAAAAGCACTTGTCGATGCATACGCTGCAAAGTATGATGCAGCAGACATATACGAGTGTCCTGTATGTATCGTGGAGAGCGAAATACATATGGTACAGGCACTTGAGGACATAAAGGCAGCAGGCTGCAATGCACTTTGTGTTTACCTTGGAAACTTTGGACCGGAGATTTCAGAGACTCTTCTTGCAAAGCACTTTGACGGACCAAAGATGTTTGTTGCAGCAGCAGAGGAGACACAGGAGAACTTAATTCAGGGACGTGGAGATGCATACTGTGGTATGTTAAACGCAAGCTACAATCTGGCACTCAGAAATATAGGAGCGTATATTCCAGAGTATCCTGTGGGCGATGCAGATGACTGCGCAGATATGATACATGAATTCCTGCCAATAGCAAGGGCTATATACGGACTTAATAATCTTAAGATTATTTCATTCGGACCAAGACCACTCAATTTCCTTGCATGCAATGCGCCAATCAAGCAGCTCTACAACGTGGGTGTTGAGATTGAGGAAAATTCAGAGCTTGATTTGTTTGAGGCATTTAACAAGCATGCCGGTGATGAGAGAATACCTGATGTGGTAAAGGACATGGAAAAGGAGCTCGGCGAGGGCAACAAAAAGCCTGAGATTCTTGAGAAGCTTGCACAGTATGAGCTCACACTTTTAGACTGGGTTGATGAGCATAAGGGCTACAGAAAGTATGTGGCAATCGCAGGAAAATGCTGGCCTGCCTTCCAGACACAGTTTGGATTTGTACCATGCTATGTAAACAGCCGTCTTACAGGAAGAGGTATCCCGGTTTCATGTGAGGTGGATATATATGGAGTGCTCAGTGAGTTCATCGGAACCTGCGTCAGTGAGGATGCTGTCACACTTCTCGATATCAACAACTCAGTGCCGAAGGATATGTACAAGGAGTCAATCGAGGGCAGATTTGACTACAAGCATACAGACACATTTATGGGCTTCCACTGTGGAAACACCTGTTCAAGCAAGGTTTGCAACCCACAGATGAAGTATCAGATGATTATGGCAAGAAGCCTTCCTATAGAGGTGACAAACGGAACTCTCGAGGGAGATATAGTGCCGGGAGATATTACATTTTACCGTCTCCAGTCTACAGCAGACTGTAAGATTCGCGCTTATGTGGCACAGGGTGAGGTGCTTCCTGTTGCAACACGTTCATTCGGCAGTATCGGAGTGTTTGCGATAAAGGAGATGGGACGTTTCTACCGTCATGTGCTTATTGAGAAGAATTATCCTCATCACGGAGCTGTAGCCTTCGGTCATTACGGAAAAGCCCTTTTTGAGGTATTTAAATATATTGGCGTGCCAGTTGAGGATATTAACTACAACCAGCCGGCATCACTGCCATACAAGACAGAAAATCCTTTCTGTTAGTGGGTTCTGAATAGTTACGTTATCTGATGTAAACATATTGCGTGAATGGAGAATAGATATGCTATATATAGGTGTTGATTTAGGCACAAGTGCAGTAAAGCTTCTGCTCATGGATGAGAGCGGAAAGGTATTAAATATAGTCTCAAAGGAGTATCCAATCAGCTTTCCAAAGCCGGGCTGGTCAGAGCAGAATCCATGTGACTGGTGGGAGCAGACCGTGGCTGGGCTTATAGAGCTGACTAAAGATTTTGACAGGAGCGCTGTTGCGGGAATCAGCTTCGGCGGTCAGATGCATGGACTTGTTGTATTAGATGAAAACGACAATGTAATAAGACCTGCTATACTTTGGAATGACGGAAGAACACAGAAGGAGACAGACTATTTAAATAATGTAATAGGAAAAGAAAAAGCTGTCTGAGCTCACCGGAAATATAGCGTTTGCCGGATTTACAGCGCCAAAGATTTTATGGCTAAAAGCAAATGAACCGGAAAACTTTGCCAGAATAAAAAAGCTTATGCTGCCAAAGGATTATATTGCATACCGCATGACAGGTGTATTTAGTACCGATTATTCTGATGCATCGGGAATGCTTCTTCTGGATGTCAAAAATAAGTGCTGGTCAAAGGAGATGCTTGACATATGCGATGTAAGAGAGGAGTGGCTTCCTGGGCTTTATGAGAGCAGTGAAAAGACAGGCACTCTGAAAGCTGATGTGGCATGTGAGCTTGGCTTTCCTAAAGACTGCATAGTTGCAGCCGGGGCAGGAGATAATGCGGCTGCAGCTATAGGCACAGGTACAGTCGGAGCCGGAAAGTGCAACCTCTCTCTTGGAACAAGCGGCACACTTTTCATTACAAGTGATGAGTTCAGAGTGGATTCGCACAATGCGCTTCATTCGTTTGATCATGCTGACGGCGGCTATCATCTGATGGGCTGCATGCTCTCGGCTGCAAGCTGCAACAACTGGTGGATGAAGGATATTCTTCATTCCGATGACTTTGTGAATGAGCAGAAGCCTCTTGAGGAGGATGGCAGACTTGGTGAGAATCATGTGTATTTTCTGCCTTATCTGATGGGAGAGCGCTCTCCGCACAATGATCCGTCTGCAAGGGCAGCGTTTATCGGGATGAGCATGGATACTGACAGAGCCGACATGCTGCAGGCTGTGTTTGAGGGTGTGGCATATGGTCTTCGAGATTCACTTGAGGTGGCAAAGAGCCTTGGTGTGGCACCAAAAAGCACAACAATCTGTGGTGGGGGTGCAAAGAGTGTGCTTTGGAGAAAGATAGTTGCAAACGTCATGAATATGCAGGTTGACACGGTAGAGGTCGAGGAAGGACCGGCATACGGCGGTGCAATACTGGCTGCAGTTGCAAACGGCTGCTTTGAAAATGTGGAGGCTGCGGCAGCGGCTATTGTGAGAAAGAAGGATACAACCATGCCAAGTCCACAGCTTGTCGAAAAATATGAGAAGGGCTATGCAAAATTTAAGCAGTTTTATCCTGCATTAAAGGGCAAATATTAGTCATTTCGTAGAAAATTAAATTTGGTGTTGTAAAGTGGTGCAAATTCATGTATCTTATTATAAGGAAATGAATTTTGCACCACTTTTTTATGCATAATTAGCACTTATAAAACACGTAATTGCCGATTATATCAATGCAAAATGAATTTTTTGCTAAAAGAAATTGCAAAATGATATAACAGATATATCAAATATGCATTTCAGGCGGGGATGATATGGATTTATTTGATTACATGAGAGAACAGAATAAGGAGACAAGCGGTCCCTTAGCTTCAAGGATGCGTCCGACAACACTTGATGAGGTGGTCGGGCAGCAGCACATAGTTGGGAAGGACAAGCTTTTGTATCGTGCGATTAAAGCCGATAAGCTCAGCTCCATCATCTTTTACGGGCCGCCGGGCACCGGAAAGACTACTTTGGCAAAGGTCATAGCCCACACTACCAGTGCTGAGTTTATGCAGATTAATGCAACCTCTGCAGGCAAGAAGGACATGGAAGAGGTCGTGGAGCAGGCGAAGAATAATCAGGGAATGTATCAGAAGAAGACGATACTTTTTATCGACGAGATACATCGCTTCAACAAGGGGCAGCAGGATTATCTGCTTCCGTTTGTGGAGGATGGCACCATTATTCTGATAGGAGCTACCACTGAGAATCCTTACTTTGAGGTAAACGGTGCTTTGCTTTCACGCTCAGTTATTTTTGAGCTTAAAAAAGCTGTCAACGGATGATATAAAGGTACTTCTTAAGAGAGCACTGACTGACACAGAAAAGGCATGGGTGCATAACAATGCACAGATAGATGATGATGCACTTGATTTCCTTGCAGATGTGTCAAACGGAGATGCGAGAGCGGCGCTCACAGCGATTGAGCTTGGTGTACTGACCACGGACAGGTCAGACGATGGCATCATTCATATCACTATCGATGTGGCGAGCGAATGTATACAAAAAAGAGTTATCTCCTATGATAAGAAGGGGGATAACCATTACGATACCATCTCTGCTTTTATAAAGAGCATGCGCGGCTCAGACCCGGATGCGGCGGTCTATTATCTGGCGAGGATGCTTTATGCCGGAGAAGATGTGAAATTTATCGCAAGACGAATCATGATACTTGCATCGGAGGATATAGGCAATGCAGACCCGATGGCTATGGTTGTAGCGGCATCGGCGGCGGCAGAGGTCGAGCGCGTTGGAATGCCGGAGGCACAGATTATTCTGTCACAGGCTGTCACATACATGGCATGCGCGCCAAAGAGCAATGCATCATATAATGCGATATCGGCAGCAATGAGCTGCGTGAAGCAGACTAAGACACCGGCTGTTCCGGCACATCTGCAGGATGCCCATTACGGCGCGGCAGAAAAGCTCGGGCACGGAGTCGGGTACAAATACGCACACGACTATCCAAATCACTATGTGAAGCAGCAGTATCTGCCGGATGGCCTTACAGACAGAGTGTTTTACAAGCCTACGGATATAGGCTATGAGGCAAAGATAAAAGCACACATGGATGAGCTTCACAGAGACTGTGATACATGAAAGTGCATAGATGAAGCTTGAATAATTGCAAATATTTGATAATAACATAAATATTTAGAAAAATCAGACCAGGAGGATCTTTAAATGAAAAAGTATACAGAAATGACAAAGGACGAGTTAATGCAGGAAAAGACAGCACTTGAGGCTGAGTACGAGAAGATTAAGAATCTTGGCTTAAGCCTTGACATGTCGCGTGGAAAGCCGGGAGCAGAACAGCTTGACCTCTCACTCCCTATGCTCGATGTCTTGAAATCAGACAGTGATATGAAAAGTGAATCAGGGCTTGATGTGAGAAACTATGCATGTCTGGACGGAATTCCTGAGGCAAAGTCCCTTATCGCAGGCATGGTAGGAGCAAAGCCTGAGCAGGCTATAGTATATGGAAACTCAAGTCTCAATATCATGTATGATCAGGTTGCACGTGCATTTATCTTTGGTCTTTGCGGCAATACACCATGGTGCAAGCTTGACAAGGTGAAGTTCCTCTGTCCTGTACCGGGCTATGACAGACACTTTGCAATCACAGAGGAGTTTGGAGTTGAGATGATAAACATCCCTATGACTGAGGATGGTCCTGACATGGATATGGTTGAGAAATATGTCAATAACGATGCCTCTGTAAAGGGAATCTGGTGTGTTCCAAAATACTCTAACCCACAGGGTGTTGTATACTCTGATGAGACAGTTGAGCGCTTTGCAAAGCTTAAGCCTGCAGCAGATGATTTTAGAATCTTCTGGGACAATGCATACACAGTTCATCATCTCTATGATGACAAGCAGGCAGAGATTCCAAATATCCTTGAGCTCTGCGAGAAAGAGGGAAACCCTGATATGGTATTTGAGTTCTGCTCAACAAGTAAGGTGACATTCCCTGGTGCAGGCGTGGCTGGTATATGCACATCTGAGAAAAACCGTGAGGATATCAAGAAGCGCCTTACTATACAGACAATCGGACACGACAAGATTAATCAGCTTCGTCATGCGAGATTCTTTAAGGATGTAGATGGTATCAAGGCTCATATGGCAAAGCATGCAGCTCTTATCAGACCTAAATTCGAGCTGGTTGAGAATATCCTCACAGATGAAATTGCTTCAAGAGGCATCGGAACATGGGTTAAGCCGCTCGGTGGATACTTCTTCGGATTTGAGGCTCTTTCAGGCTGTGCAAAGGAAATCGTTGCAAAGTGCAAGGAAGCTGGTGTCACAATGACAGGTGCAGGCTCTCCTTTCCCTTACAAGAAGGATCCGGATGACAGCGTGATAAGAATTGCTCCGACATATCCATCACTTGATGAGCTGAAAAAGGCTGCAGAGGTGTTTGTTGTTGTCACACGTCTTGTCAGCGTAAATAAGCTGCTCGAGGCATAAATCACTGTTATGTCTTAACGGATAGATATGCAATTCTCTGTTATGTCCTAACGGGTAGACCTATAATTGGCATATTTATCTAAAATAAGTATGTGATATATGTATAAAAACTAAATGAATATTTGTGCACATTTTTTCGGGATTTGGTATTTACAAATCCCGATTTTTGTGTAAGATATAAATATCTTTTTAAATTGTGTCTTGCATATGTTCTATGCAGGTTTCTTTTTGTGGCATTTCGGCCACTATTTTTTTTCCATTGATTTTCAGTTTCATATATTTGATTTTTGATTTTATTTAACACTATTTTTTTATTATTTAACACTATTATTTTAGACTTAGATGAAGAAAGGATTTAAATATTATGAAGGAAATTTTTCAGGAATATGGCGGAATACTCATAACAGTTGTAGCAATTTTATCAATCATCCTCGTTGTAACAGCGGTTATAGGTTCTGATGCAACAGGCATAGTAGGAAAGACATTTAGTGATCTGATTACAAACTTTTCAAATCATGCCAATATGAGTGTCAAATAAGAGGTGGTACATGGAGCTTGGAAAAGAATATTTTGGACCGCTTTGGAGTTTTGTAGCCAGCAACGAGATAACGGATATAGATTATAACGGCAAAGAAATATGGCTTACAAATATATTTAATGAGCGTTTCAGGGCCAATCAGCAGTTTGTCACACAGTATATGACACCTGCTTTTGTGGAGCAGTTTACACAGCGCATCGCCAATGTCGTAAGCAGACAGTTCAATAAGAGAAATCCGGAGCTTGAGGCCGAGACGAGCGAGCTTCGTGTGACGATACTGCATGAATCGGTTGCGAAGTCGGGCAGGAGCATCAGCATACGAAAGACACCGCCGCTTATCAGACTGACAGCAGAATCTGCAATTGCTGAGAAATTCTGCTCGGAGGAGCTTTTAGCTGTACTGATAAACTGCGTAAAGACCAAGATGAATATCACCTTTTGCGGGATGCCGGGCATCGGAAAGACGGAGTGCGTGAAGTTTTTTTCACAGTTTATACCGGCGAATGAGCGCGTGATTACAATTGAGGATACTCTTGAGATACGTTATGCCGAGACAAATCCTGGCAAGGACTGTATAGAGATGAAGGTGAGTGAGGATGTGTTTGGCTACTCTGAGGCTATCAAGTCATGTCTTAGAATGAATCCAAAGTGGATTATGCTCTCAGAGGCACGCTTCAAAGGAGGTAAAATATCTGCTGCAGAGCTGGAGCACCGGTGTGCGTGGCATGACGACACTCCACACAGATGATGTGCGCAATATACCGGACAGAATACTCAATATGCTAGAGAGCCGTGTGGATGCAGAGCGTATGGAGAATGACATATATCAGGCACTTGATGTGGGAATTTTAATCCGCAAGAGAAGAAATGAAGACGGAGTGGTGTACAGATACATAGACCAGGTGTGCTTTTTCTACAGGGAAAACTATACCAATCATGTGTTTATGCTTGTATCAGACGGACAGATAGTGACTCACGATATACCAAAGGTCATACTTCGCAGATTTAAAAGAGAGGGTGTGAATGAGCCGTTTGGCGAGTCCTTTGTCAATGAGATACGGATGAATGATGCCATGATGAGTGAGGAGAGGGAGGCTTAGGAATGACGTATATATTGATTTTATTTCTGACATATGTGCTGCATCTTCTGCTCAAGTTAAACTGGGTGTGTACGGCTGTGGTACTTGTTTTTCTTCTTGTTATGCAGCATTTTCACCGAATCAAAGGCCAAAGATTTCAGGAAGCGCGAAAGCGCTTTCTGGATGTATCGCTGTATATTGACACCCTGCTGTATTCGTTTTTGAAGGAGCAGAAGATAATCCGTGCATTTGAGGATGTAAAGAGCACACTGGCAGATGGTCATATGAAGGAGACGGTGAGCAGGGCTATTGATCATATGATGCTCACGTTTGATGAGACAGAGGTGTTTGTGGATGCTATGAGGATTATTGAAGATGAGTACAAGTGCAACCGAATAGTAAATGCACACGAGTTTATGGCACATGCTGAGTACTATGGCGGTGATATTAAAGAATCAGCCAGGATACTGCTTAAGGATAAGAGTGCATGGGAGCGCAGGATACTGCGCAATATAGAGGACAGACAGAGGATGTTTCATCAGATTATCCTGTCAGTTGTGACCTCTGTTATTATTAGTGGAATCATACTTTATCTGCCGGTTTTGAGCATGGATATCAGCAGCAATATCATTGTGCAGATACTGTCTGTAGCTCTTATAGTGCTTGATGATTTAATCATACTCTGGGGGCAGAAATTTCTTGAAGTGGATTATCTTGGAATTGATCTGCTGCCGGAGGATGATAAGCATGCCAAAAAGCTCGAGGAATACAAGGCATACAATCCGGCAAAGGAACTTCGTGCGTCAATTCTTATGGCTGTTATACCGGCGTTAGCCAGTGTATTTTTACTGTATACTGACAGACAATGGGCGGCTGTGGCAGCTATGGGAGCAGCTCTTATATGTCTGAATCAGCACCGTATAGGTCACAGGCTTATGAAGAAAAATCTGATAGCGGATGTAAAGAGTGCATTTCCCAAGTGGCTGATGGACCTCGCCCTATTGATTCAGAGTGAAAATGTGCAGGTAGCCATACAGAAGTCGAGAGAGCATATACCGGTGATACTTAAGGAAGAGGTAAATACGCTTGTGGAGAGACTGGACGTGGAGCCGGAGAGCTCTGATCCGTATCACAGATTTCTCGACTGTTTGAACCTGCCGGAGATAAACGCAGCCATGGGCATGCTGTATGCTGTTTCGATTGGAAATAGTGGCAATTGCGGAAGTCAGATTGATGAGCTGATTACGAAGAATCTGGAGATGCTTGATGTAGCAGACACCGCGAGGCTTAAGGATAAGACCGCCGGCATGTATCTTTTGTTTTTGGCTCCTGTTTATCACAGCATCATTTAAGATGATAGTTGATATGGCTATTTTCCTTATAAGCTTTTTATCATACAAGGTAGTGTAGGGGGTGTGTTGTGAGTCAGATAATGAAGACATTTTTAGGGGTGTTTTTGATTATGTTTATGGTGGTTACATCATCAGGTGTGCTGTCGGGATTTATGACTGTCGTTGAGGCACAGAACCTACATGCGCAGATCATCAATGAGCTTGAGGACAGTGATTATGACAGCTCGGTTGCGCAGACCTGCTTTGAAAATGCATCAAAAGCCGGAGATACACTGGAGCTTAAACTGTATATGACAGACAATTCCATAAGGACAGTCACAGACGCATCACAAATCACTTCATCAGATGAGATAGAAAAGGCAAGAGTGGAGCTTAAGTTCACTTACGCGGTAGCATTTTTCGGAATAGAGCAGGAGCATGTGCTGAGCGGATATGCGTTGTAGTACTTTTCTTGTGGATATGGCTGTATAAGAGGAGGAAAACAGATGGAGCTTTTAATAGAAGAATTGGGAGGAAGCGTTATTATGCTTCTTTTAGGCAGTGGAGTAATCGGTGTGCTTGTGTATGTTTCTACTCTGCTGTGATAGTAACTGAATTGATTAAAAAAGTATGTAAAGGTAAGAAAAAATGAAAGAAGTATTCAGACAGTATGGAGGCGTGCTGATTGCAGCGGCCGCCACAAGTGCATTTCTCGTGTTGATGGGGAATATTGTGCTGGCTCAGGGAGGCATGCTTGCTCAGCTTATAAATATATGGGGTAACAGCGCAATTTAAATAACCGGGAGACTATAGATGAAGGAGATAATGCAGACATATGGAGCCATGATAGTGGCGGTGGTTGTGGGAATTGCGCTGCTGTCGGGATTTGGGGCTCTGAAGAACAAAATGAGTGTGGCATTTGCGCCACAGGATATATTGAGCAGCGATAGCGCAAATGACAGCTATGACAGCATGAAAAATATACCGGTTCCGGGTGTTGAGCTAAAGGAGAAAATGCGTCAGAATGCCGTAAGCTACAGTGTATATGACCTGCTTGATGTTACAGCGCATGAGGATAATCTGGATAAGCTTGAAGTTTATGCCCTGTATGATTCGGACAGAAATGACTGTACAGGCAGCATATCAGCCGATGGCTCGTCACTTAGCTTTCCGGATTATGGAGTGTATGATATGCATGTCAGGATAACATGCAAAAACGGCACAAGGGATCATGTGAGGATAAGTATTCCAATTAATAGAAAGGTAGCGGATATATAAAATGAAAAATGAAAAACAACACAGACTTTTATTCATTATACCGGCAGTGATAATAGCAATAATTCTTATCATATGTATAGCAGTGGCAGTAAGCTCAAAATCAGGAGAAAAGGGGAAGAAAAAGGATTCCCGATCTGTCAGTGTGACGGAAAATACGCAGGATATTGTAGCTGAAAGTGAGACACTTGAGCTTGTGAAAAAGGATGCATTGAAGGAAACAAATGTAGTTGATAAAGATAATAAGCAAAATAACGGTACGCAATCAGATACAAATGATAATTCCGCACCGGCAGCCGGTAATTCAGATAATGCAAATACAGCGTCAGATAAATCTTCTGACAAATCATCAGAAGACAAAACAGCAGCAGATAAAAAGACATCGACAGGCAGCAATAACACACAACAACCTGCAGGTAACGATTCAAAACCGGCAGCATCAAATCAGACAGTTGCACCTGAGCCGGCTCAAAGTGAGCCTGCGCAGCCGGAAGCACCAAAAAATGAGTATGTTGCACCGGGATGGATATTTTATGGCAGTAAGGCTGGAAATGGCATGACGGGGGAGCAGAAGGCGTATATTGATTCGTTGGTGAAACAGTGGACAGATGGAAGTATATCTGATTCATATTTAGCGGAACAGATTGCACATAAGATGAAAGAAGAGTGGGGATTATCATTGAATTCAGTAGGAATTTCTGGTGATGACAGATGTATTTATCCGTCAAAAAATGAGATACCTAATTATAATGAGGCTCTAGCTGAGTCATATGGATTTTATAATTTTACAGGCCTGTATACTAAAGGAGAATATGATGAATACGGATATCTGATATGCTATATGTGGGGAGTTGGTATTTTTTAGTTATGAAAGAATTTTTAAAGAAGTTAATAGTAGGAGTATTGCTAATTATATGTATAGGGTTAAATTTTGAGAAAAGTAATATTATTGCAGATGAATGGAGTGAGCCGGTTAAGTTTTATAATAGTTACGGAAACAGTGCAGTTTTTAAGGCTACAAACATATATGAGGGCGATATTTATTTTTGTTCAGCAGGAAATACATCTACTTCAGGAACAAAATATAGGACAATAGGCTACAAAATGAGTGTAAAAATAGTAGTGGGAATGTTATTCAGACCATTTATTATCAAATGGGTGGAAGCTACATGACACTTAAATGTCAAGCAAAGTCAGGTGGGAAGGAATATATGATGTACAAAATTCCTTTGAGATATGTTAAAAACAGAATGAATCAAGAATCCCTTAATGCCCTTAGCTCCGGCTCATGCACCATCATCCTCGATGCCTGCATGGTGCTTCGAGTAAATGGCAAGAACAAGGGTGGCATGAATGATAATGGTCCTTCCTGGGGAAAGGTTTATACTACATATGCAGGTATATCCAAAGCGGCAAACTGGACGGACAGTGCACTCTCAGCACTGTATTCGTATTATGGCAAGACGGTGAGAGGACTGTTTCATACAATTGATGTCAGAAAGTCCACAGGCATAAGCTGTGTATCAGGGGGAGGTACATACTGCTATGGTACATATGTGACAATCAGTGCAAGCAGTTCTGCCGGATATGATTTCACGAATTGGAACAATGATTCGTCAATGAGCTCATCATCATATGGTTTTTATGTGAATTCGGGTGGTACTTATACGGCATACGCAAAGGCAGGTACTATAGCTGTGACATTCTGGCGGAATACGAGTGCGTCTGATTTAGAAAAGACCTCAAAGAGCTACACATATGGAGACATCAATCAGGCTTTTCCGGCTGTGAGTTGGCAGATGGCCGGGTATCATATGAGTGGCTGGGGAAATAATTCGTATGATACGACTGCCGGATATCCGTTATTGTGTGGTGTGGCAAACAGTTGGATTGAGTCAAACAGACCGTCGAAAAATATATACGCAGTATGGCAGGAAAACGAGTATACCATAGAATATGATACCGGTGTATCTGCCACTGTGAAGTATAGTGATACGGTGACATTGCCAAGCCAGCATATGTGTATAGGCTGGCTTTTAGGAGAAGAGTATCCTGATATAAAATATGTGCCGGGAGAAAGTGTACAGGTAGCTGATTTATGCAGGATACTGGGGATAGAGTATACAGATAAGGCGGTAATACGTATGTATGCACTTTGGGAGCATGAGCCTACCATAGAGGCGGATGATATGTTCTTTTCGATAAAGCAGGCAAGGAATGGCGGTATAACAGAGCAGCTGATAGGAAGCCTTATATCTGCAACGGATGTGGAGGATGGTGATATTGCATTTGGCGATAACGAGATAAATTATCTGAAAGTGAAAAATTTTGATGACCGTAAAATAGAAAGTGCACGTGACAAGGATATCATAGAGATAGTGCTTGAGGCTAAGGACAGCTATGGAAATATCACGCAAAAGACTATATCCATCACATTTACAGATACTCAGGTCAAGGAGAGAACCAAAGCCTTTGGAAAGATTAGATTCATAAGCGAAAAGTATTATGGTAAAAATAAAGCAGGAGGCCTCATGGAGAACTCCCGCTGGTTAAACAATCCTGAATTTAATTCTCTTCTTCGGCAGGCCTTGGCAATTTGATATAGACCTTTCCGATTCGGTTTTTATCAACAGCCTCTATGATGGCACAAAGGATCATGTGAGAATAAGCGTTCCAATTAATAGAAAGGTAGCAGGCGTATAGAATGAAAAATGTAGTACTTGGAATAATAGGCTGTCTTATTGTAGTGTATACAGCGATGCTTGGGCTTAGTGTATACAATATGACAGTCAGGGAAAACCAGATGGAAAAGAGTCTGTCATTAGCACTTTCGGGTGCTATGAACAGATATTACGAGCCAAATATGTATATCGTGGATAAAAAGCCCGTCAGCAGCTATGATGTGGAAAAAGCTCTCATAGAGGACATTAATGAGAGGCTTACAGCAGGCGGTACTGCAATTGCCACAGTCTATGTATGTGATATGGAAAAGGGCATTATTTCAGCAGGAATAGAGGAAGAGTTCAAGATTCCTACAGGTGTGACAAAGAAAATAAGCTGCAAAAAGACTATTGTAGCAGATCAGCCAATGGAGGATAACTAGCGTATGAAGAATGGTATTTGTATTACAGCAAAAATAAAGCAGGAGGTCTCATGGAGAACTCCCGCTGGTTAAACGATCCTGAATTTAATTCTCTTCTTCGGCAGGTTTTGGCAATTTGATATAGACCTTTTCGATTCGGTTTTTATCAACAGCCTCTATGCGGAGAAGAATATTGTCATCAGTGATGATTATTTCATTTTTTTCAGGCAGGTGGTCAAGCTTTTCAAGGCAGTAGCCACCGATTGTGTCATAGTCGTCTGATTCGAGGTGCAGACCAAGCTCATCGCTTACATCCTCGAGATTTGCAGAGCCAAGAACTATGTATTCGTAGTCATTTATTCTTGTGATATCATCCTGCTCGTCAGAGTCGTATTCATCACGAATCTCACCGACTATCTCCTCTAAGAGATCCTCAAGTGTGATGAGTCCGGCTGTGACACCGTATTCATCTAAGACAATGGCAAGCGATATAGATGATTCGCGCATCTCGAGAAACAGATTCGCTGTATTCTTGTGCTCATATGTAAAGTAAGGCTCACGCATGATATTTCTGATGGAAAAATGCTCTTTATCCTCATCCTTAAGGAGCAGCAGATCCTTCATATTTACGATACCGATTACGTTGTCAGTGCTTTCGTCATACACAGGGAGTCTGGTGAATTTATCCTCTCTGAATATGGAAATCAAATCATCATAAGTAGAATCAACATGGACAAACGTCATATCAATACGCGGAACCATGACCTCCTTGGCCTCGGCATCTCCAAAATCGAATACATTGTGAATCATATCACGCTCTTCATCCTCGATGACACCGTCCTCCTGTCCTACATCAACGATTGTACGAAGCTCCTCCTCGGTCATGACGCGCTTGGCATCGCTTTGTCTTATTCCGAAGAGGAAAATGACTCCGAGTGAAAGCTTGTTGATGATAAATATTACAGGTGTCAGCACTACCATGAGCACTGATATAAAGCCTGCGATTGAGAGTGAAATCTTGTCAGCCTTTATGGTCGCAAGTGTCTTCGGAGAGACCTCTCCGAAGATCAGTATGAGGAATGTAAGTATTCCGGTTGCGACACCTGCTCCAACGTTGCCAAACAGCTTGATGGCAAGCGAGGTGGTGAGCGATGATGCTGAAAGATTTACGATGTTGTTGCCGATAAGGATGGCTGAGAGCATCTTTGGAGAGTTCTCAGTCACCTTGAGCACCTTTTTGGCTTTTGTGTTGCCAGCCTCAGCCAGGGTTCTCATACGTATTTTGTTTACGGTAGTAAGAGCGGTCTCCGAAGATGAAAAAAATGCGGAGAGTGCCAATAGTATTAATAAGAATATAATCTGCGATATGTCGTCAGCGTCCAAATATTTTACCTCGTGATATGAATTAATAAATGTGTTTATTTATCGTCTGTGCTGTAGTTAGGAGCCTCTTTTGTGATATGGATATCATGAGGGTGGCTCTCCTTGAGAGAAGCAGCAGTAATCTTGACAAACTGTCCGTTCTCCTTAAGATCTTCGATTGTCTTGCAACCGCAGTAGCCCATTCCTGAGCGGATACCACCAACAAGTTGGAATACTGTATCCTCAAGAGTTCCCTTGTAAGCTACACGGCCCTCAACTCCTTCAGGAACGAGCTTCTTAGCGCCCTCCTGGAAGTAACGGTCCTTGCTTCCGTTTTCCATAGCAGCGATAGAACCCATGCCACGATATACCTTGTATTTTCTTCCCTGATAAAGCTCGAAGGTTCCCGGAGCCTCATCACAGCCTGCGAACATTGAGCCCATCATACATACGTTGGCACCGGCTGCGAGAGCCTTTGTCATATCACCTGAGTACTTGATACCACCATCTGCGATAACAGGAACTCCATACTCCTTAGCAACCTTGTAACAGTCCATGATAGCTGTAATCTGTGGTACACCGATACCGGCAACGACACGTGTGGTACAGATAGAACCAGGTCCGATACCAACCTTTACTGCATCTGCACCGGCCTCGATAAGAGCCTTGGCAGCAGCACCTGTTGCGATATTTCCGGCGATTATCTGAAGATCCGGATAAGCAGCCTTGATCTTCTTAACAGCCTCAAGTATATTCTTTGAATGTCCGTGAGCTGAGTCAACAACGATGACATCAACATGAGACTTAACAAGAGCATCAACACGCTCCATCATGTTGCCTGTGATACCTACTCCGGCACCGCAGAGGAGACGGCCCTGATCATCCTTTGCTGAAAGAGGATACTTAATCTGCTTCTCGATATCCTTTATAGTGATAAGTCCCTTGAGGTTGTAGTCCTTGTCTACGATAGGGAGCTTTCCTTTCTTGCCTTTGCAAGAATCTTCTTTGCTTCATCGAGAGTGATGCCCTCAGGAGCTGTAATGAGATTCTCAGAAGTCATAGACTCTGAAATCTTCTTTGTGAAGTCTGTCTCTAAATTTCAGATCACGGTTTGTGATGATGCCGACAAGCTTGCCGTCCTTTGTGATTGGCACACCTGATATCTTGAACTTGGCCATAAGGTTGTCTGCATCCTGTAATGTATGGTCTGGAGAAAGATAGAACGGATCGGTAATAACGCCGTTTTCTGAACGCTTTACCTTATCGACTTCGTCTGCCTGTGCCTCAATAGACATATTTTTGTGGATGATTCCGATACCACCCTGTCTGGCCATTGCGATAGCCATTTTTGATTCTGTGACTGTATCCATTGCAGCACTCATCATAGGAATGTTAAGGACAATCTTCTTAGTAAGATGTGTCTGAAGCTCAATCATATTTGGTGTTACCTCAGAATATTGTGGAACTAAGAGAACGTCATCAAATGTAATTCCTTCGCCGATAATAGTACCCATTTTTAAATTCCTCTCTTTCTTATGTTATTATACTGGTATACTTTATATACTAATGTAATTTGTATGATGATAGCAAATTAAAGAGTGGGTGTCAAGCAGTTATAAGCCCGATATGAAATTATTATATTATTTATTAGTAAAACTAATGTAAGTCTTTTGCAAATAAAGTAAAAATTATGTTATATTTTATATTAAGTGGCTTTAAGGCAATGTTTGCATGTTACACTAAGGCGTGGACAGTAACGATTTTTGAGCCACAATAAACTAAACCGGGGAGAAAAATATGGAATTTCGACCATGCATCGACATTCATAATGGAAAAGTAAAGCAGATTGTCGGTGGTTCATTAAAAGACAGGGGCGATTTTGCCAGTGAGAACTTCGTCTCAGAGCAGGACAGCCGGTTTTATGCAGATATGTATAGGAAATCGGGCATAAAGGGCGGTCATATCATTCTGCTCAATTCTGTGGACAGTGAGTATTATGAGGATACAAAGGAGCAGGCTGTTATGGCGCTTGAAGCGTATCCGCAGGGCTTACAGGTAGGTGGCGGCATCACCGCAGACAATGCGATGGAGTTTATAGATGCCGGTGCAGCAGCAGTTATAGTGACATCCTACGTATTTAAAGATGGCAGGATAAACTATGCAAATCTAAACAGGCTTAAAGATACTGTGGGCAGTGACAAGCTGGTGCTTGATCTGTCATGTCGCAAAAAGGATGGACAGTATTATATAGTAACTGACCGCTGGCAAAACTTCACGGATGAGGCAGTGACCATAGAGCTTTTGGATAAGCTATCCTCATATTGCTGCGAGTTTCTGGTACATGCAGTGGATGTTGAGGGCAGGGTGAACGGCATTGAAAAGGAGCTTGTCGCCATGCTTGGCAGCTGGGGAAGAATACCGGTCACATATGCAGGCGGTGTGTCATCCTTTGACGATTTAAAATGCATCAGGCAGCTTGGACAGAACCATCTGAATGTGACAATAGGCAGTGCTCTTGATTGTTTGGCGGTGAGATGGAGTACGATAAGGTCATAGCTTTTTGCAATAATAAGGAGATTTAAAATGGCAAAATACAGTAAGAATGATATTATCCGCATAGTGGATGAGGAGGATATTGAGTTTATACGTTTACAGTTTACGGATATCTTTGGAACATTAAAAAATGTGGCAATTACAGCCAGCCAGCTTGAGAAGGCACTCGACAACAAGTGTATGTTCGACGGCTCGTCAATAGAGGGCTTTGTGAGGATAGAGGAGTCAGATATGTATCTGCACCCGGATCTTGTACACTTTTATGATTTTTCCATGGAGACCACAGCAGGGTAAGGTCGCACGAATCATCTGTGATGTCTATATGGCGGATGGTACACCGTTTGAGGGAGACCCGCGCTATATATTAAAGAAACAGATTGAAAAGGCAAAGCAGATGGGCTATATATTTAATGTAGGTCCGGAGTGTGAGTTTTTCCTTTTCCACCTGGACGAGAATGGACAGCCTACCACCATCTCGCATGAGAGAGCAGGGTACTTTGACTTGGGACCAAATGATTTGGGAGAAAACGCAAGAAGAGACATGGTTCTAACTCTTGAGGATATGGATTTTGAGATAGAGGCATCACATCATGAGGTGGCACCTGCACAGCATGAGATTGATTTCAAGTATGAGGAGGCACTTCATACCGCCGACAATATTATGACCTTTAAGCTTGCTATAAAGACAATCGCAAAGCGGCACGGACTTTTTGCCAGCTTCATGCCAAAGCCAAAGCATGGTGTGAGCGGCTCGGGAATGCATATCAACATGTCACTTTCAAAGGATGGTGTCAATATATTTGACAATGAGGAGGATAAGCTTGGACTCAGCAAGGAGGCATACTACTTCATAGGCGGTATCATGAAGCATATGAAGGGCATGACGGTCATCACTAATCCAATCGTCAATTCATATAAGCGCTTTGTGCCGGGATATGAGGCACCGATTTATATCACCTGGTCAGCTACAAACAGAAGTCCGCTTATCAGAATCCCTGCAGCAAGAGGTGAGGGAAGGAGAGTGGAGCTTAGAAACCCTGATCCTTCAGCAAATCCGTATCTGGTTCTGGCACTGTGCCTGGCAGCAGGAATTGACGGCATAAAGAACAAGATACAGCCGGATGCGGAGCTTCGTGAGAATGTATTTGAGCTCACAGAACATGATAAAAAGAGACTCGGAATTGAATCACTTCCTGCTGATTTACATGAGGCGGTTGAGTGCCTTAAGTCAGATGATTTTATTCGCGAGATACTGGGTGAACATATCTACGACAAGTATATAGAGGCAAAAGAGGCAGAGTGGAACGATTACAGAGCTGCGGTTACCCAATGGGAAATAGATGAATATCTGTACAAATTTTAAAGGATGTAACAAACCGTGAATAATATTGTTATAGCATTTCCTAAAAAGGAAGTAGCCAATTCAATCAAAAAAATATTAGCGCAGAGCGGTTATACAGTCACGGCGGTTGCAAATACAGGAGCTTCAGCACTTTCGAGCATGAATGGACTGAATATGGGAATCATCATATGCGGATACAGATTTTCAGACATGATGTACAGTGAGATATACGAGTATATGCCTAGGGAGTTTCAGATGCTTCTCATAGCGTCGGCAGCGGGTATCATGGAAAAAAATGTGGATAATCTGATGTCATTATCCATGCCACTAAAAGTGCATGAGCTTTTGCAGACTGTTGAGATGATGGATTACACGATAACGCGCCGCAGGAAAAAGCTCAGGCAAAGGCCTAAGGTACGTTCAAAGGAGGATCAGGAGATGCTAAGCAGTGCAAAGGCTGTACTGATGGAACGAAATGGATTCTCAGAGGAGGAAGCACACCGGTATATCCAGAAGCGAAGCATGGATAACGGCACCGGTCTTGTGGAAACAGCACAGATGATACTAAGCCTTATGACTGATGTGTAGTGTACGCTTTATGAAGCCAGACAGAAGAGCGTATGATAGTAGCTGCAAAGGCTTGAACAGTTACTATAAAAAATAATGATAAAAAAATATATTTACACTTGCATGGTAAAGTGATAAATTAGACTTATTGTAAAGTAACAAAGGAGAGATAAACATGTTTCAAGATTAATGATAACTTTCAGAAATTACCGGGAAGCTACCTTTTCAG
>ENA-OQKT01000008-OQKT01000008.1-human-gut-metagenome-genome-assembly--contig:-NODE-8-length-35596-cov-3.793623_pt1 | contig 35596 bp, 37 predicted proteins | sample MGYA00242650_ERZ504801 | MGnify/ENA primary metagenome ERZ504801 (study PRJEB26092, sample SAMD00036396) | human gut metagenome | host: Homo sapiens | study: EMG produced TPA metagenomics assembly of the...
CAATTTGCTGCGGGGACGCAGAAAATTAGCGGATTTCGAGGTGTAGTCAGATTACGGGAATGCGTAGCATGTAGTAATCTGATTAATCATAAATGAGGGGCAAAATACCTTTTGACCCTCATATCATAATATATACAGGATATCCCTCTACAGTCCCTGTGTCATCTTGTAATCTATAAGTGTCATGAGTGATTCTGACTCGATGGCGAGCTGCTCACACTCCTCAATCCACTTATCGTAGGCTTCACTCGCCTCATCCTCCGGCTCCTTTGCTTCGAGCGCCTCCATCATGGCATTGACCTCGGCAAATTCTGCCTTGATATCCTCTAAGAGAGAGTCTTTTGTTGATTTCATAGTATCCTCCCAATTTGATTTAACGTAAAATATATTTTTATGTTCTCATGATAGCTCGAATAGAGCCACCGCCACACGATTTCACAAAAATTTCATTCTACAAAGTGTGGCTCAAGCATCTCAAGCTCCGCCACATCTATGCAGTTTGGAATCGTGCCGTCTATCACGTCCTGCTTACACTCTGCATAATCAAAACCACTTTACAGAGTCGATTTCCTCCTTCTGCACGGTGATGTCCGCTTCGTCCACATCGAGCCACAGAAGAAACACCTTGCTTATCTGGTTGTCCAGGAATCTCTCTCCGTGAAACACCTCATCTGCATGGTGTCTGTGCAGTCCACAGTCGATAAGCTGTGCCGGATCTATTGTAAGGCCCAGCTCCTCCCTAAGCTCTCTGAGTGCAGACGGTATATAGTCCACACCGGCCGGTATGTGTCCCGCACTTGATATGTCATAACAGCCCGGAAAGGAGTCTTTTTCCATGCACCTTTTCTGCAAAAGTATCTGTACGGAATTTCCACGGCGTCTGACTATCCAGACATGCGCAGTCCTATGAAGTATATTGTTTCTGTGCGCCTGCTTGCGCTCTACGGTCTGTCCTGTTGGATTTCCCTGCTCGTCCACTATATCAAAATATTCCATATGAGACTCCTTTCCCTGCTCAATAAAGTGCATTTTTTGAGATATATTATAGCTTATTTCTGATAGAAGTACCTATCCCGGAAATCAAGGATTTCCGGGATGGTTCGGCGGTCGCCGAACTTGAATTTAGCCAGACATAAAATCATGCAAGCACGATTTTACGTCTGCCTTAAATTCAGTACTTCTCGTCGCTTACGTCCTATTCGATAGGTGCTCCTGCCGGCATTGGTTTCTCCGGTGTCAAAAGTGCGAGATTGCCCTCTGCATCCTCTGCGCACAGCAGCATTCCCTCTGATAAAACACCTGCGAGCTTAGCCGGTTTTAAGTTTACGAGAACCATTACCTTCTTGCCTACCATCTCCTCAGGAGAATAGTACTTTCTGATGCCTGATACTATCTGCTTTGTCTGGTTTCCAATCTTTACCTGTGAGCAGAGAAGCTTCTTTGACTTCGCAACTGCCTCACATTTTACGATTTCACCAACCTGGAACTGGAGCTTTTCGAAATCATCAAATGTGATTTCTTCCTTTGCTTCCACATCCATAGGCTCAAGATCTGCACCATCTGCGGCATTTTCACCTGCACCACAGCCACATGCTGCCTTACCCTCAACTGCAGCAAGCTTAGCCTGCTCAGCCTCAAACTCTGCTTTCTGTACCGCCTGGATTTTCTCTACCTCAGGCATCACATCCTCTGCCTTTAATCTGCCGAAGAGAATCTCAGGTTTGTCTGTAACCTTTGTGCCGCTCTCATAAAGACCAAATTTGTCAAGGTCATCGAACTCACGGAGTGTTGTGTTAAGCTGTGCCACAATCTTTTCTGCTGTCTCAGGCAGGAATGAATGAAGCAGGCTTGCTCCGATTGTGATAGACTCTGTGAGGTTATAAAGCACCTCAGCAAGACGATCCTGCTGTGCCTCGTCCTTTGCAAGCACCCAAGGTGTTGTCTCATCGATGTATTTGTTGCAGCGGCGGAAAAGTGCGAATACCTCTGTGATGGCATCTGCCACACGAAGTCCTTCCATTTTCTTTGCCACTTTATCTCTTGTGCCGGTAACAACAGCCTTAAGATCTGCGTCAATGGCAGTCTGATCTGCATCGCCTGTTGCGCCTGTGCTCTTTACGATGCCGTCAAAATATTTATTGCTCATGGAAACTGTTCTGTTTACAAGGTTTCCAAGTATGTTTGCAAGGTCTGAGTTGAATCTCTCGATTACAAGATCCCATGTGATGATTCCGTCGTTCTCGAATGGCATCTCATGAAGCACAAAGTAACGTGTGGCATCTACGCCGAAAAGTCTGACCATATCGTCTGCGTAGATAACGTTTCCTTTTGACTTACTCATCTTGTCACCGCCCTGAAGCAGCCATGGATGTCCGAATACCTGCTTTGGAAGAGGAAGGTCAAGTGCCATAAGAAAAATAGGCCAGTAAATAGTGTGGAAACGCACGATATCTTTTCCGATAAGGTGCAGATCTGCAGGCCAGTTTTTCTTGAAAAGCTCTGATGATCCGTCAGGATCGTAGCCGATTTTTGTAATATAGTTTGTGAGGGCATCAAGCCATACATACACTACATGCTTTGGATCGAAATCTACCGGAATTCCCCAGCTGAATGATGTTCTTGATACGCAAAGATCCTGCAGTCCCGGAAGCAGGAAGTTGTTCATCATCTCGTTTTTCCTTGAAACCGGCTGGATGAAATCAGGGTGTGTGTTGATGTAGTCGATGAGTCTGTCTGCATATTTGCTCATCTTGAAGAAGTATGCCTCCTCCTTTGCAGGCTGTACCTCACGTCCGCAGTCCGGGCATTTTCCGTCCACGAGCTGTGACTCTGTCCAGAAGGACTCACATGGTGTACAGTAAAGTCCCTCGTATGAGCCCTTGTAGATGTCGCCCTGATCGTAAAGCTTCTTGAAAATTTTCTTTACACATTTCTCATGGTCCTCATCTGTTGTGCGGACAAAATTGTCATATGATGAATTTACCATATCCCAGATTCTCTTTACCTCACCTGAAATCTGATCTACATACTCCTTCGGTGAAATTCCGGCTGCCTCAGCCTTTTCCTGGATTTTCTGTCCGTGCTCATCTGTTCCTGTCTGGAAATATACGTCGTATCCCTCTGCTCTCTTGTATCTGGCGATTGCGTCTGCAAGGATGATCTCATATGTGTTTCCGATATGAGGCTTGCCTGATGTGTACGCAATGGCTGTTGTCATGTAATATTTACCTTTGTTTGCCAATTTAGTTTCCTCCTGGTTTTCTTAAAATGCGTATAAATACATAACTCCACCCTCAAATTCGCCTTTTCAAGGCTTCTCCGCTGCTTCGCAGCTACAATTTTCGGTCTCCGTTATGCCGTCTGATTTCGCATAAAGCACTTCTGCAAACAAGTTTGCGCGTTCTTTATGCTCATCATACTTCTTTTATACACTAAAAAACGCCTCCTCAGGAGAAAACTCCCAAGAAGACGATTATATCGTGGTACCACTTCTCTTCACGCAGCTATCAAAATCATCCAGCATCTTTTGCCGGCTCTGCTGCGCCTCTTTCCGCTATAACAGGCGGTTCCTGTCAGTATCTAGCCAATGGTTCGATACTGCTGCTCCAAAGCCATGTTCCTCCTACTTTAGGTCATCCCCTCTCAGCCTGTGTGGGATTTCTCTGTAAATCTGCCATAAAAGTACTCTCTTTTTCGTCGCTTTTATCTCATACATTTCTAGAGTAGCATGTGGCTTTTAAATTGTCAACTGTTGTAAGTCAACTAGAATAAGTTTATCTGTATTTTTTGATTCCTCAATAACATTAATGTTTATATCATTTGATTATAATACAAAGTGCACAGACTTTAACCATCTGTGCACCTGTTTTTATCTATTTTAATCCTATTTCACCCTATCGTATAATAATATACGCTGTATATGCCGCATACATTAGCAGCATGATGATACCCTCGCCTCTTTTTATCTCACGTTTTGTCCATGCCATAATCCACACGATGAGTGAAAATACCACAAGCACGATGATATCTATGATATTTTCCTGTATGAATGCTATCGGGCTGATGGCTGATGCAATTCCAAGCACCATGAGTATGTTGAAAATACATGAGCCGACTGCATTTCCGAGTGCCATATCGACCTCGTTTTTTCTGGCTGCGACTATTGATGTCACAAGCTCCGGAAGTGATGTTCCGATAGATACGATGGTCAGTCCGACGAGTGTCTGGCTCATTCCAAGATCAATCGCTATGCGGCTTGCACTGTCTACTACGACATCTCCACCTACTGCGATGCCGACAGCTCCGATTAGAATGAAAATCACTGCTTTTGGCATTGAGATGAGAGGTATCTCATCGACCTCCTCATCTGATGACTGCCTGTTCTGCTTTAATGTGTGTCTGATAAGATAGAAAATATATCCTGCAAAGCAGCCGAGCAGTATTATTCCGTCCACTCTGCCGAGTGTCATGCCGATTGTTCCCATGACAAGAAGTAAAATGGCACATATCATCGAGAATGGGAAGTCTCTTTTTAAGGATGCTCCGTCCACCACGACCGGTGTCATCAAAGCGCACACGCCGATTACTACCATAAGGTTAAATATGTTTGAGCCTGTCACGTTGCTGACTGCAAGCGTATTGTTGTGTGCTATCGATGCTGCCACACTGACCGCTGTTTCAGGAAGTGAGGTTCCCATCGCAACAATTGTCAGTCCAATGATAAGTGACGGCACCTTGAATCGCTTTGCCACGCTTGAGCTGCCCTCCACGAACAGGTCTGCTCCCTTTACCAAAAACACAAAGCCCACTATCAGGCAGAGCAGCACCACTATAAACGGTGCATTATTGATGAAATTTTCCATGTTGATTCCTCCATTTTTTATTTTTTAAAAGTCTTATAATCCCCAGGTGCTCAAGCAATATCTTCACGCCTATGAGTATAAGAATGATTCCTCCGGCTATCTCTGATTTCTTTTTATATTTATTGCCGAAAAAGTTTCCGACTATGACTCCAATGATTGAGAGCACAAAGGTTGTAAGTCCGATGATTGCAATAGCCCAGTAGATGTTTAAGCTGTCATAGGTAAATGCAAACATGATTCCGACTGCAAGCGCATCGATGCTTGTCGCAATTGCAAGCAGAAGCATCTCTCCCTGATTGAGCGCCAGGTCTTTTTCCACGACCGCGTCATCATCCTTTTCCTTTACTGCCTCATAAACCATCTTTCCACCGATAAATCCTAACAGGATGAATGCTATCCAGTGGTCAATGCTTGTGATGTACTTCTCAAAGCGGATGCCCAGCATATAGCCGATAAACGGCATGAGCGCCTGAAATCCTCCGAAATACAGACCGATTGTCAGCGCCTGCTTTCTGTTTACCTTTGTCATTCCAAGTCCCTTGCAGATGGATACTGCGAAGGCGTCCATTGACAAACCTACTCCTATGAGCAGGATTTCAATAAATAATACCATATTTTTCTCCCTTTTGCCTAATGTGCGGCGATTAAATTTTCGTTTGTACCGGGCTGTCTCTGATTTTGTAATTAATTCTACAATATGCATATGAAAAAATGAGACCCTCGCATGCAGACACGAAACCTTATAAAGCTATAATTTATGGCTTATATAGCTTTATTGTGTGCTGCATACTTGAGTCTCATTCTTTAATGTTTGCCAGGTCTATTGACCGGTCTGTTGACAAACCACGTATATTTAAGAATACGCGAACTACTCCCTCAGAGGTAGTGTGTATTTAATTAATCGCCTTTGCTTCTAAAAAATATATCAAATGACATGGGCTGTGTCAATGTATTTCACCGCTAATTTTTGTACGGAATGGCTAACTTTTTAAAATCATGGTTGACACGAAAAACAACATGTGATATGTTTACTACGACAGACATAGTATGACACTCGTAGTATGTTACTCGTAGTATTGAATAATTTTAAGATGAAATTAAGCACTTGATACAGGAGGTGAATAATGCTCAATATAAGCAGCGATGTCATCCGCGGATACAACGATACCATCATACTCTACCTGCTCCTCGACAGACCATCCTACGGCTACGAGATTTCAAAGCAGATAAAGCTGATATCCGAGGAAAAATACGTCATAAAAGAAACAACTCTCTACTCTGCATTTACCCGCCTTGAGAAAAACGGCTATATCACATCATTCTCTTCGAACGACAATGCAAGTGGAAAGCGCCGGACCTACTATCAGATTACTGATGCCGGCAGAGAATATTACAGGATGAAATGCGAGGAATGGAAGCTGACACTTGATGTAGTAAGCAAATTTATACGATTTTAAAGGAGACATTTTATGGAAACTATAAAGAATTATCTGGAAAATATGTTTTCGCACCTCCCGAATACCCCCGAGGTGCAAAAAGCCAAATATGAGCTCTATCAGATGATGGAGGATAAATACAACGAATTAATATCCGAGGGCAAATCCGATAACGAGGCCATAGGAATCGTCATATCAGAGTTTGGAAACCTTGACGAGCTCGCCGACTCACTCGGCATCAAGAGCTTCGTGGATCCCAGTCAGGCAATGCCTGCCGCCAAAACGCTCTCCCGCGAGACTGCTGCCACATTCCTAAGGGATTCAGCAAAACAGGCATATCTCAGAGCATTTGGAGTGCTTCTTTGCATAATCGCAAGTCTTGGACCGATATTCAGCGAATGCATTCCGCGTTCACTCGCTTCACCGGACGCATCTGATGCAATCGGCATCACGTTCCTGTTCGTTTGTATCGCTGTGGCAGTCGGCTTCTTTATCTTCTCAGGTTCTCTCTCATCTAAATGGAGCTACCTGAAAAAAGAGCCTTACTGCATAGACTTTGAAACAGCAAACTGGGTCATCGAGCGAAAGGAAAGCTACCGCTCCACACATGCGATGCTTTTAACAGTGGGTATCATGCTCTGCATACTCTGCGCAGTGCCGGCAATCATAATCAGCTCACTGAACACCAAAAGCACCTTCGCAGACTCACTTTCAGGTGGACTCGTGCTCGTGTTTATAGCAATCGGTGTATTCATGATAGTATTCACAAACATGAAGAAATCAAGCTTTGACAAGCTTCTTTCCCTGAACGGAGCACAGACTATGGGCGGTAATTTTGCCAATTCACACGATGGCAAGGTGCACTATGAAAACCCTGTTGTGGCTGCAATCATGTCAGTCTACTGGTCAACTGTCACATGCATCTATCTATGCTGGAGCTTTATTACCTTTGACTGGGGTATCACATGGATTATCTGGCCAATAGCCGCAATCATCAATTCGCTGGTGGAAAATCTGCTCGGCGATAAACATGGAAATTAATGGAAACCAGGACAGTCAAAAATGTGTGTAGCATATTTTGAATAATCACAAAACAAATTATGCAACAAGATAATTCAGAAATGGAGACAAGTCATGAAAAAGAATATATATCTAATAATAATTACAATAATTACCGTGGTCTGCATCATCGCCGGGAGTCTCTACCATATCGGAGGCTTTGCCCTAGACCTGTTTGACAATCTGATTCCGCGCTCAGACAAGTCTCTCGGAAACGTATGCACAGAGGAGCTTTCAGTCGATGAATTTTCAAACCTGGTATTTGATACAACCATATCGAACATCAACGTAAAAACCGGTGACAGCTACATGGTCTCATACAAATGCAACAAGCGACTGGTTCCAAAGATTAAGAGCTCCGGCGATACCCTCACAATATCACAGAGCAATAGAGCCAACTACAAAAGAAACACCACAAGTGAAATCACTGTTACCATTCCTGAGGGTACAGCATTGAACAAGCTCTCCCTTGATACCGGTGTAGGCGAGGTAAACCTTAATTCCCTGACCGCAGCCGATGCAGAATTTGACACCGGCGTAGGCGATTTATATGTCACAGACTGCAGCTTCGCCGCATGTGATGTGGATGGCGGAACCGGCAATCTTAGCTTTGAAAACTGTGCCTTTGACGAGATGGATATCGACGGCGGTACAGGTAACATCACCGTGACATCCTCACAGTCACTTGACGGCTACATGATGGACCTGGACTCCGGTACAGGCGATATCACAATCAACGGTAATGACTATAATGATGAGTATGAGGTAAATGAGCATGCCAAAAAACATCTGGTTATCGACTCAGGGCTTGGGGATATTGTGGTGAAATATTAAATTAAACTTTTCACTTTTTATTGTCCATAAACTGCGGCTCCATATATCCGGTTCCTGACATGGACTTGTAGTAGCGGCTTTCGGCCTGCGTGCCGACACGCACCTCGCGGGCCTGCTTCTTTATTGATGCAAATTTCAGAGTCATGAGATCCTTGTTGCGGGCCTCCTGACTCTGTATTTTTACGCTCTTGTTGATATCATCCACTCTTTTTAAGTATAAAGAGATTTTGAAAATCCCGGCCCACATCAGGATACTTACATATATCCTATGACGTGAGCCGGGATGGATTGTCTCTTTATTCTCTTTGCAATTTAATCTTAATGCTCCAGATTTGCAAACTTCGTGTACTCAGGCAGCCATGCAAGGTTTACGGTGCCGATTGGACCATTACGCTGTTTAGCGATGATGATCTCTGAGATACCCTTGAGCTCGGTGTCCTTGTTGTAGTAGTCGTCACGATAGATGAACATGACGACATCGGCATCCTGCTCGATAGCTCCTGACTCTCGAAGGTCTGAAAGCATCGGCCTGTGTTCCGGTCGCTGCTCTACGGCTCGTGATAGCTGGGAGAGTGCCACCACAGGGACTGAAAGCTCTCTGGCGAGCGCCTTAAGTGAACGTGATATGTCTGAGATTTCCTGCTGACGCGATTCTGAGCCTCGTCCTGAGCCTGTCATGAGCTGCAGGTAATCGATGATGACGAGCTTTAAGTCGTGTTCGAGCTTGTATTTACGGCACTTGCTTCGAAGCTCTGATATGCTGATACCCGGAGTGTCGTCTATGATGAGCTCGGAGTCTCCGATGATTCCGGCTCCCTCGACCAGCTTTTCCCAGTCGGCATCAGACAGATTTCCTGTACGCAGTGCCTGCGCATCTACCTTTGATTCGAGTGAGAAAAGACGGTTTACGAGCTGCTCCTTCGACATCTCGAGTGAGAATATGGCTGTACACAGATGTTCGTGGAATGCCACATGCTGTGCTATGTTAAGCACAAAGGCTGTCTTTCCCATTGACGGACGGGCTGCCACGAGCACGAGATCTGACGGCTGAAGTCCCGCTGTCCTGTAGTCAAGATCTATGAAGCCTGTCGGGATTCCTGTTACGGTGCCCTCCTGCTGTGCTGCTTTTTCGATTTTCTCGAGGGCATTCATGACTACAGTACGGATTGGCACGTAGTCACCTGTCTGCCTTGTGGAAAGCAGCTCAAATACATCGTGCTCTGTCTTGTCGAGCACGCTCTCGAGCGATTCCTTGCCGGCGTAGCACTCGTTCTCTATGTCTTCTGTCACATGGATGAGCTTTCGCTTTATGGCATTTTCTTTTACGATATTGGCATAGTACTTGATGTTGGCAGAGGTCGGCACACTGGTGACGAGAGTTCTCACAAAGTCAAGGCTTTGTATTTCCTGCGGCACATCCTTTTCCTTTAAACGGTTCTGGAGTGTGACGAGATCTACAGGCTGACCCTCTGTAAAGAGCTCAACCATGGTCTCAAATATGATGCCGTACTGCTGATGATAAAAATCCTCCCTAAGGAGCATCTCGCTGGCGGTCACTATGGCATCCTTGCTCATAATCATGGAGCCGACCACGGACTGCTCTGCCTCAAGGCTGTTTGGCATTATTCGTTTGATTAATGCTTCTTCCAAGGGGATTCCTCCTATCCTTCAACCACTGATACTGTGAGGTTTGCTGTTACCTTTGGATGAAGCTTGACAGGTACCTCATAGTTTCCGAGTGCCTTGATTGACTCGTTAAGCTGCATCTTTTTCTTATCGAGCTCTAAGCCATGCTGCTCCTTTGCTGCAGCCGATATCTCCTTGGTGGAGATGGAGCCGAAGGTTCTGCCTCCCTCACCTGAGCGCAACTTTACTACTACCTTTGTGTTCTCTACTACCTTTGCGAGTGCAAGTGCACTCTCGTAGTTTTCCTGTGCCACCTTGTCAGCGTGCTGGTTCTGAAGCTTTAAGTCATTTAAGTTCTTTGGAGTAGCCTCTACTCCGAGCTTTTTAGGTATGATATTGTTTCTGGCGTAACCGTCACTTACGTTTACTATCTCGCCTTTTTTGCCTAATGGTTTTACGTCCTGTAATAAGATTACTTTCATTCTTCTATGTCTCCTTCTTTTAGCATTTCGTCCAGTGTATCCTGTATCATGCGCTTTGCCTGCACGATAGTGACGCCTTCAAGCTGTGCTCCTGCCACATTTAAGTGTCCGCCACCGCCCAGCTTCTCCATGATTATCTGGACATTTATCTCGTCGATTGAACGAGAGCTGATATAAATCTTGTCATTGTACTCCGTGAGCACAAATGATGCCTTGATTCCTATTATGTTGAGCAGCTCATTTGCCGCCTGTGCGCCGACGATTGTCGGGCTCTCCACATTCTCGCTAGGGCATACCGATATGGCAAACGAGCCCCTGTATACCTCTGCATGGCGTACGGCCTCGGCTCTTGCCTTGTAGCATGCCATGTCGTTTCTAAGCATCTTTCTGACGCGTGTTACCTCTGCGCCTGAGCGCTTCAAAAAGGCTGCGGCCTCAAATGTACGCACGCCTGTCTTCGTCATAAAGTTGTTGGTGTCGATGAGGATTCCTGCGTAGATGCAGTCTGCCTCTGTCGCATTGATCTTGACTCCGTCGTTGAAGTACTGCAATACCTCTGCGACCATCTCACACGCACTCGATGCATACGGCTCGATGTATGAGAGTATAGGATTCTCTATTATCTCGCTGCTTTGTCTGTGGTGGTCAAATACGACTATCTTTCCTGTCTTTCTGAGAAGCTCAGGGCACTCTGTGTAGCTTGGCCTGTTGGTGTCCACCACCATGACAAGCGTATCCTTGCTCACCATCTCGAGGCCCTCCTCACTATTTATAAACATGTCTGTTGGATAGCCCTTTGCCTCTGAAAATGTCTCCATGAGAGGTCTGACTGAGCTTGTCGGGTCATTTATTACTATCTGTGCCTTTTTGTCGAGATTCTTGGCTGCACAGTATATGCCTATGCCCGCTCCGAGCGAATCTACATCTGTGATGCTGTGACCCATGATAAGCACATTCTCACAGGTCTCAATGATTTCCTGAAGCGCCTGTGCCTTGACTCTCGCCTTTACCCTTGTCTTGCTCTCCACCTGCTTTGACTTGCCGCCAAAATACAGGATATCATTGTGATCCTTTATAACTACCTGATCACCGCCTCGTCCGAGGGCCAGGTCTATGGCATTTCGCGCATATACGTAGTTTTCATTATACTTATCGCTCTTTATACCGATTCCGATACTGAGTGTGACCGCCATCTCGTTGCCGACCTTTATAGCCTTGACCTCGTCGAGCACCTTGAACTTGTCCTCCTTCATGCTGTCAAGGTACTTGTACTTGAACACCACGAAGTATTTGTCGTTTTCTATCTTTCTGACAAGTCCGTCATACTTGGCAAAGTACTGGTTTACACGCCTGTCGATAAGTGCAACGAGCAGTGACCTCTTTACGTCCTCTATGCTGTCGAGCGCCTCATCATAGTTGTCAATATACACAAGCGCTGAGACCTGCTTCTGCTCTGTGATTTCCTTCTTGCATCGATAAAGCTCCGACTCATCAAATACGTACAGCGCCGTCAAAAACTCGTCTGCCTCATTTGTGTCGATTATCTCATTTTCCTCTGCGATAGAGTTGAAATATATTCTTTTGACGGACAGTCTGACTATGCTGTCCTCTTCCTCGTTTACTATCTTGAAATCTGTCGGCGCATCACTCTTGGTGAGAAGCTCCCTGGTCACTGTCGGGAAAAGTGTCGTGATGGATTTGTGATAGCTTTTATCCACACCCATGAGCTCTGCGAATTTGTCATTTACCCAGAGTATCTTGCCGGAGTACTCAAGCAGGGCATACGGCACCTCAAACTCATTAAGCAGCCTCTTCTGCACCGATGAATACTGGGTTGCAAAGCTAATCAGCTCATTGGCAACAACTGACTTGCTTCTGACATACAAAAGCAGCACGAACGCAAAGTAAAACACTGTAAAGCCTACCATGCCATAGCCAAGCTTTCTGTCATAGCGCAGTGCTATTCCGTCAGCACATATCCACACAAACGTCAGATATAGCGGCCAGCACATGTAGCTTTTCAGCCTGCCCTTGAATTTTATTTTTTTCTTCATTTTACTCTCCTTATCCCCGGTGCGCTGCGCTGATACTGCCGGTGCAACGGTTGCGGTTTCGAGAATGTACTACAAATTAATAGTTACCGACCACACCTTTGTGCAGCCCGCATCGATTGATATACCTATTAGAGAGTATACCACTTTGTGGGGATTATTCCTAGTACTATATTTATCAGTTTGGAATTACAGGAGTTCAGGGCAATCCTGTGTAATCTAAGCACAATTCTATGCAATCTAAAAAGCACCGCATATATCTGATATTGATATGATACATGCGATGCTTTCTGTGTGCTCTCATCTTCCGGTATTCATTTTGATTAAATATAATTACTTCTCAGTCTTATCCGCAGCTATCTCAGCAATTGACTTTGTAAGACCTGCAATCCCCTGAATCTCTGAAGGGATGATTATCTTTGTAGCCTTGCCGTCTGCTGCCTTGGCAAATGCCTCCAAGCTCTTTATCTGGAGCACTGCGTTATCCGGATTTGCCTCCTTCAACATGCGCAGTCCGTCTGCATTGGCCTGCTGTATCTTGAGGATAGCCTCTGCCTGACCTGCTGCCTCCTGGATTGTTGCCTCCTTCTTTGCCTCTGCGCGAAGGATGGCTGCCTGCTTTTCAGCCTCGGCGTCGAGGATGACTGACTCTTTATTTCCCTCTGCAACAAGGATTGTCGATTTTTTCTCACCCTCTGCACGAAGAATTGCCTCTCGTCTCTCACGCTCTGCCTTCATCTGCTTCTCCATGGCATCCTGGATGGCCTTTGGAGGTATGATGTTCTTGAGCTCGACACGGTTTACCTTGATGCCCCATGGATCTGTTGCCACATCGAGTGTTGCGCGCATCTTGGTGTTGATTGTCTCACGGCTGGTGAGTGTCTCATCAAGCTCTAAGTCTCCGATGATGTTACGAAGTGTTGTGGCTGTGAGGTTCTCAATTGCCATAATTGGATTCTCTACTCCGTATGCGTAGAGCTTTGGATCTGTAATCTGGAAATATACAACGGTGTCTATCTGCATTGTTACATTATCCTTTGTGATTACAGGCTGTGGTGGGAAATCTACCACCTGCTCCTTTAAGATGACTTTCTTTGCTATTCTGTCGATAAATGGCACCTTGAGGTGAAGTCCTACGCTCCATGTAGTGAGATATCCTCCCAAACGCTCAATTACCATCGCATGTGCCTGTGGCACGATTTTGATGCAGTTTACCAGTACTATAAGTACGATTACGAGTAACACTGCAAGTGCTATTAATCCTTCCATTTCCGGTTAAGCCTCCTTTACCCTTTTTACAATTAATTTTACTCCGCTTATCTTTACTACCTCGATAAGCTCGCCTTTTCTTATGACCTGTGTCTCGTCCTGCGGTCTGACTGTCCACTCCTGACCGTTTACAACGGCTTTTCCCGTCTGCTTCATGCTGTCAGCATCCTCGGTGAGCACAGCTCTTTCTCCTACCAGACTGTCCACATTTGTCTTCACTGTCCTGGAATTGATGTACTTCCCGGCCCATGGCTTTGTGAGAGCTAAAAGCACGACTGAAACGAGTATAAATGCAATTCCCTGAACCACGACATTGCCGCCAAGCAGTGCGATTATAAACGCTACAAATGAGCCTGCCGCAAACCATATGGATGTGAGCCCGACTGTCATAAGCTCAACTAAAACAAAACTACGGTGGCTGGCTGCCAACCAAGAAAACAATGTATGTATCCATTTGAACCCTCCCTTTTTATTAGTATTTGTTTTATATTCATTTTATACTATGTAATTTGATTATGCAACAAATATTAATTTTTTAAACATAAAACATTTTTAACCTAAAAAATCCCGACCACCATCCGGTAGTCGGGATTTATCATACATTTATCTTATTCGCAAACGTATGGCATAAGAGCAAGATGACGTGCTCTCTTGATTGCTACTGTAAGAGCTCTCTGGTGCTTTGCACAGTTTCCTGTGATACGGCGTGGAAGGATTTTTCCTCTCTCAGAGATGTATCTCTTTAATTTGTTTGTATCTTTGTAATCAATGACATTGTCTTTTCCACAGAATACGCAGACTTTTTTTCTTCTACGCATTGGTCTTCTCTTCATTGATGAACCATCAGCTGATTTATTGTAAGCCATTTTTGTTACCTCCTTGAATATTTGTCCTCGTGGACACTACTAATTGAATGGAAGCTCCTCGTCGATTCCGTCCGGAATGTTCATGAAGCCATCCCCAGCAGCCTGGCTAGGTGCAGGTCTGTCTGCCGGTGCAAATCCACCTGCATTTCCTGATGCGGCTGATTTGGACTCTGCAAACTCTGCATTCTCAACCACGACGTCAGTGGTGTATACCTTCTGTCCGTCCTTGTTTGTATAGCTGCCGGTCTGGATTCGACCCTCAACAACAAATTTTGTTCCTTTACGGCCAAATCTCTCAAAAAATTCTGCTATCTTTCCAAAAGCTACGCAGTTGATGAAATCCGTTGACTGCTCCTCTGCATTCTTGCTGTAGCGTCTGTCTACCGCAAGTGAAAATCTTGCTATTGCAAGTGAGTTGTCCCCCTGGGCATAGCGGATTTCTGCGTCTCTGGTTAATCTACCCATAAGTATTACTTTGTTCATAATACAATCTCCTATTTTCTTATACTATGCCTCGTCTTTTCTAACGCATAAGAAACGAAGAACATTGTCCATGATACGAACGTCCTGCTCGATTTCTGCTGGGACTGTTCCCTCAGCATCGAACTGGATGAAGTAATAAAAGGCCTCAGTCATGTGCTGAATCTCGTAAGCTAATCTCTTCTTACCAGCCTCCTCAACTTCTGTAACAGTACCGCCGGCACGTGTGATGTACTCTTTTGCCTTCTCGACTACTGCTGTTCTCGCATCATCCTCGATCTTTGCACTAACGACGAGTGCTAATTCATATTTGTTCATGCGAATGTTACCTCCTTTTGGTCTCTGGCTCATAAATCTGATTATGAGCAAGGAATTTTATATCACGAGTCTAGATAATAACATGAATCATGGTACTTTTCAAGGGGTTTTTGCAATTTTTCTTTAATTTTTATTATGTCGGGACATGCGCTGTTTCTATTACTCAAGCCTGCTTCTTCGTGAGACCGCGGTCATTTTTCTCGACCAGCTTTCTCGGCACCATAACCTGGTGTCCGCAGCCCATGCACTTCAGGCGGAAGTCTGCTCCGACACGCATGATTTCCCACTCGCTGCTGCCGCACGGATGTGGTTTTTTCAGTTTTACGATATCTCCTACTGCGTATTTATCCATCCTATATTCCTTCTCTACCTATATCTGCCATATTATATACTATGATATGAGGGTCAAAAGGTATTTTGCCCTCATACTACACCTCTATCTGCTCAAATACAGAGCCCAGTCCCTGCTGTATCAGAAGGTCTGCTCTTGCGTCCATCGGTGTGGTGGACTTGTTGATAAGCACGAGCTTGTTTCCGGTGTAATAGTCTATGAGGCCTGCCGCCGGATATACCGCAAGTGATGTTCCGCCCACTATGAGCACATCGGCGTGACTGATGTAGTAGATTGCATCCTCAAGCGTTTTCTGATTTAAGCCCTCCTCGTACAATACGACATCCGGCTTTACCGGGCCGCCGCACTTTGGACATTTTGGCACGTCTGTCGAGTTGAGGATTTCCTCTGCGCTTACAAACTGCAAGCATCTCTCACAGTAATTTCTCAGCACACTGCCGTGCAGCTCCATTACATTTTTGCTGCCGGCCTTCTGGTGCAGTCCGTCTATGTTCTGCGTCACAACACCCTTAAGCTTTCCGGCTTTTTCAAGCTCTGCCAGCTTGTAATGCGTGATGTTCGGCTCTGCATCAAGGCAGAGCATCTTGTCACGGTAGAATCGGTAAAACTCCTGCGGATGCTTCCTGTAAAATGTATGGCTCAGGATGGTCTCGGGCGGATAATCATACTTCTGATTATAAAGTCCGTCCACGCTTCTGAAATCAGGTATGCCACTCTCGGTTGATACACCTGCTCCGCCGAAAAATCAATATTGTCCGAAGCCTTTATCCACTGCAAAAATGTTTCTACACTGCTGTCATTGTTACCCATATGTATCCATCCTTTCTTCTTTTCTTCTTTAAATTGCTGCCTATTATTTTTTGAGCAACACTTTTATAGCTTTCGCACCAGCTTGTCCACATCTGCATTCAGTCCAAGCACCATCACTGCATCGTCTGCCTTGAACACATAGTCCGGCAGCGGAAGCACGCGATTCTTTCCGGCTTCCTTTACTGTAACGATATTTACATTGTATTTCTGACGCACATTATTTTCCATGATGCTCTTTCCTACCCAGCCTTCAGGTGGATTTATCTCGTAGATTGAGTAATCATCATTTAATGCCACATAATCAAGCACATGGTTGGCGCTGTATTTCTTTGCCACTCGTTCTGCCATGTCGCGGTCAGGATAGATAACCTCATCCGCACCGTTTCGAAGCAGGAACTTGGCATGCACATCCCTGTTTGCCTTGCTGATGACGTATTTTCCGCCCATCTCCTTCACGAGACTTGTTATCTCAAGCGAGCTCTGGAAATTGGTGCCGATACATACAAAAATCAAATCGAAATTGTTGATTCCGAGTGCTTTTACTACCTGTGGGTCGGTACAGTCACCTATCTGCACCTTGGTCACGTCATAGATTAAATCCCTGACCTTGGCCTCGTCCTTGTCCATCACCATAATGTCGTTTCCGTTTTTTATCAAATCCGCACACAGATGGTGTCCGAATTTACCCATTCCAATAATTAAAATTGATTTCATTGCGTTTCTCCTTATCCTTATCCAATGATAACTTTTTCCTCCGGAAGCTCTATATTGGCTTTATCCGGTCTATGCACAAACGAAAGCACAAATGTCATACTTCCGATTCTTCCACAATACATCATAATTATGATAATTATGCGTCCTACTGTATTTAAATCTCTTGTGATGCCTGTTGTCATGCCGACCGTACTGATTGCAGAGTATACCTCAAACAGTACATCGTCCATCTCCATATTGGATGTGGCAAGTATAGCTATCACCGCTGTAAGTCCAAGCACCAGATTGATGATAAGCACCATTCCGGCCTTTTTGATTACCTCACTGCTTATTTTCCTGCCAAACACATTGCAGCCGTTGCATCCTCTCAGATACGAAACAATATAGATTATCATGACCGCCATGGTTGTGGTTTTGATTCCACCGGCTGTCGAGCCCGGGCTTCCTCCTATGAACATGAGCACTATAGTCAAAAGCTTGCTCTCCGGTGTCAGTGCTGCTGTGTCTACTGTATTGAAGCCTGCCGTTCTCGCCGTAACTGAGCCGAATAACGATGCAAATACGGCACCCGGTGTGTCCATGCCTGCTATGGTATTGTTTTTTTCAAAAATATACATAAACAGTCCGCCACCGAATACGAGTATCAGTGTGGTTGATATTACTATCTTGGCGTGGAGCGAGTATCTGCTAAGCTTAAACTTTTTGATTCTGACCTCATTCCATATGGTAAAACCAATACCACCTATGATGATAAGCAGCATGATTGTGATATTGACTAACGGGTCTGCGGCATATTTTGTAAACGATGAGTACTCCTCGTTTATGCCCATCAGGTCAAAGCCCGCATTGCAAAATGCAGATATCGAGTGGAACACCGAGAAATATATGCCTCTTAATATGCCAAAATCCGGTATGAAGCGGATTGCTAAAAGCACCGCTCCTATGCCTTCGATAAGGAAGGTTCCCCTTATTATCACGCTGAAAAGCCTAACTATTCCACCAATCTCGAGTGCATTGACACTCTCCTGCATCAGATCCCTCTGTCTGAGTCCGATTTTTTTGTGCAGAAGCATGGAAAATGCCACACCGATTGAGATGAAGCCCATGCCTCCTATCTGAATCAGCACCAGAATTACAAGCTGCCCTATGATACTCCAGTGTCTGAAGGTGTCAAACACAACAAGACCTGTCACACAGGTTGCGCTTGTTGCCGTAAAAAGTGAGTCCAGAAAATTGGTCCATTGTCCGTCTCTTGAAGAAAACGGAAGGCTCAGCATTATAGCCCCTGATAATATTGTCAGAAAAAAGCCAACTGCGATGTATCTGAACTCTGACAGGTTCTTATGTCGTTTTTTTATGTCATGTTTTATATCGTTCATATCCAATCCTAACTATTTGCTGCAGAATGTATTATTGTCAGCTTACAGAAGCTGTTTGTATATATCCCTCTTGCTGACACCTCTGTCCTTTGCCACGAGCTTCATGGCTTCCTTCCTGTCGATGCCCTGTGACTCATAGTGTGCCATATGCGCTTCAAGAGGCATGGCTTCCCAGCTTTCCTGCTGCTCCTTTGCTATTTCAGCCACGTTTCTGCCACAGATTACAAGCACATACTCGCCTCTTGGCTCCTGTGTCCTTGAACGCTCCAAAAGCTCCGAAAATGTAGTCTGCACCTTTTCCTCGTGCTTTTTCGTAAGCTCCCTGCACACGGTAAGCTCTCTGTCCCCGAGCGCATTGTAAAGCTCTGTGACTGTCTTTATAAGATGATGAGGCGCCTCGTAGATGATGATTGTCCGAGTCTCGTTTTTAAGCTCATCAATGACGCTCGCGCGTTCCTTTTTATCCCTCGGCAAAAATGCCTCAAACGCAAACCTCCTGGTCGGCCTGCCCGACATGGTGAGCGCTGTAATGCACGCTGCTGCCCCGGGAAGCGAGGTAACAGGCACGCCCTCCTCGTAGCAGATGCGCACAATGTCCTCACCCGGGTCAGAAATGCCGGGTGTTCCTGCATCAGTGATGAGGGCTATATTTTTGCCCTCCTTAAGCTTTGCCACAAGCTGGTAGGCTTTATCTATCTTGTTGAACTCATGATAGCTCGTCATGGGTGTCTTTATCTCAAAATGATTGAGCAGCTTTATGGAGTTTCTCGTATCCTCCGCTGCGATGAGGTCTACCTCCTTAAGTGTGCGCAGCACACGGAATGTGATGTCCTCCAGATTTCCTATCGGAGTTGCGCACAGATACAGTGTTCCTGTCATATGATTCTCCTGTTATTTTCCGTTATTCCGGGGCTTATCGCCGTATATCTCATATATCTCATCCGTGTATACATTAGGCTCCTTGTATACAACTAACGGTTTTTCGATGGTTATACGGCTTTTGCCGCCCTTTAATCCCTCTATGAGCACCATGTTTGGCTCCCTGTCCGCGTAGGGATGCACAAGGCGCATGCGCTTTGGCTCGATATGATATTTCATCATCGTGCTAAAAATCTCTGCCAGCCTGAATGGTCTGTGAACCATGTAAAAACGCCCATTGAATTTGAGCATTTTTGCGCTCTCCCTGACTATGTCATCCAGTGTACACCTTACCTCGTGGCGCGCTATAGTCATAGCATCGTCTGCATTTTTGATACCATGCTGGCCTATCATATACGGCGGATTTACCGTCACCACCTCCACGGACTCTCGACCGAAAATCTCCGATGCATTACACACATCTCCCTCTTCTATGGTCACTTTGTCCTCAAGATGGTTATATTTCACACTTCTTCTTGCCAGGTCTGCACACTGAGGCTGAAGCTCAAGCCCGCTGTAATGCTCTCCGTTATTTTTTGCCTCAAGAAGTATCGGAATCACACCGTTTCCGGTGCACAAATCCACAGCTCTCTCGCCGCGCTTTACCTTTGCATAGTCAGATAAGAGCACGGCGTCTATGCCGAAGCAGAACAGCTTTGGATCCTGTATGAGCCTATAGCCCTTGCGGCACAAATCGTCCAGTCGCTCATTACTGTGTATCAGTGCTTCCATTGTCTTTGTCCCTGTTGTAATCTTTATTATACTCTTTATTATAGTTTTTGTTCTTGTAATCCTTGTTGCGGTTGTATTTCTGCTTGTTTGGTCTGTTTTTGCCGCCCTTGTACGGCTTTTTGTAACCGTCCTTATTTTCTCTGCCGACATTTGCAGCATTTACTTCATTTGTCTCATTTGCAGAAGCTTCCGCTGCCTCTATGTCCGCCCTGTACGGACGTCTTTCTCTGTTGTCACGCTTATCACGGCGCTCGCGATATTCATTTTTGTTGTCACGGTGTCCACGGTTTCTCTGCGGTTTCTCCTGTGACTTATCCTCCATCGTCTCGTCGCCGCTATCCTCGAGATCCTTGAGCTCGCGAAGCTCCTCTTCGGTGAGCTTTACATCCTTTTTCTGGCGCGGCTTTAAGCGCAGATCATCTACAGTGTACTCACGAAGCTCCTTCTCCTCGCCGTTGTCAATGACAACACGCACGAGCTGCCTGAGCACGCTGACTGACTTGACCTCTCCGATGATTCCATCAGGTGTCTTCACCTTTTCTCCCACTGACGGCATTCTGCTGTTCAGATACTCATATGTATCCTGCTCATACTTGAGACAGCACATAAGCCTTCCGCACACACCTGATATCTTGGTTGGACTGAGCGAGAGATTCTGCTCCTTTGCCATCTTTATGGAAACCGGCACAAAAATCTGCCATATAAGAATGACAGCAGAGCGGTCTGCCGCAGATTCCGATGCCGCCCATCATCTTGGTCTCATCCCTGACACCGATCTGACGAAGCTCTATTCTGGTGCGGAATACCGCTGCCAGATCCTTTACGAGCTCCCTGAAGTCAATTCTGCCGTCCGCTGTAAAGTAAAACAGCAGCTTGTTTCCGTCAAAGGTATACTCTGCATCCACCAGCTTCATCTCAAGGCCGTGCTTGATGATTTTCTCCTTGCAGATGGCAAATGCCTCTTTTTCCTTTTCCTTATTTCTCTCAACCGTTTTCTCATCCTCGTCGGTTGCCACTCTGATGACAGGCTTAAGCGGTGAAACCACCTTATCATCATCCACCTCCTTCGGCGGAATGAGGACAGTTCCCATCTCTATGCCTCTTGCTGTCTCCACAATAACATGCATTGCCATGTCGAGGTCGAAATCAGCCGGGTCAAAGTAATATATTTTGCCTGCTGTCCTGAATCTGATACCAACTATTTTTGTCATGTGATTAGTTCTCCTTTATGGTCATAAGCAGCAGCTCAATTACCAGATCAAAATTGACGTTTGCGTTAATTCTTATCTTCGCCTTCTCAAGTGCCTCAAGTATTGCCTCGATTCCCTGATAGGAATGCTTTGCTGCCTGTTTCTTTATATCATAGACCTCATCCTTGAATATAAGTCCGTTAACATCGTTTGTCGCCTTCATATACAGCACATCTCTGTACCATACCATAATCAGGTCAAAATAATCCTGCACCTTAAGCTTGTACTCAGCTATCTGCTTTACCGCTGCGCCCAGCTCGTAGAGATCTATGTCATCGAGGCGCTTTATAAGCGACAGTGCCGACTCCTTTAGCTCGTTGAACTCGTCTGATGAGGCGAGCTTAACAGCCTTTCCGACGATGCCCTGTGCAAATGCGGCACTGATATCTGCCTGATAATCCGGAATATGCTTTTCGTTCATCAGGTATGCCTTTATCACCTCGTCCTTTACCGACTTCATATTGAGTGTGATGCAGCGCGACCTGATGGTCTGCAGAAAGCTGTCTGCATTGGTGGTGAGAAGCATGATGACCGCATATGCCGGTGGCTCCTCAATGGTCTTTAAAAGCGCGTTCTGCGCCTGCTGGTTCATTTTTTCAGCCTCATCCACTATGTAAATCTTGTATTTACTGCTGTACGGCTTTATCACTATATCGTTGTTGAGCTGTGTCCTGATATCGTCAACCGATATGTTGTTGGGCTTTTCATGACTGACATATATGATATCAGGGTGATTGTGGTCATCTGCCTGATGGCACGATTTGCACTCTCCACAACCATCTGTGCCCTCCTTCTCACACTGCAGTGCCCGGGCAAATGCCTCGGCTATCATCATTTTGCCGGACAGCTGTGGTCCGTTTATTATATATGCATGTGAGACCTTTCCCATTGATATGGCATTTTGCAGATGCTCTATTATCTGCTCATTTCCTACTATATCCTTAAATCCTGCCATAGCTGCTGCCTCCTTATTCGTTTCCGGTTACATTTATGTGCAGGCCGTAACCATCATCCTGCTCTGCAATTAAGAACTCTGTTGTATGTATGCTGAAATCTCGGCAAGCACAGTGTCCATATCATCATTTACGAAACGGTGTGTAATACCCGCCTCATGCAGCTTCTCCTCAGAGAAGTCTGATGCGTCTGCCAGAAAACGACGGCACATCTCCTCATATTTAGGTACCTGCTCGCCCCTTTTCCCGGGTGAATGGCGCGTATCAGACGGTCGCCGTCCTCCACCTCCACATAGATTGGCAGCACCTTGTCACTGCCAAATAATCGCGTATCTTTGTGTAAGACTCCAGTGTTCCGACTGTCAGATAGTCTTTTGCAGCGAAGGTCTATATCATCATCGTTTACCGTGAAATACTTCCACACGCCGTACACTGTATTGTACTCGCGAAGCTCTATGATACGCCCCTGTGCACTGAGCCTTTTTACATCCTCTTCATTGCAGAAATGATAATCCTTATCCTGTGTCTCTCCGTCCCTTATCGGGCGCGTGGTATACGGGATAATCCTGCTAAGCATTAGTGAATCATCCTGCAGTATTTTGTTGTATATAGTGTCCTTGCCTGATGCGCTTTTTCCCATCACGCAGAAAATCTTACCCATCTGTAAACCTCTTAATATTGTAATTAGTATAAATACGATTGTTTGCTATGTCAAACTGTTGCTTGCTACAGCACCGCAACAAACTTCCACATATTGGCATCCGGATCAAAATACAGGCCATCCACTTCAAGACCTGAATTTACAGCCTTTATTACATCATCTATGAGCTTGTCGTTCATTATCTCTCCCGGCACCACAAGCGGTATCCCCGGCGGATATATATTTATAAAGGCACCGCTCACCTTCCCGCTTGCCTTAAAGGCATAGACCGCCTGATGGTCTGCATCATAGGCGTCATACATTTCCATTACGGCAGGCAGCTTTTGATATATATCTGTGTCCATTTTGACCGGCAGGTAAAATTTATGTACTACGCCCTCCTGCTTTAATATATCATAAAACTCTTCAAAATCAGACTTATATTTTTCGAGCTGTCTGTCTATTTCAATCAAAGCATCCGCAAGCCTGTCAAAGCCCTCATCCGTATCCATGACAGACGCCAGCGCCAGTACATAATTGCCCGCCGCCATCTCAAGCTGCAGCTCATATTTTTTGAGCAGAAGCTCAAGCAGCGTATGTCCATTCATAGCCTCTTTCGTAAATATAATAATCTTTGACTCGTCAAAATCATATGCCTCGTCAGCAGAAAAATCACTTTTTCTGACCACGTTCAGATGCGAAAGTCCGCTGACCTTCTGATAAAATCTGTCAAGTTTGCTCCTAAGCTGTGCAAAGGCTGTCTCTTTGTTATCGCGCACATAGTGTATGCAGCGCTCTATGCCTGTCATAAGCACATATGACGGTGAGCTTGTCTCATAAATGCCGAGAAACTTCTCCACTGCTCCTTCACGCATCCCACCAAGCAGCAGAAGCGCTGTCTGTGTAAATGCCGGAAGCGTCTTGTGCAGGCTCACTATGACCGCATCGGCCCCGAGTGCTATGGCATTTTGAGGGAAGCCGCCTCCAAAGCCAAAGTGCGCGCCATGTGCCTCGTCAACTATGAGTAAAGCTCCATGTGCATGTGCCACAGATGCTATTGCCGCCACATCGGAAACCACGCCATCGTATGTAGGCGATGTTATCACAACCGCTTTTATGTCGGGATTTTCATCAAATGCCGCCCTTATCTGCGCCTCGGTTATCTGTCCCTGCAGTCCTGTCCGTGTAATTTCAGGGTATGTAAACACCGGGTGAAGCTGCCTTAAGTAAAGCGCATGATACACCGCCTTGTGACAGTTCCTTGCTACAAGCACCTTGTCTCCCCTTTTTGTGGCCGCAGATATTGCTGCCAGTATACCGCAGGTGCTTCCGTTTATAAGAAAATATGCATGCTTTGCACCGTAAAGTGCCGCTGCCTCAGCCTGCGCCTCCTTTATAATGCCCTCAGCGTGGTGCAGATTGTCAAAATTGTCTATCTCTGTAATATCAATAGCATACGGGTCCAGCCCTGCACCTATATCACTGCCACGACGCTTATGCCCCGGCATGTGAAACGGATAAATATTTGATTGTGAATTATTTATCAGTTCTTTTTCCATTTAAGTACCTTGCTTATCGGCTAAAAGCCTCTCAGCATCACGTAATCCAAGCTGATACAGGCTCTCAAGCTTATTAGGATCCTTTTCTACCTTGCTTATTTTAATGTGCTCCGACGGCCTTAAAACCTCGGCAATGCCCTGCTTTTCAAGCTCCTTAAGATGCTCAATCTGATAATTGTACATGATATGCCTGTTTGAAAATGCCTCATAAAACCTCGGAAAACGCTTTTTGTATACCGATGTAATAACCCTTGGCATAGGTTTTTTTATATAGTCTGCAGGCTTTGTCAGCACGACAACCACTCTGTCATAGCCCATATCAAGCATATGCTCATATGGGATACTGTCCGTCACCGCACCATCCAGATACCACTCATTCCCCAGCTTCACAGGCTTTGACACTACAGGCATGGAGCCCGATGCCCTGAGAACATCCATCTGGTCAAAGACACTCTTTATCTGCACATATTCAGGCTTACCTGTCCTGATATTCGTCACAACCGCATAAAATGGGATATCCGACTTCTTATATTCCTCATCATCAAACGGGTCAAGCTCTCTTGGTACTGTATCATAGGCATATTTCGTGCTTACTATATTTTTCTCCCGAAGAAGCGGCCTGATACCCATATAATTTTTGTCACTGTTAAACCTCTTATTGTATCGTATAACCCTGCCGCGCTGCTTTGACAGCAGATTCACTCCAAAAAGTGCTCCCGCCGAAACACCGATAACAGCATCAAAGCTAATATCATGGTCCATAAAACAGTCGAGTACTCCGGCTGTATACATACCTCTCATGGCTCCACCCTCAAGCACGAGGGCGCATCTTTCATCACTCATTTCTGCCTCCAATTATAATGTCATAATAAAAAATGTATTAATATTTATGTCGGCCGCTGAACTTCAGATTGTCTCTCCTTCTGCGCCGTTTTCTTTCAAGCTTGTGCTCTCTGAAGCGCTCGCGCTGCTCCTTCTTAATGCTCCATTTGTGTTTCAACACATATATATTGTCTGATATTCTTCTAAACATGAAAATACTCAGAATAATCACTGCGATAAGTACGAGCACCCAGAGAAAATATACCGGCTTTATCCTTATTATATCACTTTCCAAATTCTGTCTGCTGTTCTCATCAAAGTACGACAGATCGACCTTTGCTCCCGATTTCAGCAGATCCACACAGCCTACCACATGATCACAATACTTGTATCTGACCGTAGCAAGAGCATCCTTGTTGTCGGACTTCATGTCAGCAGCTTCCCTCTTAACGCTTGAAAAATCCGCGTTGTTTGGCAAAACAACATAGTTTTCCGACACCTTTGCATACATGCCGTGCTCATTCATCACGCCCAGATCCGGCGTATTGTCAGTAGCTGCGCTGTTTTCATTTTCAGCTATGCTTAGTGCCTTGAAGTTACTGAAATAGTAATTGAGCAGCGTGTTTGTGTCTGCATACTGGTCAGGCGACTGTGCATTCATAATAACCACGCACAGTGTCAGACCATCCTTCTCCGCATAAGTGACAAGCGTGCTGTTAGCCACTGAAGTATAGCCGGTCTTGCCGCCGGTACAATCCTGATTTACAAACTGTGAATACGACTTAAATGGATGCAGCATCGCATGATGATTGTACAGCGGGGTATCCTCGGTATGCTTGTTTGTAGGTGGTATGATATAGGTTTTTGTGCCTGTAATCTTTCGAAACTCGTCATTCCTGTATGCCGCACACGAGATAAGCCCCATATCGTATGCGCTTGTCCAGTGATTTTCATCGGGCAGACCATTTGCATTGTTGAAATGTGTATCTGTACAGCCTAATTCTTTAGCTTCCTTGTTCATCAGATCAATAAATGTGCTGTAATCTCCCCCAAGCTTTTTGCCTGTATGCTCTGCTGCAGCATATGCGCACTCGTTTGCCGACTCAAGCATAACTCCATATAGTGTCTGCTCCATGGTCATCTCCTCGCCCACATCCCTCTTGATGCTCGACGAACCATCACTGCTCTCCTTCACCGCCTCTTTTGAGAATGTAACCTTCTCATCCATCTTGCAGTTGAGTATAGCCAGATATGTGGTGAGAATCTTTGTAATACTTGCAGGATAATGCTTTTCGTGTGAATTTTTCTCATAGAGCACCGTACCTGTATTGACCTCCATCACCACGGCGCACGGTGCATTTATCTGCGGTCCCTCCGGCCAGTACGTGTCATCACCATCCGCAAATGCCATATGCGGTCTCGCACAAAGCGTCGTGACCATAGCAAGCACTGCCATTATTAGTATTCCTGATTTTTTTAAATTTATAATTTTATGCTTCATATCTGTTCCTATTAATTCTAAAATTGGGTAGCTGTTCAGTACTATAACCAAAAATGTACTATTTCTAATTATAATGTATGAAAAACATGTTATCAAGGGCATGTGCATCGTATTTTGCCATTTTATTTTGACACCCACACAATTGTAGGGTATTATCTATATGAAATTTTACGTTTTTATAAGGAGATTTACATGAGACTTAGAAATATCCCGGGCGCCGGTGAAGTCATCGACAACAGCCCTTATTGCATAAAGGAGCCTGTTGAATTAAAAGGAAAATGGCATGATTTTTTAGGAAACAATAATCCGATTCATATAGAGGTTGGTATGGGAAAGGGCAGATTTCTGATGGATCTGGCACGGCTTCATCCCGAGATTAACTATATAGGTATCGAACGATATACCAGTGTGCTTCTTCGTGCCGTACAAAAAATGCAGGAGGACGAGCTGCCAAATGTGCACTTTTTGTGCATTGATGCCGCAACTCTTCCGGATATTTTTGACCGTAATGAGGTTGACCGCATTTACCTGAACTTTTCCGATCCATGGCCGAAGGACAGGCACGCAAGAAGACGCCTCACCTCAAGCGAATTTCTTGCCAGATATGATTTATTTCTCGCACCTGACGGACGCATAGAGTTCAAGACTGACAACCAGGACCTCTTCACCTTCTCTCTGGAAGAGATTGAAAGCTCTGATAAATGGCACCTCGACGCCAGTACACGCGACCTGCATCATGACGCCGCAATGAATGAGGGCAACATCATGACCGAGTACGAGGAGAAATTCTCTGCTGTCGGAAACCCTATCTGCAAGCTGATTGCTTCAAGATAATGCGACATATCTGTCGTTAATCGCATGATTTATATAGTCAAACATGACCCAGCTTTTATGACATTCTTCAGATTTTTCTGAGGAACTGTCATATTCATCTCTGGCATCGTTGAAATATCTCTGCGCTTCCTTATCTCTTCCCATCTTGCTATAGCTTGAACCGATATTACTGTAAACCATAGCCTTAAGATCTCTCGAGCGGATAATTTCTGCCGTGGCAAGGCTCTCCAAGCGCGCAAGTGCTTTCTTTATGCGTACAACCGCACTATCATAGTCCTTCTTTACCACGTCATCTACTGCAATTATCATTTCATTATCCGCTATAATGTCTGTTGAATATTTGTCTACCGCGTTCATCATATTTTACTCCGACCAAAGCATCTTTCCAAATGTTACTTTTTTCCTATTCAACAGTATAAACTCATTATTTCAAAATTTCAATATTAATTTCACTTTTATGTGCATAAGCTGCCAGCCTATCCAAATAATGACATGATACCTTTTGACCCTCATATCACGCGCGAATGCGCATAAGTATCAGCCGCAGGCCTATCATATGCGTAAGCATATGATATAATGAGTGCAAGTGAGAAGAATGCATTTATGCATTCGGCGAACGACGAATGTATATCATGAAGCAAGGCTTCATGATATAACAAAAAAGCACCAACCCTATGGCTCATACGTCCATAAAACCGGTACCTTTGAGTGCGCCTCCAGGGGCTCGAACCCTGCACACCCTGATTAAGAGTCAGGTGCTCTACCAAATGAGCTAGAAGCGCGTTTATTAATTTGTTTGCGTTTTCCTTAACGCGAAATTTATTATATAGTATAGTTTATAGAAATGCAACACTTTTTTTAATTTTTTAAATTTCCAAAAATGAAATTTTAAATTCCACCACCACATTTGGTGGTGGAATTTACTCCCGCACAGTAAAGGTTTACTCTTTCATATAAAAATGGTAAGGTTATCTTTCTTTCTGACAGCAGTAGAAAGAAGGATATCCATGAGTAAATATATTCCAGGAAACCAGAAGCACCTTTCCCTTGAAGACCGTATCTATATCGAAAACGAACTGAACAAGGGAGAAACCTTTAAGAACATTGCCCGCTTTCTTTGCAAGGATCCAACAACCATTTCCAAAGAAGTAAGGGCTCACCGTCTATCCGACTGGTATCACAAAGGTACTTTCTATAATGCCCATAACTTTTGTATTCATCGCTTCCATTGCCGGAAAACCAATGTCTGCGGAAAAATCATTCTCTGCGATGTAAAATGCACTTCCTGCCCCACCTGTAATCAAACTTGCAAGGATTTTGTGAAGGAACAGTGCAAAAGACTGGATAAGGCGCCCTATGTCTGTAATGGCTGCACAAAAAAGATAAATCATTGCACCATCGCCCAGAAATACAGATACGATGCACGTTTTGCTGATAGAAAATACCGTGAAAAGCTTTCCGGTTCCAGAGCCGGTATAAACATGACAAAACATGAATTACGCAAAAAGGATGGCATTGTTTCTCCTTTAATCGAGCAGGGACAATCTCCATATCAAATCATTACCAATCATCCAGAACTGGATATGTCAGTCCGTTCCTTGTACACCTATCTGGATCAAGGTCTGTTTACAGCCAGAAACATTGATTTAAAACGTAAGCCCGGCTTCAAGCCACGAAAGTGCCATAAAACACAGATTACAAACAGAACCGTCTTCGAGAAAAGGTTATTCAGTGATTTTAGTGAGCTGCAGTTATCCTCTTTTGTAGAAATGGATACGGTACACTCATCCAGAGAATCCAACAAGACGTTACTGACCTTTTTCTTCACTAAGGAAAAGCTGTTCCTTGCCTTTCTCCTGAATCGTTGTACTAAAGGCGCTGTCCGGCTTATTTTTGACCGTTTAGAAAAACGTATGGGCACCTATGAGTTCTTATCTGTCTTTGAATATATCTTGACAGACAGAGGTTCAGAATTCGGAGATCCTGTCGCTCTTGAAACAGGACTGGATGAAATTCAGCGTACCAGCATCTACTATTGTGATCCCATGCGTAGCGGACAAAAAGGAGGTCTTGAGCAGGCTCACACCATGCTTCGCATGGTGCTTCCCAAAGGAACTAGTTTTGAATTTTTGACACAATGGGATGTGAATCTAATCGTGAATCACATCAACTCCACTCCAAGGGAAAGTCTTAATGGAAGCACGCCTTATGACGCCGCATTAGAGACACTCGGAAAAGAAACCCTAAACGCATTTCAGCTTAAGCGCATTGACCCTGATTTGGTCAATCTAACGCCTAAGCTGATTCGCTTCAACCATTAACAACCACTTAGAAATCTGCTGTCGGACTGGAAATTAAACTTTCACATTTTCCTCACATGACCGGTGGAATTTAGTCTCGCACACTACCTTCCAGTGGTCCGTTTGTCATACCATCAAATCAGTTTTTTCCAAGAAGTTACTCCTATTATAACAGAAATAAGCGTTTTGAGCTTATAAAACTCTTAGAAAATCAAGAACTTTTAAATGAGTGTGGAATTTACTTCTGCACTGGAATTTACTTTTTCAAGTTAGCTTTTTGCGCAACTGACTCATTCTTCCACGCATATTCGCTCAACATTTTGCTTTCTGATGGTTTAATGTTTACACCATTTATTTACTAACGTATATTTATATTATGATTAAAGGGTCAAAAGGTATCATCGATGCATGCTTGCATGCAATTCGATGCATACCTTAGTGACCCGCATATCATATTATAACTATTGGAGGTACATATAAATGAATTTTAACGAAATATTATATGGTGTGGCATATTACGACGAATATATGCCTTACGACCGCATAGAAACAGATTTTAAGATGATACGCGATGCCGGCATGAATGTTATCAGGATTGCCGAATCCACCTGGAGCACATGGGAGCCTGAGGAGGGAGTATTTGATTTTACACACCTGCACCGTATGCTTGACTGCGCAGCAAAATATGAGCTGAAGGTCATTGTCGGAACACCTACATATGCTATTCCATCATGGCTTGCAAAAAAATATCCCGATATTCTCGCTTTAACACATAACGGCAAAGAGCTCTACGGTCACCGCCAGAACATGGATATCACAAACCCTGACTATCTGCACCATGCACAGATTATCATTGAAAAGCTCATGGAGCAGGTAAAGGACTACGACTGCGTGATCGGCTTCCAGCTCGACAATGAGACAAAGCCTTATGACACCTGTTCCAAATACGCTCAGGCTAAATTCGTAGAATATCTGAAAAATGAATTTCCTGACATTGACGAGTTTAACAGGGAGTTTGGACTTGATTACTGGAGCAACCGTGTGGATGACTGGGATGCCTTTCCTGATATCCGCGGCACTATAAATATGAGTCTTGATGCTGAATACAAAAAATTCCAGAGAAAGCTCGTGACAGACTTTTTTGCATGGCAGGCCGATATCGTCAAAAAATACAAGAGAGATGACCAGTTCATCACTCACAATTTCGACTTTGAATGGCACGATTACTCTTACGGCATGCAGCCGGAGGTCAATCAATACGAGGCTGCCAAGTGTATGGATATCGCAGGCTGCGATATATATCACCCTTCCCAGAGCAGTCTGAGCGGCCGCGAGATTACCGCCTGCGGCAATATTGCAAGAGGCATAAAAGGTGATAACTATCTGGTGCTTGAGACTGAGGCAGCCGGAAATCACCCATGGCTTCCTTATCCGGGACAACTGCGCCTGCAGGCCATAAGTCACATCGCAAACGGTGCAGACATGGTTGAATACTGGCACTGGCATTCTATCCACAATGCCATAGAAAGCTACTGGAAGGGCGTGCTCTCCCACGACCTTAGACCGAACAGGCTTTATAAGGAGTGCAGTGTCATCGGAAACGAACTAAAAAAATACGGACACAGGCTGGTAAATTTGAAAAAGACAAACAGTTTTGCAATTATTGCTGACAACGCTTCTCTTACAGGGCTTAATGAATTTAAGCTGAACAACGAAAGTGACTCCAACTACAATACCGTTTTCAGATGGCTTTGCGATGCCCTGTATCTGATGAACATTGAGTACGACGTGATTCCTGCCGCCCCGGCACTTTTTGCTTCATATGAGAATATACTTGTGCCTGCGCTCTATAGCGCAACAGATGAGGTTCTCAATGCCTTAAATGAATTTGTTGCAAACGGCGGCAATATGGTGGTGACCTTTAAATCTGCTTTTTCGGATGAACACCTTAAAATACGCCATGACGTACAGCCTTATATTATAAACAAGGCTCTCGGCATACAGTACGATGAGTTCACCCTGCCTGACGATGTCACCGTAAGTTGTGGCGGCAAATCGTCAAAAGCGCGTGACTGGATGGAGATGGTCGACTGTACCACTGCCACACCTGTTGCTATGTATGAGCACAAGCACTGGGGAGTACACGCAGCTATCACAGAAAACTCTTATGGCAAAGGACGCGCCATGTATCTTGCCACACTTTTTGGTGAGGACACTCTGATAGAAGCCCTAAAGCTTTTCTTCGGCGAGGCAAAAAATGAATTTGATGCTTCTTATCCCGTTGTCATAAAGCGCGGCACCAATATGCAGGGAGAAAAAATCATTTATCTGCTTAACTACTCGGATGATGAGCAGACTGTTACCTGCCATGCAGACGGTCTCAAGAAGCTTTGCGATGACAGTACAGTATCAGCAGGCGATTGTATAGCTCTTGCACCATGGGATTTTAGCATTCTTTATGCAGATTAGCCCACAGCTTAATGTGGCCCTTTAACAGTGCTGTTTTATCCTATGCTTTTTGCTGCAGATAAATATTTCACAAAAAGCTCATTATATAAGGTCTCAATTATTAATTTTTTCATAAAATTTATTAAGTCTTTTGTTTTGGTGTTGTTTGAATTATTTTTCAGTGTTATAATTTCATGCGGATTAAAAAGGTGGTTTTATGAAGAAAATACAGAATAAGCTTATAGAGCTTTTCAACCGCTACAAGCATGTGTGGATTTTATCATACTTTATCATATATCTGACCTGGTTTGGATATTTAGAGCGCACTGTTACCACACATTATCACTTGATTCATCTTCCGATAGATGATTATATACCGTTTTGTGAATACTTTGTTATTCCTTATATCATGTGGTTTGGCTATGTGGCCTTTGGAATTGCTTTCACGGCATTACATGACAAAAAAGAATTTTACAGACTGTGTGCGTTTTTATACACCGGTATGACCGTATTTTTGGTTATATCAACTCTCTACCCGAATGGTCACAATTTAAGGCCTTATTATTTCACGCACCACAATATGTTTACAGCGCTTTGCGAGTGGCTTTACTCCACTGACACACCGACGAACCTGTTTCCGAGCATTCACGTATACAATTCGCTCGGCATTCATTTTTGCGGTGATGCACAGCAGCTATTTCAAGGATAAAAAGACACGTTCAGCACGCATCCTTAGTGCTTTGTGTTCTGATTATACTGTCTACCATGTTTATCAAACAGCACTCAGTATTTGACGTTTCTACAGCCTTTATGCTTGCTTTCGTTATGTACAATGTGGTCTACATCAAAAACTGGATGCATCTGCCACAGAAAAGCGGAAGCTTCCAGGATGCAGCAAACCGCAAGGTTCGTATTTGATTTAATGATTGCAGCTTTCAACTCAAAAAGACATCATCCGGAATTTACACCGGTTGATGTCTTTTTATATTTCACTCATAAAAATGCATGACACTCAAAGTCTGCATATCTGTCCTGTTATCTTACTCTCTCCCTGCTGTAGTCGAGCACCTTGTCCACAGTGGATTTTATTTCTACTGAATTTTTCCTCTGAGTCGAAATTTCTGCGTATGCATCCTCTATCTGCAGCTTATTGCGCTCCTCAAACTTGATAATCTCCTCCTGTGTATTACGGATTGACACAATCTGCTGTCTGCACGCTTCTATCATGTCAACTGAAATCTCGTCACACTGTGAAAACACATGATTGAGTTCCACACCCTGCTTCATGAGCTTTGTCGTAGCAACATTGTTGTCCTTCAGAAGCCCTACAAGGTGGCTCACCTGCTCTTTAAGTGCACTAATCTCAGCTTTTGCCTCTGAAAGCTCCTGTTTAACAGCATCAATTGCACTGTCATATGAAACAGATGCCTCCCTTATGCTCTCAGCAGCCTCTACGAACAGCTTTCCCTGCTCTCCAAGCATGCCCGCCTCTATAGCAGCATTTAGTGAGAGAACACTCATCTGCTTATTCTGTTCCTTCATCTGCGCAGCTATATCCGCACAGCTATCCACATGCTCCTCAAGCCTGTCCGATGTCTCTGACAAGCTCTTAGCCGGAGCTGTAAAATGCTTATTGTTTTCGACAAGCACACATGTATCCTCATGCTGTGTGGCAATTGCCTTTGCCGCACTCTCAAGACTTGTAAGATTGTCCGCAGCCGCCTTTACACACTCTGTAAAGCTGTCGTTTAAGGCTGATATGGCATCCATGCTGTCCTTTGAAAATTCCACCACATTATTTGCATTATCATTCAGCTGCTTAAGGGATGACTCCTCAAGCTGTCTTGATTTCTCCAGCTCATCAAAATCAGCCTCTATAAGCTTTGACTTTGCATTTACATTCTCGAAAAATCCCCTGTCATTATCCAATTGTTCCTTCATATACGCTAATTCCTCAGCGGATATTTTTGCTCTGTTCCCAAACACTGATCTATTCTCCTTTACCGGTTACCTTTTTAGAATATAATATCACTTATAATACTGTATTTCAAACTGCAGTGACTCATTTTCCCTGAATACATTTATCTTTGGTGAATATACTACGGACAGCACTATATTATTGAACCTTCCTCTTTGTGCAGCTTCAAGCGCGTCCGAACCAAACCTTTGCCTGATATAGTCAAAAAAGCTTTCTATATCACAAAATAAATTGCATTGATTGGCGTGCCATATGAGGATATCAAAGAAAGCCTAAGCACATTATTGTTTTTACCCACTACCCACATGCGGCTCACACGTAGATTTTTGTCTGCAAAAACAGGCTTTGGATTGTCCTTTCCAAACGGTGCCAGTACTGAAAACTCAGACACCAGTCTCATTGATACATAATCCACCGGCATCGGCACATCTATATGTATTTTAGGCACGAGGTCATCGTCAGTAAGCGATGCATACTCATTTATTTTCTGACGGAATGGCTCAACGTTTTCTTGTGGCAGTGAAAGTCCTGCAGCCATCGGGTGGCCACCAAACTTCGTGAACAGCTCACTGCATTTGCACATTTCCTCATACATGGAGTACTCCTCTATCGAGCGCCCTGAGCCCTTTACTCCGTCCTCACTCTTTGTGAGTATAAAGGTTGGCTTATTGTATCTCTCCCTGATACGGCCTGCTATGATTCCTGCTATGCTCTCATGCACATCCGGCAGATATATGACAAGCACCCTGTCTTTTTCGTAATTGTCCCTCTCATATATCTCAACTGCAGTTTCGACGCCCTTTTGCAGTCATTTCCTTCCTGTCATCATTGAGCGCTACAAGCTCTGATGCGATGCGCATGGCATCCTCCTGCCTGTCGCATAAAAACAGCTCAAGTGCTCTTTTGGCTGTATCCAGACGGCCGGTCGCATTGACACAAGGTCCAAGAACAAATCCAAAATGATATGCATCTACATTTTCAGCCTCTATATTACAACATTCAAGCAGGGCTTTCATGCCGATATTTGTCGTATGATGAATACTCTTTAAACCGGCCTTTACGAGTATACGGTTTTCACCCGTCAGCGGCATGACATCACCGACTGTTGCAAATGCCACATTCT
>ENA-OQKT01000010-OQKT01000010.1-human-gut-metagenome-genome-assembly--contig:-NODE-10-length-33660-cov-4.020607_pt1 | contig 33660 bp, 38 predicted proteins | sample MGYA00242650_ERZ504801 | MGnify/ENA primary metagenome ERZ504801 (study PRJEB26092, sample SAMD00036396) | human gut metagenome | host: Homo sapiens | study: EMG produced TPA metagenomics assembly of...
TTAATAGTGCGATATTTCTAATTGCAATACTTATTTGTTGCTATTTACAGGATGCTGTAAAAGCAACTTCGGTTACAGCAATTATTATTTTTGGTCTTAGCTTATATCTTGGCTATGGAATGATGTTGAGATTACCAGTCGGTTTTTTACCTACTTATCAAATCAGAATCGTTGTCAGCATGAAAACCTTTTTTCAACCGATAGCTATTTTAGTAGGATGTATATGGTCTGGTATATTAGTATTGCTTTCGTGGATAAAATTTTGTAAATGTGATTTTAAATAGGTGGAGAAAATGTCTAACATAAAATGGATCTTAATTATCATAACAATATTTTTAGTAATACTGCTATTTCGATATATTCAATTAAAAAAACAAATCCGTAATCTTGCGGATCAAGTTAATGAATTGAATTCTGGAAATTCACAGCAGATGTTAGACATTTCGTTGATTGATAAAGATTTAGAAAGACTGGCTGGTATATTGAATCAATATAATATCAAACAACGACAGGCTGTTGCAGGCGTATTACGCAATGAAGAGTATTTAAAAGAATCTGTTGCTAATATATCACATGATTTGCGTACACCTCTTACAGTCATTCTTGGTCATTTACAATTATTGCAAAAAGAAAATTGGGAATCCAGTCAAGCACAGCGTGTAAAAGTGATTTTTAGCAAAGCCGAAAAAATGAAAGAATTGGTAGAAACATTCTATGACCTTTCTATTTTGGAGGAACAGCAGGCAGTTCCAGAAAAAGAAAAGTTTAATATATCTAATATGTTAATAAATTTAATTACGGAAAATGCCGTTGCATTAGAAAAGGAGAATATTTTACCCGAAATAAATCTCCCAGATTATTCAATATACGTATATTCTGATAAAAATATGGTAGAACGAATTTTACAAAATCTGTTGACAAATGCAATTAAGTATTCTGTTGGAACGATAAAAATAACACTTATGGAGAAAGAAAATAATAATATTATATTTACCATTGAAAATCCAATGAGTGACAGTTCAGAAATTGATTGCAATCGACTTTTTGACCGTTTTTATACAGGCGATAAATCAAGACATAATGGAAGTACAGGATTGGGACTTGCGGTAGTAAAAACACTTGTTGCCATTCTTGGCGGAAATATTGTTGCAAAAGTACATGCCAATAGCCTTATTATTACTCTTGAATTATAAAGTATTGAAGATATATTCGTATGATAATTCATTGAAGAGTGGACATCAAAATGTAAAGTCAATAGTTTGTAAAGTTCAGTTACAAACTATTGGCTTTTTTCATTACTGTGTAACAAGTAAATTTACGATAAAGAAATAAGGATAGTCGGCTCTTATTTGTTGCCTGCGGAGCAGATCAACAAATAAATGTTGAAGAATCTGTATAGGAAAAACAGAGAAAACAAGAAGCAAATCACTTCTTATTCTCTCTGCTGTTCAAGATACCGTCAATCGTACCTTGAATGATTTTTAATTCATTATCACTCAATAAAATCAAGTGACGAATCTATCTGACGGCGGGCTGTGTTTTTTTCTAACATTCTTCGCTGGATAGAAATACTCGTCAACAGATATATTGAACATGGTAACTAAATCATGGAATAACTGAAAGCTAGGGTGTTTCCCGATATTTTCGATATCTGCGATATGACGTTCTCCGTAAAAGACTTTATCGCCTAAATCATTTCTGGAAAGCCCTGCTTTCTCTCTGGCTTCTCTGATTGTCAGTCCTAAAGGACGAAAATCAAAGCTGTGTGTATCTTTCTCTTTTCTCATTTTTAATCACCTAGCATGAGTTTATACTTCATGTTGTGCGATTAGAATGTATTAAAAACTCATATATCAGATGTTTTAAAAACAGTCTATTTGTTATTGATGCAAATAGGCTGTTTTCATATTTACAAAAAACTTTTTCAATCCTGCAACAAATCACACCCTGCCGTACAGATATGGTGCGGAAAGAGGGATACATACTTTTCACTTTATAGAGAAAGGGGGGTGTGATTTTGAAACCATCAGACTTCCAAAAGACAATACAGTGTCAGTTTGACTGTAAGCTCAAAAAGGTTGTGAAAGGCATTGTCCGTAACTACCGCAAGGAATTAGCCAGACGACAGGCAAAGGAAGTATCCTTTTGTGAGCTTCCAGAGATTGTTGTTGAGAAATTGATTGTATGGGACGATTACGAAAGTGAATATACAACATTCGATGTGTGCGGTACAGAAATCCGTGTACTTGATGAAGAACTTGCAGAAGCACTGAAACAGTTGCCGGAGCAGAGCCGGAACATTGTATTGATGTTTTTCTTCTTGGATATGAGTGATTCGGAGATAGGCGAAAAGCTGAACATCAACCGAAGTACATCATACAGGCACAGAAGAAATTCACTTGAAGAAATCAGAAAACAATTAAAGGAGAAAAAACAAGATGAAGAATAAGCAACATACACTTCCATCTTTCTACCTCATATCATCAGCCGTAGACGGTAACGAAAACGCCATAGAGAAGCTGTTGCTGTTCTATGAAGCGTACATATCAAAATGCTGTTTACGCCCATTCTACGATGAATACGGCAACGTATACATTGTGGTTGATATGGAATTAAAGGGACGTATCAGAGAAGCCCTTTTGAAAATGATATGTGAATTTGAAATAGACGAACATTAAGTAATATTTGAGCGGAGCATGATTTAACAAACTCCCCTCTTTCCTGTTCCGCTTTTTCTTATCATTCTGTATCAGTCCATTTGTAAAAATGAATTGATACAGGCTGACAAGAGCCTAACAGTTCTTTGACAAGTGAATAAAGCAGTCAGATACGTTTGTGTTTGCAGTGAGCCATCAGAGATTGTACGCCGTGACTTTTCCAATCGGGAAATAGCGATTCATGCAATGATCTGGGAGCGACCGTTGGAAAAGTCGTTCTGCCATGACCTGCAACACAGGATAATGATACACCCGTATGACACGGTTCAGCCCACAGGAATGGGAATGGTTGAGATACCAGCGGAGCTTGCCGAAGCCGTCTGATTGCTTGTAAAACTATCTAACAACGATTTTGCAAGAAAAAATCATCTTAATAGAGCTTTTTTGCTCATCATTTGATATACTGATAGACAAGATATTGAGATTTCCTTATCTGGTCTATGGAAAGGAGGATTATGATTACCGTAACAAAAAAAGACCTCATAGCACTAGGTTATGGAACTTCTTTCTCGGCAGACATCATAAGAAAAGCAAAAAAACTTATGATTGAAAAAGGGCATACTTATTACCAATCCCGTAAATTGGACAGAGTACCCAAAGAAGCCGTGGAAGAATTATTAGGGATTACATTATCAGACACAAACGATTGATTGTACTTCTTGCATATCATGTAAGGAGTGAAATCATGGCAAAAGACCCTATTAAGAAAGCAGATAACGGAACTTATTATTTCAGAGCTAATTTAGGCTACAATCCCATTACCGGAAAACAGATACAGAAATACCGAAGTGGATTCAGAACGAAAAAAGAAGCAAAGGAAGAATATTCAAAACTGGTGTTAGCGTCTACCGAAGAATTAACAACAAAAAAAGATGGCGTTTCTTTTCAGCAATTTATAGAAGAAACCTACCTGCCATGGTATAAAACACAGGTAAAAGAAAGCACTTATCTTAATCGTGCTACTACCATCAAGAAACATTTTTCCTATTTCTACAAAATGGAAACAAACGAAATCGAACCTATCCATGTTCAAAACTGGCAGTTGAAACTTGCAAAAGATTTTAGCCCTAATTACATTCGTATCGTACAGGGAATGCTTTCTATCGCATTCGACAGAGCTATTGTTCTTGGAATTGCGAAGAAAAATCCCTCTCGTATGATAGGCAATATCAAAAGCAAGAAAACCAAAGTTGATTTCTGGACATTAGAAGAATTTCAAAAGGTTATTTCCTTACTCTGTAAGAAAGACTATTATGAACATTATCTGTTTATATCGTTCTGGTTATTATTTATGACTGGTATGCGAATTGGCGAAGCGTCAGCATTACATTGGTCAGATATAGATTTTGAAACAGGCTTGCTTAGCATTACCAAAACATTATATTACCGAACAATGACGGACTATAAATTCGTTGAGCCGAAAACACAGGCAAGTATCCGTACTATTTATATTGATTCAGATACACTCAATGAGCTAAAGGCTTGGCAAAGTGTTCAACAACAGGTTCTTCCCGATTGTCCACTTGTACTAAGTTATAACGGAACTCCAACCAGTAAAACAACGCTTCCCAGAGCTTTGGAAAAGTTGTCAAATTTAGCAGGTGTTCATCGTATTAAAATTCATGCCTTGCGACATTCACACGCTTCATTGCTTATCAGCATGGGCGAAAATCCTTTACTTATTAAGGAACGTTTAGGACATGAAAAAATACAGACAACACTCGGCACTTATGGTCATCTGTATCCAAATACGAATCTTGAAGTTGCTAAAAAACTGACTGGAATATTACAAGTACAATCTGCTACTGAAAGCATTGCTAATTATACCAGCAATCAACATACAGCAATCTATCACAGAACAGTTGAAGAAAAATAATGCAATGAAAATGCAATCCTATAAAGGAAAAGCTGTAAAACCCTTGTAAACAAAGGCTTTACAGCTTAGCTCCAACTATTCAAACTCGGCGTGTTCTTTGTTGTTCTTAACTGTATTTGTTTAATTTTTATGCGAATACACGCCATTTTTTACTTCAATTACATCATTTATTCTGGCTTACTGATTTTCTGTTGCCAAAATGTTGCCACGCCTTTATTATAGCAAATCCTCGTAGATTGACAACCTATTTTTCAAATGTTACGCAATAGAAATCCGTTTTCGGGGATATAGATATAAAATACCGCCTATGCTCCTATTGCGTCTGGAATCCCTTAAAATATACAATGTCATTAACTTAAAAGCAGAAGATATTTATTCCTAAAAGGATTAGATATCTTCTGCTTTTTTTGATATGCTTATATTGTAAAAAGAAGCCATGAACCTGCTCAAAAAAAGGATGTGATTATACATGAAACATTCTCAGAAACGTACATTCATGGATATAGAAAAAATGAGTTCTGATGAATTTAAGGCATTTTGCCGATTAGGTAATAAAAATCATTTTACCAGAATCCGAAAAATGCCTCTTCAGGATCTTCTTTTCACAATGATAAACAGAAAGGGGCTGACGTTGGCATTGGAACTGAGAAATTATATGAAACTTGCTCATCCTGGTGTGTCTATTTCAAAACCAGGATATCTGAAACAGCGTATGAAACTTAATCCAGATGCTTTTTTGGAATTGTATAAATATCATAACCGTAACTTTTATGCAGATTCCACCTTTTCAACTTACAAAAATCATTTAATATTAGCTGCTGACGGCTCAGATATTAATATTCCTACCACTACTGAAACACTGAAACTGTATGGTTCTGCAAGCCGAAAAAACACAAAACCCCAAGCACAAATAGGATTAGGCTGTATTTATGATGTAATGAATCGTATGATACTGGAAAGTGACTGTAATAAGGTGAAATTTGATGAAATGCGCCTGGCCGAAAAACAGATGGAACGAATACCGGAAACAATAGGCAACATTCCCTATATTATTATCATGGATAGAGGCTATCCTTCTACGCCAGCGTTTATACATATGATGGATAAGGATCTTAAGTTTATCGTACGTTTAAAAAGCAGTGATTACAAAAAAGAGCAAAGCAGTTTAACAGAAAATGATCAGCTGGTTAAAATAAAACTTGATAAATCAAGAATCAGACATTACGAAGGGACGCCGGATGGAGAACGTATGAAAGAACTGGGTGAAATTTCATTGCGTATGGTAAAAATCCTATTAGAAAATGGAAATCTGGAAGTTTTAGCTACAAATCTTTCACAAACGGAATTTCATACAGAAGAAATAAAAGAATTATATCATATGAGGTGGGGAATAGAGACTGCGTATGAAACACTAAAGAATCGATTGCAGTTAGAAAATTTTACAGGTACAAAACCTATTCTGTTATTACAAGATATATACAGCACCATATATCTGAGCAATTTAGTCGAAGATATCATATTAGACGCAGAGCGTGAACTGGATCAGAAGGAAACAAACAGAAAACATAAAATGATGATCAATCAGACAGTTAGTATTGGAATCTTAAAAAACGATCTGATTTATATACTTCTTGAAACGGATGATCAAAAGAAAAATATATTATTTCAGCAAATATATGAAGATATCAGTAAGAATCTGGTTCCTATTCGTCCTGATCGGCATTATACCAGAACGAAAGGGCGGTTAGCAGGGAAATATTCAAATACTCATAAAAGAGCATACTAATCTAGAAAATACGAGTACAAAGAGAAGGGGATAAGTATGCCCATATAAAAAACAAAAAGCAGGAATCATAGTTTTATAAATACTTACGATTTCTGCTTTTTGCTAAAGTTAATGACATTGTTAAAATATAAGGTTTCCAGAGCGCCTAAAGCGTAACACCTAATACCTTGACTGGAAGTTAGCAAATAATTTCCTGACGCTCTCCCTGAATCAATACAATTTGACCATCAGACAATTCTATCGAATCGTTGTTAGATATTTCCCCGCAAGGATTTCCTATTTCAGCGTGCGGTATCAGCGGATTTGTTAAATAGCCTAATCCATCAGCAAAATTTCCTGCGGCAATCATACTTCCTGCACTAATCCCCAGATATACCAACCCATTCTCTATTGCTTGTTTTAAAGGTTTTGAAAACCCTGTTCTGTTTACTTCGCCCAGAAGTACTGAGGCATTTCCACCGACAAAAAACAATCATGTCATACTGAGAAAGTTCTTCAACATTCATTAAACGAATCTGTGTGGGTATATCATCAACATAACTTGAATACGTCCTTTTGTATCCGTCGGAGAGCAGAAGTGCTAAATCATATATAAAGATATTACTTATAGGTATCCCCATACTCATAAGTCGCTCCAAGCATACGATAATGCCTTCTCTTGCGCCATCATTTCCGATTGCAGCAGATGGAACAAAAATCACTTTTGTATTTTGGGGTTCTTTGCCGATACATTCCCAAAATAACTTAGTAGTCTTTTCATTCAAACCGCTTGAACTTAAAAAAAGTGTTCTCATTGACCTTCTCACCTCTGATTACATAAATTCCCGATTTTCACTATTCTAAAAATCATATTGCTCCTATCATACCTGCTTCAAACAAAGTTTCAAATGTATTTACTGCACCGCCATGCTCCACAATTAAGCCATCAATTACTTTATCAATGTCAACGCCTGTAAATAACTAATCGTTTGCCAGTTGGTTTTATTTCCAATCCATTCCCCTTTATGTGTACCTTCCATAATAAATTCTGAAATGACATAATCCCCATCACAAAACTGTTTGATAATCTTCATTCTATAATCGGGATATGTCTGCTTAGTTGCTTTTATGTGTTCTTTCATACCGTCAATACCGACTGGAATCAGCTTTTCTCCCATTTTTACACAGCATTCCGGCGATATAAACTCTGCCATTCTCTCAATTTGATTTTCAGATATGATAGTTTCATAAAAGTATTTTATTCTCTCTGCTGATTTCATCGTCCAATCCTCTTAAAGCACATTTTTTATTTACCATACAGCTATTCTACCAGAAGCCGCCATTACTTTCCACACATTATCAAAAGAAATAGCAAATCCCCACCAGCCAGTCAAGAGTAAACTGAACGGCTACGCCGCTCTTGACTAACTGGCGGGGATTCGCTTCATGGCAGCTAAGAGGGCTTTAAGCAGCCCTCCGCCTGTCAGCGGGCTTCCCGATTGTGTTTTCTCCTTGCAGCCCGTTTCTGCTCAGCTTCCATCTGTTCCTGCTGCTTCACCCGGTTAATGACATCGTTTACCTGTTCAGAGCCGACCACCGCCTTTATACGTCCAAAATCCGCCGCCACTATCCGCAGTTCCCGGTTTTCCTCTAAGACTTCTTCTAGCCTGTTTGTCAGCCGCTCGTTTCCGCTCCGTTCCCTGTTATAAGCCGCTTGCAGCTTCGTAAACTTATTTGAAATATCCAGATATGCCGAATAGATAGAGCGCATGACTTGAACCATTTTCATTACAAGCGGTTTCGTCCTTTTTCTCCCGGTATGATTTTGCAGATTCCACAACCGCCGCTTCTGGAAGCGTCTGCTCTGGATCTACAGAAAAGTCTGCCGCCAACTTCTCCATATTTTTAACCATAGGGGCAAGTTCATTCATACGTTTCTGGTATTTATCCGCTTGTTTCTGTGCTTTCTCCGCTTCCTGCCGTGACTTCTTCAAATCCTCCTGCAAAGAAGAAATTTCTTCATCAGTCTGTATTAACTGTTCATGGAGAGTTTCGTTGATTTCTTCAAAAGTAGCGTTTTCTTCCTTCAATTCCGCTTTCTTCGCTTCCAGTTCTGCGACTTCCTTTGCCCGTTCTTTTTTCTCAAAATCCAGAACGGATAAATGCTTTTCATGTGTTCCTTTCTTCTCCCATTCAATCCCATGTTCCAGCATGACAGCGGCAAGCTGTTCTTTCTCATAAGCCACCCACTGATTTAATTCCGTTTCCCGCCTTGTACCGCCTTTAAATCCAAGAACAGATAATGCCTGTTTTAAAGATACTCTTGTATCAAGCCCCCTCTTGCTTCCTGTCGTATACGGTACAAAATCTATATGCATGTGGGGCGTCGCTTCGTCCATATGAAGATAGGCACTAAATACTCTCAACGTAGGATTTCGCCGCTGGAAGTCCTGCATATATTTGTCTAGCACCTTTGCCGCAAGCTGTCCGTTCTCCGTTTTCGCTCCCATGTTGTCCTTATCCCCGATTTGCAGGATAATCTCATGGAATGGCTTTTCCTGCTTGCCGGAACGGATTTTCTCATAGTAATCATCAATCCGGCGGTCACTTCTGGTCAGCTTTTCATTGTACCGAGCGAGTGCTTCATCAAATAATTCGTGATATACGTCTTTGATATTTTCGTTGCAGTATTCTATGTTCAGATAACTCCGTTCCGGGTCAGTGTTCTTTGCATGGAATTTTCTGCTGTTATGGTTGACAGAGCCTTTCCCTGTCATAAAGCTGATCGTTCGCTTCAATCAATATCCTTTCTCCCGTCTGCCGGGTAATCAGCGCCGGATACGGCGCATAAGCTTTGTTACTTTCGTCGAAAGTAACGCAAAAGCACTTTTGACAGCCGTTCCGTCCATCAAAAGCTGCCTTTGCGCTCTGCCGAGGGCTTTTCCGTCCTACGGACGGAGCGGCTATTCCCGCCGCTTTGCTTCCGTCGCCATAGCTTTTCGGATAGCCGAAAGTACGTTCTCTACTGTACATTCCTCCCACCCACACAGCCATACCAGCGTCCGCATTTCTGCCGCAGTCAGTTCCACATCTCCAAAGATTTCATTGAATGCGGCAATCCTACGGGCTTCATTTTCGTAAAAATATTTGTTCACGTTCCGGGTTCCCCATTCCGGCTGAATTATCATCAAATCACACCTTTCTCGTTATCTGCTATCCACAGGAGCGTGTCACGCTCCTGTCTGTTATCATCAACGGAAAACTACCAGCGGAAGCTATCCGGCACTCCACGTTTTTCCAGATATTCCTGTCTGGCATTTTCCCGTTCTTCCTGTGTGGGCGCAGTCTTATATTTCGCATATAATTCATGGCGCACCAGAGAATCCAATTTCTGCTCCAATCCCTGCCGGATTTCATTCAGACAATCATCATCTTCCATTAGATGATAGCGGAGCAGAGATACAAACAATTCATAAGGAATTTGCACGTTTTTCATCACTTAATCCTTTCTGCGTCGGTTTGCGTCGATAGCGTCGATATTTTCTATACCAGCCCACTGTAAAAAATACCGTCGCAACCGACGCATATCGTCGCTTTTACTCTCTCGGCTCAAGCCGTTTCAGAACAATCTTCCTTTCATGCCCTCGCTTATTGTCATAGAAAATTCCATAGTTATTAAGCAACTGACTATTGACTACATTCAATTTTCTGGAAAGCACGTTTGCCTGTATCTGCATATCCGGCAACTGGCTCACAAGTTCTGTTGCTGTCCCCTCCCATTCCGGCTTATCCTCTGTCAGAAAATTGTTGATTGCTTCCAGCAGAGGATTCGGCGGTTGTTTCCACAGTTCCGTCTCCGCCTTTTTAAATTTCCAGACGCAGCACTCCCGGTCAAACTCTATGGTCAGTTCCTGATCCGGCTGGTCACGCCCCACAATATCCAGCACCGCCTCATTGTCAGTGCGCTTTTTCTTGTGCATGATAAACGCCCCGTCTGCCGCTCCAAGCAGCCCGTTTGTGCCGGAAATCATATCAAAGCTGTCCTCGGATTCCAGCTTGCGTGTGTGATGAACCACCAGCAGGCAGATACCGTATTTATCGCTGAACGATTTTAACTTTGTCACAATCTCGTAATCACTGGAATAGCTATACCTGTCCCCGCCAACCTCACGCACTTTCTGGAGCGTGTCAATGATAATCAGCCTTGCGTCTGTATGCTCTTTCAGAAATTCCTCTAATTGCCTGTCTAAGCCCTCATTCAAGGTCTTTGCCTGTGTCGCAAAGTACAGGTTATCCGCACATTCCACACCGAACATACCGGAGAGTCGGCGCTGAAGCCTTGCGTAATCATCTTCCAGTGCCAGATACAGCACCGTCCCCTTTCGGACGGGATAATCCCACAGTGGAAGCCCCATTGCCACATGGTAGGCAAGCTGCCCCATAAAGAACGATTTTCCAACTTTCGGCGCACCTACAAAGAGGTAAGTGCCGCCGTAGAGAAACCCGTCCACAACCGGCGTTCTCGGTGGATATACGGTATCATACAGTTCCGTCATGGAAACGGTTTGAAGCCCGCCGCTCCTGGATTTCTCCGGGTTTTGTGCGGCTTGCAGATTGATTTGTGCTGTTTCATTTGCTATAATTTCTTTGTGATTTTTTGTATTCGGCTGTTCCCTATCTGCGCCAACAGATAATACGGGAGCAGTCGTTTTCATTTTTTCTGTCATTCATCTTCTCCTTTCAGACCGTCTAATGTGATTGCGATTACCTGTAACGTATAGAGCAGTTCGTCATTGTCCGGGCTTAATGCTTCCAGCCGCTTCAATTCCTCGTAGATAGCCGCCATTTGATTTTTTAGAGCCTTATACACCCTCGGATTACCCTGTACCACCACGTCCCGGCACAGCAGCCGCCTTGTGATGTAGTCCTGCTTCGTCAATCCCGACAGTGTCACCAAATCGTTAAGCAGATTCGCTTCCTCGTTCGATACCCGGAACGCTACTGTATGATTGCGCCACCGCCCTTTGTAATCAAGTGTTCTTTCCATTTGTATCCTCCTTTGTCATTCGCTCCATTTCCAATTTTTCTGCCATTTCCGTCTGCACCGTAGGGAATAAATGAGCATAGCGGTAAGTGATTTTCTCCGCTTCATGCCCCATGCGCTCCCCAATCGCCAACACCGAAAATCCCATGTCGATTAACAGAGAAACCGCACTATGACGAATATCATGCACACGAATCTTTTTCACTCCTGCCTGCTTCGCCCCTCGCTCCATCTCATGGTTGAGATAGGATTTCGTGACCGTAAACAACCGCTCGTCTGGCTGAATGTCGTAAAGCATTTTGATATATTCCCGTATTTCCTCACAGAGAAATGGCGGCATTTTGATTGTACGGTTACTCTTTTTTGTTTTCGGACTTGTGATAATATCCCGCCCTTTAGATCGGTGAAACGTCTTGCTGATTGTGACTGTCTGCTTCTGAAAATCAAAATCAGCCGGAGTGAGCGCCAGCAGTTCGCCGGAGCGGATTCCGCACCAGTAAAGCATTTCAAAGGCATAATAGGAACGGGGCTTATCCATCATGGCTTCGGAGAATTTCAGATATTCCTCTTTCGTCCAGAAGTCCATTTCTTTCGGAACCTCATTTCCCATTGTGCCGGCCCGCCTTGCCGGATTGTAGGGCAGGTTATAGAAGTTCACAGCATGGTTGAAAATCGCTGTAAGCTGGGCGTGTATGGTTTTCAGATAATCCGCCGAATAAGGCTTCCCTTTCTCGTCCCGGTACGCCATGAGTTCATTCTGCCATGCGATAATATCTTTTGCTTCAATCTCCGCTATCTTCCGATTTCCGAAATACGGTAAAATCTTTGTGCGGATTACATGGCTTTTGGATTCCCATGTGCTTTCCTTGACACGCTGTTTCTTGTCGGCTTCGTAAACCTCAAAGAAGCTGGCAAATGTCATATCCAGCTTTGCACCTTGTTTCAGCATGGCTTCATGTTCCCACGCCTGTGCTTCCCTCTTCGTAGCAAATCCTCGTTTCTGGGTCTGCTTCCGCTCCCCTTTCCAATTCGTGAAACGATAGATTACCCGCCACGTTCCTGTAGCATTGTCTTTGTATACAGCCATTCAAATCATCTCCTTTCCGCTTAATCGCTGTAACAGACCTTTTTATGAAAAAATGTAGCGTTCACACGACCAGCCACCGTCAGATAGCCCTGTTTCTGTAATTCTGTGTTTAGTTCCCGCACAATCTGGTAGGCTTTTGACTTTGACACCCGCAGTTCCGCTGCCACTTCCTCCACAGTCATAAATGATTTTTCTGCCATTCAGTTATCCTCTCCTTTCTTTATTTAACTGTTTTTGTTTAAGTTATATCCATGATACTAAATAAATTCCGTTAAGTCAAGTGGTTTGCAGAAAAATCTTAACTTTTTTTATTTAAGTTCCTCTTGCTATTCCTATTGCACCATGTTATACTAACTTCAACAGAAATGTTTAAGTCAAGAATGGTTGTATCACTATAACTACAACGGAGGTTTTATTATGGCAATCGGCAAACGAATCCGCTTTTTCCGTAATCGGAAAGGCATGACGCAAAAGCAGTTAGGCGAAATCCTCGGTTTTCTCGGAAAGACCTCTGATGTCCGTATGGCGCAGTATGAATCAGAAGCCAGAACGCCGAAGCAAGACCTTGTAAAAGAAATGGCAAATATCTTTGATGTCAGCCCACAAGCAATCACAGTCCCGGAGATTGACAGCTATATCGGGCTTATGCACACACTTTTTGCGTTGGAAGATATGTATGGACTGAAAATCGGAGAGATTGACGGGGAAGTGTGTCTGCGGCTGGACAAGTCCGACTATTCCACCTATTCCTCCATGTTCAAAATGTTCCACGCATGGCAGGAACAATCTGCCAAGCTGGAACGGGGCGAGATTAGCAGAGAAGAATACGACCAGTGGCGATACAAGTACCCAGAACTTGACACCTCTGGACATTGGGTGAGTGTTCCCTCGCAGGCGGTCAGTGATATGCTTGCCAAAGAATTTCAGGAAATCGAGAAAGAAGAAAAGAAAGCGTCTAAAAAGGAAAAGCAGAAATAAGCATAAAAAGACCTTGCCGATGTTCAGTTTCCATATCTGAAAATCAGCAAGGTTTTTCTCTTATTGAAGTATTCTGTTATTCAGTGAGTGATACCCAAAATGTTGCCAAATCGTTGCCAAGGCTTAAACAAATTTGCTTACAACCAGCATAAATAAAGGCTTTTTCAAGTTCATTTCATCACTCAAACTCCAGACAGACAGTATGCCATATAAGTGAAAATCATTGATTTTAAGGCATTTTCAGGAACTATCAACCACTAAAATCTATATAGAAAAAAATAAAAAATGCAATAAAAATGCAATCGAAGTACATTCAGATTTATAAGATAGACCAGCAAAACCTCAATATCTTTCCTTTATAGACGTTCAGAATTGAGCGTCTATTTTTTTACCCCAAAACCAGAAAGGATGTGATACTACGAGGAAATCACCACCGCCGGAGCGTTCCCCTCCGCTTCCAGACCAGAATCCGAAACCAACCATCAAACACAACATTCAGAAAGGACAGGTACATCTATATGGAATTAAAATTCGTTATCCCCAACATGGAAAAGACATTCGGCAACTTGGAGTTTGCCGGAGAAGACAAAACAGAACAGAGAAGAATCAACGGACGCATGGCGGTACTCTCTCGCAGCTTCAACCTTTATTCAGACGTACAGAGGGCAGATGATATTGTGGTTATCCTCCCTGCCGAAGCCGGAGAGAAACATTTTGACTTTGAGGAACGTGTGAAGCTCGTCAATCCCCGTATCACCGCAGAGGGCTATAAAATCGGCACAAGGGGCTTCACCAACTACATTTTGCACGCTGACGATATGGTAAAAGCGTAAGGAAAAGGAGGACATCAGACTATGAGATTAGCAAACGGAATCGTGATTGACAAGGAAGCAACATTCGGGGCATTGAAATTTTCCGCCCTCCGCCGTGAGGTTCACCTCCAGAATGAAGACGGCTCGGTATCAGAAGAAATCAAGGAACGTACCTATGACTTAAAATCCAGAGGACAGGGGCGTATGATTCAGGTTTCTATCCCTGCCAGCGTGCCATTAAAAGAGTTCGATTACAACGCAGAGGTGGAACTTATCAATCCGGTGGCAGATACCGTGGCAACGGCTACCTTTCAGGGGGCAGAGGTGGACTGGTACATCAAGGCGGAGGATATTGTCCTGAAAAAAGGGGCTGCCATGAATCCCCATCCGCCGAAGAAAGACACTCCCCCTGTAAAATAACAGGAACCTAAAAAATCGAAAGGAGGATTGTTCCCATGAAGCAGCTTTTCCCCCGTGGAAAACGTATCCGCCCCACGGATAAAGACCTTGTGTTCCATACTGCCCTTGCCGCCCTATTCCCCGTCTTCCTGCTGGTTGTCCTGCTGTTTCATATCCGGCAAATTGCCGGAACCAACTGGCAGGAAGTGTCCCTCTCCCAGATAGTACAGGATGTAAACATCCCTTATCTGTTATTCAGTATGGGCGTGGCAGGGCTGGTGTGTCTTGCAGCCGTTCTTCTGTTCTGGCGATACCGGAGGGATGAAGTAAAGCAGCTCATCCACCGCCAAAAGCTGGCAAGGATGGTATTGGAAAACAAGTGGTATGAATCGGAACAGAGAAAGGAAGACGCTTTTTTCAAGGACTTGTCTTCCAGCCGTTCCAAAGAAACCATCACTTACTTTCCCAAAATCTACTACCGGATGAAACAAGGCTTGCTCCATATCCGTGTGGAAATCACCTTGGGGAAATATCAGGAACAGCTCTTAAACTTGGAGAGAAAGCTGGAAAGCGGCTTGTACTGTGAGCTGACGGATAAGGAATTAAAGGATTCCTATGTGGAGTACACCCTGCTCTATGATACTATTGCCAACCGTATCTCCATTGAGGACGTACAGGCAAAGGACGGCAGGCTCCGGCTTATGGAAAATGTCTGGTGGGAGTATGACAAGCTCCCCCATATGCTCATTGCCGGAGGAACCGGCGGCGGAAAGACCTACTTCATCCTGACCCTCATTGAAGCCCTGCTCCGCACCAACGCCGTCCTGTTCGTGTTAGACCCAAAGAACGCCGACCTTGCGGATTTACAGGCGGTTATGCCGGATGTGTACTACAAAAAGGAGGATATGCTCGACTGCATTGACCGTTTCTATGAAGAAATGATGAAACGCAGCGAAGACATGAAGCTCATGGAGAATTACCGGACAGGGGAAAATTACGCTTATCTGGGGCTTCCTGCAAATTTCCTTATCTTTGATGAATATGTGGCATTTATGGAAATGCTCGGCACAAAGGAAAATGCCGCTGTCCTCAACAAATTAAAACAAATCGTTATGCTTGGGCGGCAGGCTGGCTTCTTCCTGATTCTCGCCTGCCAGCGTCCAGATGCAAAGTATCTGGGGGACGGAATCCGTGACCAGTTTAATTTCCGTGTGGCTCTGGGGCGGATGTCGGAAATGGGCTATGGGATGATGTTCGGGGAAACCACAAAGGATTTCTTCCTAAAGCAGATAAAAGGGCGTGGCTATGTGGATGTGGGAACCAGCGTTATCTCGGAATTTTACACGCCCCTTGTGCCAAAAGGACACGATTTCCTCAAAGAAATAAAAAAACTAGATAGACAGCTGGCAGGAAGTGCAGGCGGCGTGCGAAGCGAAAGCCGCAGAAACGGACTGACCTGCTGTGGCTGGTGTGCCGCAAGGCACGCCAGCATGAACCCCTCGTATCTAACAGAGGGGTACAAATCGACAGGCAACAATCAAACAACAGGGCAGAATCCCACGGTACACAAGGGATTTTCCCCATATCCGGCGTATGTCAACAAAGCTCTGAAAGTTGACATACGCATTTTTAGACAGGAGGGATTTTCACTGAATGAAGAAACATGGGTACGGGACATTAAAGAGAAACGGGAAAGTTACGGTATCTCACAACAGAAACTTGCCTTAGCTGCCGGAATTACCCGTCCGTATCTGAGCGATATTGAAACGGGCAAGGCTCACCCATCCGAAGCATTACAGAAAGCCATCTCAGAAGCTCTGGAACGCTTCAATCCAGATAATCCCCTTGAAATGCTCTTTGACTATGTTCGGATTCGCTTTCCTACTACGGATGTGAAGCATATCGTGGAAGACGTGCTGCGGTTAAAACTCCCCTACTTTATCCATGAAGACTACGGCTTCTACTCTTACACAGAGCATTACTATCTGGGGGATATTTTCATTCTAGTATCGCCGGAGCTGGAAAAAGGGGTGCTGCTGGAACTGAAAGGGCGTGGCTGCCGCCAGTTTGAAAGCTATCTGCTGGCACAGGAACGGAGCTGGTATGAGTTTTTTATGGACGTTCTCATGGAGGACGGCGTGATGAAGCGGCTTGACCTTGCCATCAATGACAAAACAGGAATCCTGAACATTCCCCATCTGACAGAGAAGTGCCGGAATGAGGAATGTATCTCGGTCTTCCGCAGCTTCAAAAGCTACCGCAGCGGCGAACTGGTACGGAGTGGGGAAAAAGAATGTATGGGGAACACCCTGTATATCGGCTCCCTCCAGAGTGAGGTGTACTTCTGCATTTACGAAAAAGACTATGAGCAGCACAAAAAGACATGATATTCCCATTGCGGACGCAGAGGTAAAGAATCGTTTTGAAATCCGGCTGAAAAATGAGCGTGCCTTTTACGCCATCCGTGACCTGTTAGAACATGACAATCCAGAACGGACAGCCTTTCAAATCATCAACCGCTATGTCCGGTTCGTGGACAGGGACAATGCAAAGCCCCGTTCTGACTGGCGTATCAATGAGGAATGGGCGTGGTTTATAGGGGAACACAGGGGAAGTCTGAAACTGACAACCAAACCGGAACCCTATTCCTTTGAACGCACCCTGCACTGGCTCTCCCATCAGGTAGCCCCCACGTTAAAACTGGCTCTCCGTCTGGATAAGATGAACCACACCCAGATTGTCCATGACATCATCACCCATGCAAGGCTGACGGAAAAGCACGAAAAAAATCCTGAAGCAGCAAGCTGCCGCTGCAAAGGAGGTGGTGCTTTAACGGCGGCAATTTTAGAACCTAAGAACCTTACAGCAAAGAAAGGAGCTTTTATGAATTTCGGACAGAATCTTTACAACTGGTTTTTATCCAACGCCCAGTCCCTTGTACTGCTGGCAATCGTGGTGATTGGACTGTACCTTGGATTTAAGAGGGAATTTTCCAAACTTATCGGCTTTCTGGTGGTGTCCCTTGTAGCGGTCGGTCTGGTCTTCAATGCAGACGGTGTAAAGGATATCTTACTGGAACTGTTCAATAAGATTATCGGTGCATAGGGAACCCATTTTACACTTCCGTTATGGAGCAAGCTCTGATTGCTTCATGGCGGAAGTCCACTAGGGGCTTGTGGAGCGTAACTCCCCAAAAACAAATTGTATCTATATTTTAAATGTGTTATAATTTCAAAAAATTTAGAAAGAGGTAATCACATTGAAATATAGAATAAATAGTATAAGTGTTCCTTTTGGTGGCATATCTTGGGAACAGTACACAACTGAAAAAGATAGAATTGAATATTTGTTTTTTTATTTAGAGTCAAAACGCATATTAACAAATCCGATTGAAATGGAATTACCAGACCAATGCGTACATTCAGTATTGGAAATAAAAGCTGAATTAGTTAATATAGCCAAAGACTTTGATTTTAGCTCTAATGTAAAAAAAGAACTACGTCAACTGATACAAATATGTAATAAATATCTGGATAATTTGAATAAACTCAATCTGCCACACATTATCTACAAAGAAAATGATAGATGGGCTGATTTGAATTTTTGATTCAGCTATGAAACAGTTTCGAAGTGGATTTAAGAAATCCATTGAAAATCTGTCAAAAGAAACTAATGTGGTTGTAACTTTTACAATACCTGAAAAATGGTGATTTTATAGTGGATATATTTGAAACAGCTCATTCTTATTTGAATTAGCTGTTTTTTATATACCTTAAATCAGAAAGGACGTGATACCGATTGAAGAAATGAAAATCTACATCCTGAACACCACAAGGTTTTACCATGAGGATTTTGAGGAATATCCTGGGGCATGGTTTTCCTGTCCTGTGGATTTTGAAGAAATCAGGGAACGTCTTGGGGTTCAGAGTGAGGAAGAAATCGAAATTGAAGACTATGAGCTGCCGTTTCCATTGGAGGGCAACACAAGGCTCTGGGAAATCAACGCTCTTTGCCGGATGGTACAGGAAATGCAGGGAACGCCCCTCTATTATGAAATGGATGTGGTACAAAAGCGGTGGTTTCCCAGCTTTACGGAATTTATCGACCACAAAGACCAAATACACTGCTATCCGGTGCAGGACGGAGAATCCCTCGCCCGTTATCTGGTGCAGGAGGTACAGCTATTTGGGGAAGTACATCCAGACCTGTTGAACCATATCGACTACGCTGCCATTGGTCGGGAACTGGAAACCAGCGAAAACTACCTGTTTACGGACAATGGTATCTTTTATTACCGCTAAAAGGAGGTGGAGTAACTTGGAAGAAATGCGGATTTACATTGCCAACTTAGGCAAATACAATGAGGGCGAACTGGTAGGGGCATGGTTCGCGCCGCCTGTGGACTTTGAGGAAGTCAAAGAACGTATCGGTTTGAATGATGAATATGAGGAATACGCCATCCATGATTATGAGCTGCCCTTTGAGATTGACGAATATACCCCCATTGAGGAAGTCAACCGCCTGTGTGAATGGTGGAGGACTTACCGGAATATATTCAGGAGGAACTATCAGAGCTGCAATCCTACTTTGGCAGTATCGAAGAACTCTGTGAGCATGAAGACGATATTATCTGTCATTCTGGCTGTGACGATATGGCGGATGTGGCTCGCTACTATCTGGAAGAAAGCGGACAGCTTGGCGAACTTCCGGCACACTTACAAAACTATATCGACTATGCAGCCTATGGGCGTGACATGGAATTGGAGGGAACCTTTATTGTCACGAACCACGGCGTATATGAAATCATACGATAGACCCGTCTGTATCTCTTTTTGGAAGTACAGGCGGCTTTTTTATTTCAGGGGCGGCTTTTGCTGCCCCATCTTTTAGAAAGGACAGACACTATGAAGAAAATACGAAGCTATACCAGTATCTGGTCGGTGGAAAAGGTACTCTATTCCATCAATGATTTTAAGCTGCCATTACCCATCACGTTCACACAGATGGCGTGGTTCGTGGTGTCGGTGTTTGCAGTTATGCTCTTGGGGAACCTCCCTCCCCTTTCATTCATTGACGGGGCATTTTTAAAATACTTCGGCGTACCCTTTGCCCTCACTTGGTTCATGTGTCAGAAGACCTTTGACGGGAAGAAGCCTTACGGCTTCCTGAAATCCGTACTGGCATATCTGGTACGCCCGAAACTGACCTATGCAGGAAAGCCCGTGAAGCTGGAAAAGGAATATCCGGCACAGCCCATCACGGCAGTAAGGAGTGATATTTATGGCATATCCGATTAAGTATATCGAAAATAACCTTGTGTTCAACCATGACGGGGAGTGCTTCGCTTACTATGAGCTGCTTCCCTACAACTATTCCTTTTTAAGCCCCGAACAGAAATATCAGGTACACGATTCCTTCCGTCAGCTTATCGCCCAGAACAGGGACGGAAAGATTCACGCCCTGCAAATCAGCACGGAATCCAGCATACGGGCGGCACAGGAACGCTCCAAACAGGAAGTGACGGGCAAGTTAAAGGACGTTGCCTGTGCAAAGATTGACGCACAGACCGAAGCCCTAATTTCCATGATAGGGGAAAATCAGGTGGACTACCGCTTTTTTATCGGCTTCAAGCTGCTTGTCAATGAGCAGGAAGTCACCATGAAACAGTTTCGCAGGGAAGCAAAGACCGCTGTTTCCGACTTCCTCCATGAAGTCAACCACAAGCTCATGGGGGATTTTGTTTCCATGAGCAATGAAGAAATCTGGCGGTTTCAGAAGATGGAAAAACTGCTGGAAAGTAAAATCTCACGCCGCTTTAAAGTCCGGCGGCTGGATAAAGACGATTTTGGTTATCTGATTGAGCATTTATACGGGCAGACCGGAACCGCCTACGAAGATTATGAGTATTACCTGCCAAAGAAGCGGTTTCAGGAAGAAACGCTGGTGAAATACTATGACCTCATCAAACCCACCCGTTGTCTGATAGAGGAAAACCAGCGGTATCTGAAAATCGAACAGGAAGACGGGACAGTTTATGCCGCCTACTTTACTATCAACAGCATTGTGGGGGAACTGGACTTCCCATCCTCGGAAATCTTTTACTATCAGCAGCAGCAATTCACCTTTCCCATTGATACCTCTATGAATGTGGAGATTGTCACAAACCGGAAAGCCCTCTCCACGGTGCGGAACAAGAAAAAAGAGCTGAAAGATTTGGACAACCACGCATGGCAGAATGACAGCGAAACCAGTACAAACGTGGTGGACGCTTTAGACAGCGTGAATGAGCTGGAATCCACCTTAGACCAGAGCAAGGAATCCATGTATAAGCTGTCCTATGTGGTGCGTGTGACGGCTCCCGACTTGGAAGAACTGAAACGCCGCTGCAATGAGGTGAAAGATTTTTATGACGATTTGAACGTGAAGCTGGTTCGCCCCTTTGGGGATATGCTGGGGCTGCATGGGGAATTTCTCCCTGCCAGCAAACGGTATCTGAACGATTATATCCAGTATGTCACCAGCGACTTCCTCGCTGGTCTTGGCTTCGGGGCAACCCAGATGTTAGGGGAACCGGAGGGCATTTATATCGGGTACAGCCTTGATACGGGAAGAAACGTGTACTTAAAGCCTGCCCTTGCCAGTCAAGGGGTAAAAGGCTCCGTCACCAACGCCCTTGCTGCCGCTTTTGTCGGCTCCCTCGGCGGTGGAAAATCATTCAGTAACAACATGATTGTCTATTATTCCGTATTATTTGGGGCACAGGCTCTCATTGTTGACCCAAAAGCGGAACGGGGACGCTGGAAAGAAACCCTGCCGGAAATCGCCCATGAAATCAATATCGTAAACCTGACTTCGGAGGAACAGAACAGGGGCTTACTTGACCCGTATGTGATTATGGAGAACCCAAAGGATTCTGAATCACTGGCAATCGACATCCTGACCTTTTTAACCGGCATTTCCAGCCGTGACGGGGAGAAGTTCCCTGTTCTTCGGAAAGCTATTCGTGCAGTAACAAACAGTGAAGAACGGGGGCTTTTCAAAGTAATTGAGGAACTACGGGCGGAGGGAACCACCATCAGCACCAGCATAGCCGACCATATCGAATCCTTTACGGACTATGACTTTGCACACCTGCTCTTTTCGGATGGGGATGTCACACAGTCCATCAGCCTTGAAAAGCAGCTCAATATCATTCAGGTAGCGGATTTGGTGCTGCCGGATAAGGAAACCTCATTTGAAGAATACACCACAATGGAGCTGCTTTCCGTGGCAATGCTCATTGTAATCAGCACCTTTGCCCTCGACTTCATCCACACCGACCGCAGCGTGTTCAAGATTGTGGATTTGGATGAAGCATGGAGCTTCTTACAGGTGGCACAGGGCAAGACCCTTTCTATGAAGCTGGTTCGTGCCGGACGTGCCATGAACGCAGGCGTTTATTTTGTCACCCAGAACACGGACGATTTGCTGGATGAAAAACTGAAAAACAATCTGGGCTTGAAGTTTGCGTTCCGTTCCACGGACATCAACGAAATCAAAAAGACCCTCGCCTTTTTCGGAGTGGATTCCGAAGATGAAAACAACCAGAAGCGGCTCCGTGACTTGGAAAACGGACAGTGCCTCATCAGTGATTTGTACGGGCGTGTGGGCGTGATACAGTTCCATCCTATCTTTGAAGACCTGTTCCACGCCTTTGATACCAGACCGCCCGTAAGAAAAGAGGTGGAATGATGGTGATACATAGAACTTCCAACCGACCGCAATTCCCAGTTCCTCATCACACAAAAAAGGGCTTGTCTTGGAAGACGGCAGGAAAAGTGATTGGCAGGGTGCTTCTGGCACTCCTGCTCATCCTCCTGCTGCTTGCAGTCTTCGGCACAGCCGCCCACGCTGCCGGACTGGTGGATGATACGGTGGACGTTGCCAACGAATACAGCAAATATCCTCTGGACAACTACCAGCTTGATTTTTATGTGGACAGCGGATGGGACTGGCTCCCGTGGAACTGGCTGGACGGTATCGGAAAACAGGTGATGTACGGGCTGTATGCCATCACAAATTTTATCTGGACAATCAGCCTGTACCTTTCCAACGCCACGGGGTATCTGATTCAGGAAGCCTACTCGCTGGACTTCATTTCCTCTACGGCGGATTCCATTGGGAAAAATATGCAGACCTTGGCAGGCGTTACCACAGGCGGCTTGTCCTCGGAGGGATTTTATGTCGGGTTCCTGCTGATTCTCATTCTGGTGGTGGGGCTTTACGTTGCCTACACAGGGCTTATCAAACGGGAAACCACAAAAGCCATCCATGCCGTTGTGAATTTCGTGGTGGTGTTCGTGCTGTCCGCTGCCTTTATCGCCTATGCTCCTGATTATATCGGGAAAATCAATGAATTTTCCGCAGACATCAGCAATGCCAGCCTGACCCTTGGCACAAAGATTGTGCTGCCGAACTCGGAAAGTCAAGGAAAAGACAGCGTGGATTTGATACGGGACAGCCTGTTTTCCATACAGGTCAAGCAGCCGTGGCTCCTGCTGCAATATGGCAACTCGGATGTGGAGAGTCTTGGGGCTGACCGTGTGGAACGCCTGCTCTCAACCAGTCCAGACGAAAACAACGGACAGGACAGAGAAGAAATCGTAGTGGAAGAAATCGAAGACAGGGAAAACACCAACCTTACCATCACAAAGACCATCAACCGCTTGGGAACCGTCTTCTTCCTGTTCATGTTCAATATCGGTATCTCCGTTTTTGTATTCCTGCTCACGGGGATAATGATTTTCTCACAGGTGCTTTTTATCATCTACGCCATGTTCCTGCCTGTGAGCTTTCTCCTTAGCATGGTTCCCTCTTTTGAGGGGATGTCTAAACGTGCCATTACGAAACTGTTCAACACCATCCTTACCAGAGCCGGAATCACCCTGATTATCACGGTAGCGTTCAGTATTTCCACCATGCTCTACAACCTGTCTGGGGAATATCCGTTCTTCCTGACGGCGTTCTTGCAGATAGTGACCTTTGCCGGAATTTATTTCAAGCTGGGGGATTTGATGGGGATGTTCTCCTTGCAGAGTGGGGATTCCCAAAGCATGGGAAGCCGTATCATGCGAAGACCCCGTATGCTCATGCACGCCCATATGCACCGTTTACAGCATAAGTTGGGACGTTCTGTGGCGGCTCTTGGGGCTGGAACGGCTGCCTATCATGCAGGAAAACAGGCTGGCTCAGACCAGAGAACTGCTTCAACATCTGGTTCTTCCAAACGGACGCAGGCAGACCACAACAGACCAGACGGGCAGGCAACACCGGAAAAGGAATCTGCATGGAAACGGGCTGGCTCTGCGGTAGGTGCGGTGGCAGATACCAAAGATAAGATAGCCGATACTGCCGGACAGCTTCGGGAGCAGGCAAAGGATTTGCCTGTCAATGCAAAGTACGCCCTTTACCACGGGAAAACACAGGTATCAGAGGGAGTACGGGATTTTACTTCCAGCGTGACCCAGACCCGAACTGCCAGAGCCGAACAGCGGAACGCACAGGCAGAAAGCCGCAGACAGACCATTGCAGAACGCAGGGCGGAACTGGAACAGGCAAAACAGCCGCAACAGACAGCTTCCGAATCCCCCAAAGGGGCGGCTCCCGTCCATGAACGCCCTGTTACTGCAAAGCAGCCGGAAGATTTCCGACATCATGCAGATACCACTCATACAGGAAAACCAGCCATGCAGCCGGTTTCCCCATCCATCAGGGAACGGGGACAGGTTCCTTATGGGGGAACTGTGGCAGAACGGGCTTCGGTTCCGGTGGTAAAGGCAGCTTCCATCCACCATGAACAGATACCGCCTGTACGGACAGAACGCCAGATAGTCCCATCTGCTTCCATATCCCAGCCAGATGAAAGACAAAAAGCGGCTCCCACTATCACACAGGCTGCTCCCCACCCGACAAGACCTTTCCAGAACGATACGGCTCCTGTGATACCGGAAAGAAAACGGGCTGCCCCTGTGGTAAAAGAATCGAACTTTACCATCCGGCGTACCACCGCCAGAAAGGAGTGGACAAAAACGGTAACAGCGGCTTCCAAACAGAAGAAAGGGGAGAAGCCATGAAGTTAAGACACCTTTTCTTTGCCTGTTACGGCGTGTTCGTGATAATGTTCTCCCTGCTCCTTTTGGTGGTGATTGTCTTCTCGGATGAGGAAGACGGAGGAAGCAGCGGAAACCTTATCTATGGGGGCGTGAGCGTATCACAGGAAGTCCTCGCCCATAAGCCTATGCTGGAAAAGTATGCAAGGGAATATGGCATAGAGGAATACTTAAATGTGCTGCTCGCCATCATTCAGGTGGAATCCGGCGGCACGCTGGAAGACGTTATGCAGTCCTCGGAATCTCTGGGGCTTCCCCCGAACTCCCTGAGTACAGAGGAATCCATCAAACAGGGCTGCAAATATTTCTCGGAACTGCTCGCAGCGGCAGAAACAAAGGGCTGTGACTTAAATAGTGTGATTCAGTCCTACAACTACGGCGGCGGTTTCCTAGACTATGTGACAGGACGTGGGAAAAAATACACCTTTGAACTGGCAGAGAGCTTCGCAAGGGACAAATCCGGCGGAAAGAAAGTCACCTACACCAACCCTGTTGCCGTAGAGAAAAATGGGGGCTGGCGGTATTCCTACGGCAATATGTTCTATGTCCTCTTGGTATCGCAATACCTGACCGTGGCACAATTTGATGATGAAACGGTGCAGGCTATCATAGAGGAAGCTTTAAAGTATGAGGGCTGGACGTATGTGTACGGGGGCGATTCCCCCTCCACTTCCTTTGACTGTTCGGGACTGGTGCAGTGGTGCTATGGCAAGGCAGGAATCGCCCTGCCACGGACAGCACAGGAACAGTACAATGTGACGCAGCACATCCCCCTGTCCGAAGCAAAAGCAGGGGATTTGGTCTTTTTCCACTCCACCTACAATGCTGGAACCTACATCACCCATGTGGGGCTGTATGTGGGAAATAACCGGATGTACCATGCCGGAAATCCCATTGGTTATGCAGACCTGACAGGCTCTTACTGGCAACAGCACCTTGCCGGAGCCCGACGAATCAAACAATAAGAAAGGATGAACCGATATGATTCAGATTAGAAAAGAGGATAACCAGAAAAAGCAGAAAGAAAAGAAACTGAAAGTTTACAAAGTCAATACCCACAAAAAAACTGTGATTGCCCTGTGGGTGCTGCTGGCAGTGAGCTTCCTGTTTGCCGTCTATAAGAATTTCACGGCGATAGACATTCATACTGTCCATGAAACCAAAGTAATTGAGGAACAAATCCTCGACACCCACAAGATAGAGAATTTTGTGGAGAATTTCGCAGAAGTCTACTATTCATGGGAACAGTCCGCCGCTTCCATTGATAACCGGACAAATGCTTTAAAAGGCTATCTCACCGGAGAGCTGCAAGCCCTGAATGTAGATACCGTCCGAAAGGACATCCCCGTATCATCTGCCCTGACTGATTTTCAGATATGGGAAATCACAGAAGAAAAGGAGCAGCATTATCAAGTGACCTATACAGTGGAACAGCGTATCACAGAGGGAGAATCCGGTAAAACCGTCCGTTCCGCCTATCAGGTGACGGTCTATGTGGATGGCTCTGGAAATCTGACGATTATCCAGAATCCAACCATCACCAGCGTTCCCGTAAAATCCGGCTATACGCCAAAAGCGGTACAAAGTGACGGTACGGTGGATTCCATAACCACGGAGGAAATCAACGAATTTCTCACTACCTTTTTCAAGCTGTACCCTACGGCAACCGCAAAGGAGCTGACCTATTATGTGAATGAGGGCGTGCTGAAACCTGTGGGGAAAGAATACATTTTCTCGGAACTGGTGAATCCAGTTTACAATCGAAACGGAAATCAGGTGACAGCTTCCCTTGCAGTGAAATATCTGGATAACCAGACCATGACAACACAGGTATCGCAGTTTGACCTTGTGCTGGAAAAGAACGGGGAAAACTGGAAGATTGTGAAATAGTTATAGAAAAACGTGCATTTCTCATTTGAGATTTGCACGTTTCTCTTATAAAGTATTTCTTTTTAAAATTTATCATTAGTCTTTATATTTTTGATTAGCTCCCAATAGTAGTGTGTCAATTGCTTCGGATAATTCTTTTCTTACTTTATCAGGATTAGAAAAAGCATATCTTAATTGTAAAGTTGTATAACCATGAAGCATACCTGTTACCATGTTCAAAATTTCAGTGGTCTTATCAGGATTAAAGCCACATGAGCAAATAAGTGTTTTAAGTAAAGATAGATAATCATTAAAAATGATTGCTGTTTCCTCTGTTCCATTCCAACTAGCCCATTGAATTATTTCATAAACACCGGGATGTTCAATCATATAATTAAGATATTCAACTGCCACTAATTTTAATGCTGAATCCCCTGTCTTACCGATTGCTGCACGAATCATTTTTTCATTCATAGTACGCATACCACTATGTGCTATCTCCCTAAGAAGTTCATCCAAACTTCCTATATGATTATATAAGGAGGGGGTACGAATCCCTAAATTTTCAGCAATAGCTTTCAAAGAAACATTATGAAGTCCATTTCTATCAGCCATATCAGAAGCAGTTTTTATAACTTCGGCTTTTGTAACTCGCATATTCATTTTCCTCTTTCTACACATCATTTACTTCATTTTAAGTAATCAAATTAATGAAGTCAATAATTTGGTTAGAAAAAATGAACTCTTGTATTGACAAACAGTCTTATAATATTTAAAATTACTAATATAGTTAGTTTTTACACTATTCAAATTAGTTTACGAAAGGAAATACAAATATGTGTACAAGATTTGTGTATAATGGAAAAGAAACCATTGTTGGGTTCAATTTTGATATTGACCTTTCTGAATGGGAACATACTGTAATTGCCGAAAAAGACCGTTTTTTTATAGGGATAAAAATGTCCGATAATAAGTACCACTCTTTTCACGGAATCAATAGAAATGGGAATGTTGGCACATTGTTGTATGTACATGGAAATGACAATGCACAATTTTGCGGTAATGAATCATGCTATCCAATAGCTGATTTGACAGAAAACTTTATAAAAGGCAATCTCTCTTTTGACGATTCATTGGAAATAGTGAAAAAAAAGAAAATTACTTATGCACCTGACACTACTATGCAGGCTATGTTTTCGGATAGAAATGGGCGTGTTCTCATTATTGAACCGGGGATTGGGTATCGCTTGGAAAAAGAAAAATATTCCTTAATAACAAATTACTCCATTTTAAAACCAGAATTGACTAATCCATATGTTTTATCTGGGGATAACAGATATGAAAAGGCAAAGGATTTACTGCAAGGATATGGAGAAAACTTCTCTATTTCCAACGCCTTTGATGTACTTAGGTCAGTACGTCAGGAAGGACTTTGGGCAACCAGAGTTTCTTTTATATATTCCGTTGCTAAAAATAAGGTATATTATGTGTTGAACAATGATTTCAAAAATATTGCAGAGTATCAATTCTAATATCACTGCAATTATAAACGAAAGTGGAGGATTTACATTTCCCCCACTTCCTTAGATTTGACAATACCATCTGCAACGCTTTCCATAATAACAAGGTCAGCGTCTGTGAAATTGTCTATTTTGTTTTCTAACTGCCTGCGTTTGGTGCTTTTCACCTGACTGCTGGCAGGCAAGAAAAACTCATCCACTGATACATTCAGCAGAGATACAAGGTCGTAAAGCACCTGTAAACTTGGGTGTTGCCCTTTATTCTCAATGTTGGTTAAATAGCGTGGGTCAATCTCAATCATTGCTCCCACCTGTTCACGGGTCAAACCCTGTTTTTTACGGGCTTCTTTTATGGCAAGCCCCAACGCCCTGAAATCATATTTATCTTCTTTTTTACGCATAATACACCACCTCCATACATTTTACTGTTCCTGTTATAATAGTGACAGGTATAGAAAAACGTATTGTATAGTTGTACAGTTCCTATTATGCGTATCAAAGATAAAACTATGCTGCTGAAACGGAAATAAAAAAAACCGTTATTTGGCAGTACACTTTTCTTGCGTCAAAAACTCATAAATCTTTCCAGACGACGGTTTGACAAAAGCCGCCGTCTTTCTTTTTTCCAGAATATATGGAGGTTGTATTAAAGTCAGCTTTTTTTAGGCTCCGGCGGCTTACAGGAGGAAGCCGCTATGCAAAATATTTTCTTAAATATATCTACATTCGGTAAACCGTTAAAAAAAGCCATCCACCTACACTAGAAAAGTCTGACCCTCAATGTGGTTTTTCAGAATACATAGAAAGAACTATCGAAGCACACAAGCAGAAATATCGTCTGTTTGCGTGCTTTTTTAGTTGGAAGAAAAAGTTTTTAAATTTTTCTTTTCAAAACGCAACTGCACCCCCTGTCCTGTCGGGACTAAGAGCGAAAAGGGGGAAAGAAGCAGAAACTCCTATCAACTCGCTCCCTTTCAAGGCTGGAAAGGGGGTGAGCAATGATGAAGCCATCTGAATTTCAGACAACCATAGAGAATCAGTTTGATTATATCTGTAAAGTCGCTATGGAGGATGAACGCAAAGACTATTTTAAAGCGTTATCCAGACAGTGTAAACGGGAAACCCTGTTCTGTGATATGGATGATTACACTGTCAACTTATTTTCTTCCAAAGACACCTATCCATCCCACTTCCATACTTTTGAAATGGATGGATTTACTGTCCGTATTGAAAACAGCCTGTTAGCCGAAGCATTAGAAAGTCTGGACGGAAAGAAACGTGACGTTATCCTGCGATATTATTTTCTTGGATTTGACGATACGGAAATCTCAAAAATTCTGGAAGTCAACCGTTCTACCATCCAGAGAAGAAGACACGCCGGACTGGAATTTATCAAAAAATTTATGGAGGACGAAGCATGACAGCAAAGCACCCTATGATTCCGTTTCCTGTGATTGTAAGGGCTGCGGACGGCGATATTGAAGCAGTCAACCAGATTGTACGCCATTACAGCGGTTTTATTGCCAGCCGTTCCATGCGTCCCATGAAAGATGAATATGGGAATACCCACATGGTTGTAGATGAAACCCTACGCCGTCGGATGGAAACACGTCTGATTGCAAAGATTTTATCTTTTGAAATCAGGGAACCAAACTAAAAATAACGCTCGCCTGTGGAAGCGTGGACAAACTCATGCTTCCCAGACAGAGCTTGCCAGTCTATTAAAGTGCATTATCACCAGTGCATTTTAACAGGCTGACAAAGCCGGATTGTTCCTTGAAAAAGAAAGCGTCTAATCAACGCAGCATAAAGCAGCCGAATACGTTTCGATAGAAAGAGAGCCGTTGGGCTGGCACGCCGTGACCCACCAAAGGAGGGATGAAACCGGATAGCGATTCCTGCCAGCGTTCCATAAGCAGCTTACCGCAAAAACTGCCGCCATGACCTTTCTATTGTGATAATGATACTTCCGTACAGCCTTAGTCCGTGTGATGATGTAGCACCGCTGGCAAAGGGTACGGCTGGATGAGAACCATGCAGGGGTGAGATTCCCATGAGCTTTAGCGAAAGCTGTTCGGCTTGCTTAGATACCATTTTGAATTAGAATTTTTCATTCAAAATCAAATAACTATTTGCAGGAAATACAATCTTAATATTACTTTTGCCACAAAATCTGATATAATATAGACAGATATTGAGGGTTCCATATCTGGTCTATGGAAAGGAGGAACATGATTACAGTAACAAAAAAAGACTTAATAGAACTGGGTTATGGAACTTCATTCGCAGCAGACATCATAAGAGAAGCAAAAAAACTTATGATTTCAAAAGGGCATACCTACTATCAGTCACGCAAACTGGACAGGGTTCCCAGAGAAGCTGTGGAAGAATTGCTAGGGATTACTTTTACTGATAAATCAAACTGATTGTACTTCTTGCACATTTATGTAAGGAGTGAAATCATGGCAAAAGACCCTATTAAGAAAGCAGAAAACGGAACTTATTATTTTAGAGCAAACTTAGGTTTTCATCCGATTACCGGAAAACAGATTCAGAAATACAAAAGTGGATTCAAGACAAAAAAAGAAGCCAGAGAAGCATATTCAAAACTTATGCTGACATCCACAGAAGAATTAACAGAAAAGAAACAGCAGCTATCTTTTCAACAGTTTATTGAGGAAACTTATCTTCCTTGGTATAAAACACAAGTAAAGGAAAGCACCTATCTGAACCGCCGTTCTACCATTCAGAAGCATTTTTCATACTTTTACAAAATGACGGTGGATGAGATAGAACCCATTAACGTCCAGAACTGGCAGCTTGAACTCGCAAAAGAATTTAGTCCAAACTATATCCGTATTGTACAGGGTATGCTCTCCATTGCCTTTGACAGAGCAGTTGTTCTCGGTCTTGCAAAGAAAAATCCATCACGAATGATAGGAAACATCAAGAGCAAGAAAACAAAAGTGGATTTCTGGACACTGGATGAATTTCAAAAGGTAATTTCCCTGCTCTACAAGGGAGATTATTACGAACATTACCTTTTCATTTCATACTGGCTCTTATTTATGACCGGAATGAGAATCGGAGAAGCCGCAGCCCTGCAATGGTCGGACATCAACTTTGAAACCGGACTTTTAAGTATAACGAAGACGCTGTACTATAAAACAATGGACGAATACAAATTTGTGGAGCCAAAGACACAAGCCAGTATTCGCACTATCTATATTGACACAGATACCATCAAAGAATTAAAAGCATGGCAGGAAGTACAGCAAAAGGTTTTAAAGGACTGCGACCTTGTACTAAGCTATAATGGGATTCCCACCAGTAAGCACACCCTCCCACGGGCATTAGAAAAACTTGCTGGATTGGCAGACGTACACCGTATCAAAATTCATGCACTCAGACATTCCCATGCTTCCCTGCTCATCAGTATGGGAGAAAATCCTTTATTGATTAAAGAACGTCTGGGGCATGAAAAGATACAGACCACGTTAGGAACCTACGGACATTTATATCCCAACACCAACGTAGAAGTTGCCAAAAAATTAACTGGCGTTCTCACCTATACTCCGGCAACAACCAGTGTTGCCGATTACACCAGCAATCAGCATACTGCAATCTATCACAGAGCCATTGAATAAAAAAATGCAATCAAAATGCAATTCTAAAAGGAAAGAGCCTCAAAACCCTTGAAAATAAAGGCTTTGAAGCTCTGCTCCAACTATTCAAACTCAATAGTTCCCGGTGGCTTACTGGTCAAATCGTAGAATACTCTATTGACTCCCTTTACCTCATTTATAATTCTGCTCATCACTGTCTGAAGTACCTCAAACGGTATCTCGGCTGCTTCGGCTGTCATGAAGTCCACGGTGCGGACTGCACGGACTGCAACGGCATAATCATATGTTCTCTCATCACCCCATGACACCTACTGAACGCATGTTGGTAAGGGCTGCAAAGTACTGGTTTGGCATCCATGATGGTTCCTCGCCGTGGGCCTCTTTGTACTCTTTTGCTGCCTTTTCCACTTCGCTTCTGTAAATCCAGTCTGCATCCTGGACAATGCGTACCTTTTCGGCTGTGACTTCGCCGATGATACGGATTCCAAGGCCTGGGCCTGGGAATGGCTGACGGAATACAAGATAGTCAGGTAATCCAAGCTCCAGTCCGACCTTGCGTACCTCGTCCTTGAAGAGGTTTCTGAGTGGCTCCACGATATCCTTGAAATCAACATGCTCCGGGAGACCTCCTACGTTGTGGTGTGATTTGATGACTGCAGATTCTCCGCCGAGTCCACTCTCCACTACGTCCGGATAGATGGTTCCCTGCGCAAGGAAGTCAACCTTTCCGATTTTCTTAGCTTCTTCCTCGAATACACGGATGAATTCCTCACCGATGATTTTACGCTTGCGCTCAGGCTCTGTGACGCCTGCAAGCTTGCTGTAGTAGCGCTCCTGTGCATTGACGCGGACAAAGTTGATGTCGAACGAACCGCCTTTGCCGAATACGCCCTCTACCTCATCACCCTCGTTCTTGCGGAGAAGTCCGTGGTCTACGAATACGCAGGTGAGCTGCTTGCCGATTGCCTTGGCAAGGAGTGCTGCGAGCACTGATGAGTCTACTCCGCCTGAAAGTGCAAGGAGCACTTTACCGTCACCGACCTGCTCTCTGATTTCGTCGATTGTGTTTTTAACGAATGAATCCATCTTCCATGTGCCTGCACATCCACATACGCCACGGACGAAATTGTAAATCATCTGTGTTCCGTTCTTGGTGTGAAGTACCTCCGGATGGAACTGTACTGCATATAATTTCTTCTCGACATTCTGTGTTGCGGCTATTGGGCAGTCTGCAGTGTGCGCAACTACCTCAAAGCCCGGTGCAGCCTCTGCAATTCTGTCGAAATGACTCATCCAGCATACTGATTCTGATGGCAGATCCTTGAACATCACGCCGTTTGCAGAATATGTGATTTCTGTCTTTCCATACTCTCCAACCTCCGGTGTGATTACCTTTCCGCCTAATTTATGCATCATAAGCTGTGCACCGTAGCAGATGCCAAGCACCGGTATTCCCAGCTCAAACAGCTCTTTCTGGTATGATGGTGAATTCTCTTCATAACAGCTGTTTGGACCTCCTGTAAGGATGATACCCTTTGGATTCATTTCTTTGATTTTCTCAATGTCTATTTTGTATGAGTAAATCTCACAGTACACGTTGCACTCGCGGACACGGCGCGCAACAAGCTGATTGTACTGACCACCAAAGTCTATGACTATGACCTTTTCCTGATCCATGTTTTCCTCCTAATTGTTTATTCGCTATGCTGCTGTTTTATAATCTTTGAAACATCACGTAATTGCTGTTTGCCACACTGTGGTGTAAACAATAACAAAAACATAACATATGTTATCTGCTGCCATCTCATTGATTACGTAA
>ENA-OQKT01000012-OQKT01000012.1-human-gut-metagenome-genome-assembly--contig:-NODE-12-length-31808-cov-3.559357_pt1 | contig 31808 bp, 29 predicted proteins | sample MGYA00242650_ERZ504801 | MGnify/ENA primary metagenome ERZ504801 (study PRJEB26092, sample SAMD00036396) | human gut metagenome | host: Homo sapiens | study: EMG produced TPA metagenomics assembly of...
GCTTTGCCTGCTCTTTCGTATGACACACTATCTCAAAATGGTACGCTTTGTTGGGGTCGCTTATCGAGCCCGCTGCCATGAAAGCTCCCCTGATAAAGGCTCTCTTGCAGCATGTCTGCATAAGAAGCAGTCCGTCTGCGGTCTGTCTGTTGACAGGCTGTGCCGTGATTTTTAAGCGCTGCAAGTATTTTTCCGGTATCCTGCTCATCCAGCGCCTTTGTGGTATCTGTGCCAAAGGCACGCTTCATAAGTGTGGCATATTTATTTAAAAGCAGCAGGTTTTCGGTGTCGAGCTCAAGTCCCTTTGTTTTTTCATTGATACGGCCCGAAAGCTCTATGATGCCTGCAAGCTCAGCGAGCTGACAGTGCCTGCTCTTTGATACCTGCTTTGCCAGCTCTTCCTTTACATCACTGGAAAACGACATGTTATTTACCTCTCAATGCATCCTTTCCTATGTCGCGATGCTCTATCTTAAGTCCATAGTCATTACAGCCGCTAAGCCTCTTGTACAGCTCGTTTGCAAGCGTTACCGAGCGGTGCTTGCCTCCGGTGCAGCCTATAGATATAACAAGCTGGTTCTTGCCCTCAGAGATATAGTTTGGAATGAGAAACTTTATCATATCATCAAGCTTGTCGATAAACTCATTTGCCTCCGGAAACTGCATGACATAGTCCTGTATCTCCTTATCATTGCCGGTTTTCGCGCGCAGTCCGTCCACATAGTAGGGATTTGGACGAAAACCTCACATCCATAACTATATCAGAGTCTGACGGTATGCCATACTTGAAGCCGAAGGACAGTATCGTGATAAACAGATTCTTGTAATCCTCATTCTGCACAAATATCTTTTCCAGCTCAATTTTAAGCTCCCTTGTGAGAAGCTGGCTTGTGTCTATGATATAGTCAGCATTGTCCTTTAAATACTGCAGCTTTTCCCTCTCAAGCACGATGCCCTTATTGATGCGCTCACTTCCTGCGAGAGGGTGATTACGCCTCGTCTCCTTGTATCGCTTTACAAGCACCTCATCCTCAGCATCGAGGAAAAGTATCTCATACGGAAAATTTTTCTGCCTTAGCTGCTCGAGTGTCTGTGGAATCGCATCAATTCCTGAGCCGTTTCGCACATCTATGCCGACTGCCACCTTGGACACATCACTGTGAAAGGTGTTTGAAAAGTCTATGAGCTTATCTAATAGCTGTATAGGCAGATTGTCTATACAGAAATATCCCATATCCTCCATCATTTTCATTGCTGTGCTTTTTCCGGCACCTGACATGCCCGTCACTATTACAAATTTCACTAGAATTCTCCAATCATCTTAACTTCCGGTTCGAGCTTTACTCCAAACTGCTTTAAAACTGTTTCCTGCACGTCTTTTATGAGTGTCAGGACATCCGCTGCAGTGGCTTCGCCCTTATTGACTACAAAGCCACAGTGCTTCTCCGACACCTGTGCATCTCCCACGCTGTAACCTCGAAGGCCTGCATCCATGATAAGCTTCCCTGCAAAATAGCCCTCCGGTCTCTTAAAGGTACTGCCTGCACTTGGGTACTCAAGCGGCTGCTTCTCCACTCTCTTTGCGCGAAGCTCTGCCATATATGACTTTATCTCATCCTTAGGCTTTGGTGTGAGTCTGAATCTGGCTGACAGCACTATATAGCCCTTTTCCGGGACTATGCTGTGCCTGTAGGATAAGTCAAGCTCATCCCTTGTGACAGTCTTTAGCTCGCCCTCTGCTGTGAGCACTGTGGCATCGATTAGGACATCCTTTATCTCTCCGCCGTAGGCTCCTGCGTTCATGACTACCGCTCCGCCAACACTTCCCGGGATGCCCGATGCAAACTCAAGACCTGAAAGCGATGCCTCCGCTGCCTTTGCCGCCACTGCTGCAAGGATAGCCCCTGCGCCGGCTGTGATGATATGACCGTTGTCTTGTGCTGTGAGATCCTGCGCTGTGCTTTGCTGCGCCACAGCTTCTGTCACATCGATTTCGGACAGGCCTTTTCCAATACCAATTACAAGGCCTCTGATGCCCTTATCTCCTACCAGCAGATTGCTTCCGTTTCCTATCACTGTAACCGGCATATCACATGCCTTAGCCATCTCTATAAGCTTTGAAATCTGGCTCATATCAGGCTCTGCATAGTAATCTGCCGGGCCTCCTATGCGGAATGTCGTGTGTTTTTTCATCGGCTCATCCTGCAGGAGACCAAGCTGCGGCAATTGTTCTGTTACACTTTTTACAAATGTCTGATTCATCTTATATTCCTTTAGCCTATGCTTCCTTCAAAAATGCAATGTAGCCTCTGAATGCCTCATATAAATCGACCTTGCTGATGATTTCCCATGGCGCATGCATGTTGAGCACCGGCACACCGCTGTCAATAACATTCATGTCATAGTTTGCGAGGATATATGCGATTGTTCCGCCGCCTCCCTCGTCTACCTTTCCAAGCTCCGCTGTCTGGAATGAAACATCTGCTGTATCCATGATATTTCTAAGCCTTGCAACATACTCTGCGTTGGCATCGTTTGAGCCTGATTTGCCTCTGGCGCCTGTATATTTGTTGAACACAAGACCCTTTCCGAAGTATGCCGAGTTCTTCTTTTCCATAACCGATGGATAGTTCGGGTCAAAGGCTGCTGATACGTCTGATGAGAGTACCTTTGAGTTTTTCAGTGCACGTCTGACTGCAAGCTCGCTATAGTCTCCTGCCAGGTTCATCACCTCTGCCACACAGTTTTCGAAAAAGCGTGACTGCATGCCGCTGGCTCCCACTGAGCCGATTTCCTCTTTGTCCACAAGCAGGCATACACTTGTATATTCCGGTGTGCCCTCTATCTCAAGCATAGCTCTGTATGAAGGATATGCGCACACTCTGTCGTCGTGGCCGTAACCCATGATCATACTTCTGTCAAGTCCGTAGTCTCTTGCCTCTCCGGCAGGTACAACCTCTATCTCTGCTGAAAGGAAATCATCCTCGTCCACACCGTACTCCTGTGAAAGTATTGTGAGGATATTGGCCTTTACTCTCTCCTTGATATCCTTGTCGTCCTCGTCCTTTTGGGGTCCCGGTATGCTTCCAATGAGCACATCAAGGCTCTCGCCCTTTATGACCTCTGAAGCCTTCTTGCCCATCTGCTCGCCTGACAGATGAATAAGCAGATCGCTCACACCCACTACAGGATCATTTGGCTTGTCTCCGATATTGACTGTCACTGTGCTGCCATCCTTTTTGCAGATGACTCCGTGAAGTGCAAGCGGCAGTGTAACCCACTGATATTTCTTGATGCCGCCATAGTAATGTGTATCGAAAAGTGCCATGTCTGTGTCCTCGTATAAAGGCACCTGCTTTAAGTCCATTCTAGGTGAATCAATATGAGCTCCAAGGATATTCATACCCTTCTCAAGAGGCTTACTGCCCACGATAAACAGCGCCAGTCCCTTTCCCATATTGTTTGCTATTATCTTATCTCCTGCCTTTACGCTCTTTCCTGTCTCTATGAGCTCATCAAGGTCCACAAAGCCGTGTCCTGTGGCGTCAGCATAAACTGCTGCCGTGCACTCGCGCTCTGTCTTGCAGCCGGATATAAACCTTCTGTAATCCTCTGCAAATGCAAATAATTTTTCTCTTTCAGGTCCCTGGGGATATTTCTCCCAGGTCGTTTTTCTTTTCTATTGCCATGATTTATTATACCTCCGAATTTTTTGTAAGATTTTCCTGGACGCGGCGATACAGCTCCTGAGCTGCATTGTAGCCCATCTTCTTTTGTCTGTGATTGACTGCTGCTGTCTCTACGATGACCGCCAGATTACGTCCCGGTCTGATTGGCAGTGAATGACACACTACCTTGTTGCCGAGATACTCGGCATATTCTTCCTCGAGGCCGAGTCTGTCGTAATCTGCCTCCTTTTTCCAGTCCTCGAGCTTGATTACGAGATCTATCTGCTGTTTTTCCTTTACACACTCTACTCCGTAAAGTGTTTTGACATCGATGATTCCGATGCCTCGAAGCTCTATAAAGTGTCTGGTTATCTCAGGCGATGTGCCCATGAGCGTATGCTCGTTGATCTTTCTGATTTCCACCACATCATCCGTCACGAGACGATGGCCTCGTCTGATGAGCTCGAGTGCGGCCTCACTCTTTCCTATACCGCTCTCACCTGTGATCATAACTCCCTCACCGTATACATCTACCAGCACGCCGTGCACTGTTATGCATGGTGCGAGCTGCTCACCAAGACAATAGATGAGCTCAGCCATAAAGCTTGATGTGGAGCGGCCTGTTGACAGCACCGGAATACCGTGCTCTCTGGCCTCTTCCATAAATATCTCATCCGGCTGTAAATCTCTGCAGAAGATGATACATGGTATATCAAACTCCATGAAGCGGCTATAGCGCTCTTTTTTCTCGCTGTCGCTCATCTTCTCTATATAAGTATACTCTACATTTCCGATAATCTGTATTCGTCTCTCCTCAAAATGCTCAAAATATCCTGAGAGCTGAAGCGCCGGTCTGTTGACGTCCGAGCACTCTATCGTCCTCTCCTTTAGATTCATCTCTTTTGTGAGATTGTTGAGATCGAGCAATTCTGCTACCTTTGCAACTGATACTGAGTGTAATGCATTCATTCGCGGTCCCCCTTGATGTATATTTGTTTTTTAGTATACCACAGATTAGCTCCAAAATCTACGTGGCAGAGTGGAAAAATGCATACACTGCCTGTGCTGCTTTCTCGTTCATGGTCTCTGTCTGCATAAGGTCTTCGACATCTGCTTCCTTTATCTTCTCTAGCGACTGGTAGCGGCGCATGAGCGCCTTTCTGCGTGCCGGCCCTATGCCTTCAATATCATCAAGCACCGAATGTACCTGACTCTTTGAGCGTAGTGACCTATGAAACTCTATTGCAAAGCGGTGTGCCTCATCCTGTATTCTCGTGATGAGCTTGAAGCCTTCGCCGTGGCGGTCGATAGGTATCTCCACATTGTTGTAATAAAGACCTCTTGTGCGGTGGAAATCATCCTTCACCATGCCACACACAGGTATGTCGAGTCCCAGCTCGGAAAGCACCTGAAGACATATATTTACCTGACCTCTTCCACCATCCATCATTATAATATCCGGAAAACGGTTGAAGCTGCCTATTTCCTGTGGAGAGCCATCTTTTTCAAGCTGCTTCTGTTCTTCCATGCCATGTGTAAAGCGGCGTGTGAGCACCTCGTGCATTGACGCATAATCATCAGGTCCTGTAACTGTGCGAAGCTTAAACTTTCTGTAATCGCTCTTTTTAGGCTTGCCCTTCTCATACACTATCATGGAGCCGACGGTCTCAAAGCCGTTGATATTTGAAATATCATAGGCCTCCATACGGTTTAAGCCGTGTAAGCCCAAAAGTCCCTCGATTTCCTTTACAGCTCCTATTGTGCGCCCCTCTTCTCTCTTTATCCGTTCCTTATCCTGGCTGAGCACTAAGAGTGCGTTCTTGTAGGCAAGCTCAACAAGCTTTTCCTTCATGCCCTTCTGCGGCACTTTTATATTCACCCGCCTGCCTCGCTTTTCGCTGAGCCACTGCTCCAAAACAGCCATATCCTCTATCTCGCTCTGCAGCATGACCTCGCGCGGTATAAAAGGTGTTCCGGAATAAAACTGCTTCACAAAGTTATTTAGCACATCATCCGCTGCCTCCTCGCTTCCGACCCTCACATGGAAATGGTCTCTGCCTATCAGCTTTCCGTTTCTTATGAAAAATACCTGCACCACTGCATCAGTATCGTCATTTGCAAGTGCTATGATATCCTTATCCTCGCCGTCGGCATTTGTTATCTTCTGCTTCTGTGCTACCTGTTTCACACTATTTATCAGATCCCTGTATTCAGCCGCCTTCTCAAACTCCATGCTCTCTGAGGCCTTTAGCATTTTATCGCTAAGAGCCTTTAATGTCTGCTCGTAGTCGCCGTTTAAGAAATCTATAGCGCCCTTTACAGATATGGCATACTCTTCCTTCGTCACATACCCCTGACATGGTGCATTGCACTGGTGTATATGATAGTTGAGGCACGGCCGGTCTGCTCCTATATCACGCGGCAGCCTGCGGTTGCAGGTGCGAAGCTTATAGATTTTGTTTATCAGATCTATTGAGCTTTTCACCGCAGAGGCACTCGTATACGGACCAAAGTAACGGGATTTGTCCTTTTTCATCTGACGCGAAAACAGCACCCTCGGATAGTCCTCTCCCAGTGTCACCTTGATGTACGGATATGTCTTGTCATCACGAAGCATAGTATTGTACTTTGGTGTATGCTCCTTTATCAGATTGCACTCCAAAACAAGGGCCTCAAGTTCAGAGTCGGTAACTATATACTCAAAATGATCTATATGCTCTACCATCTGTTTTTTCTTGATGCCCTCATTGTGGCTCGCCTGAAAGTACTGATGTACTCGCTTCGTCAGGCTTTTGGCTTTGCCAATATATATGATTACATCATCCTTGTCATGCATAATATAAACTCCCGGGGCATCCGGGAGTTTTTTTAATTCTTCTTTGATATCAAATGTTTTTTCCATATTCGCTCTTTGGGTTGTTGTGGAGTTTCGCACCTTCAGGTTGTGTGGTTGCCGGCATGGCACACAGTGTATTCCTCAGGAAAATATGAAGTCAGCCGCGGGGTTTCTCTCCGTTTGGTTTTCTTTGTTTGCAAGGCTTTTTCGTCCCTTTTCTTGCCCGGAAGCCCGCGGCAGTTCATATTTTCCTTCTGAACACACTGTGTACCCTCCGGCTTTTTCAGTTTATGTGTGCGAAACTCTTTTCTACTGCGCTTTTTTGTACGAAATTCTTTTTTCGCTCTTTCGCTACGCGAAAATTGCTTGGTTGCTCGTTGTGTTCGAAAATTGACCTATAAGGTACTAGTTATTCAATGTATTATCATCCGGCGCTGTATATTCGGAAGATTCATTTGTATCTGCAGGTTGGTCTGTGTCGTTACGAAGAAGTGGATCTGCTGCTAATGTCGTATCTTTCTGTGCATTTTCCTGCTCTTTGCTCTCTTCACCATCTTTTTCCTCGTCCGGATCTGGGAGTCCCTTCATATCGCGGAACATCTTCATGAATTCCTTACCTGTGATTGTTTCCTTCTCGTAGAGATAATCTGATATACTGTCGAGGATTTCTCTGTTTTCATCGAGGAGCTTCATGGCCTCTGCGTAGCTGCTGTTGATGATTGAGAGTACCTCATCATCTATCTGCGATGCTGTATTCTCTCCGCAGATTAATCCTGCTCCGCCCTCTAAGTACTGGTTTTGTACTGTTGCAAGGCACATCATGCCGAATTTATCTGACATTCCGTACATTGTTACCATAGCACGGGCTATCTTTGTGGCATTTTCTATATCATTTGCGGCTCCGCTTGTGACTGAGTTAAATACCAGCACCTCTGCTGCACGACCTGCCATATATGTTGTGATTTTGGCGAGAAGTTCATCCTTTGTCTCAAGGTATTTCTCCTCTTCAGGTGTCTGGAGTGTATATCCGAGTGCTCCCATGGTACGTGGTACGATTGTGATTTTCTGTACAGGCTCTGTATTTTCTGCAGGGCTGATACAAGTGCGTGTCCAACCTCATGGTATGAGACGATTTTTCTCTCTTTATCACTCATGACACGATCCTCTTTTCCTTGCCGCCGACTGCTACAAGCTCGAAGGCCTCAAAGAGATCTGACTGGTTTACAAGCTGTCTGCCGTTTTTGACTGCATTGATGGCAGCCTCATTAATCATGTTTGCAAGATCTGAGCCAACAAGTCCTGCTGTTGCAAGTGCCAGTGCATCGAGGTCTACCGACTCATCCATCTTGACATCCTTTGAGTGTACCTTTAAGGTCTCCAGACGTCCCTTTAAGTCAGGCTTGTCAACAATGATTCTTCTGTCAAAACGTCCCGGACGAAGAAGCGCCTTATCGAGCACCTCAGGGCGGTTAGTTGCTGCTAATATAAGTAATCCCTTTGATGTATCAAAGCCATCCATCTCTGCAAGGAGCTGGTTTAGTGTCTGCTCACGCTCGTCATTGCCACCGCCGTATCTGCTGTCACGGCTCTTTCCTATTGCATCTATCTCATCGATAAAGATAATACATGGTGCCATCTTTTGCGCTTCCTTGAACAAATCACGCACTCTCGAAGCTCCGACTCCGACAAACATCTCCACAAAGTCTGAACCTGCAAGTGAGAAAAACGGTACTCCTGCCTCTCCTGCTACTGCCTTGGCAAGGAGTGTCTTACCTGTTCCCGGAGGTCCCACGAGAAGCGCACCCTTAGGCAGCTTTGCTCCGATATCTGTATATCTCTTAGGATTGTGAAGGAAATCAACAACCTCCTGGAGAGATTCCTTGGCTTCATCCTGTCCCGCAACATCCTTGAAGGTGACACCTGTGGACTTCTCCACATATACCTTGGCAGTCGATTTGCCGACTCCCATTCCCATGCTGCCGCCCATCTTCTTTGAAACAAATGCTAAAAGCACCCACAGCAGAATAAGCGGAACTATAAAGCTTAATATATTAAAAATCCATGTAGATGTATTATCAGGTATCGCTGCCTTTATCTCAATAGACTTGCCCTCTGAGGTCTTTGCTTTTTTGAGTGTCGGCACAAGCTCATCATCAGCCACACGGCCTGTGTAATATGTGATGTCATAATTCTTGTGTCCGTCATCCACAAGCTTGTAGTCTATCTCGTAGGAATCAAACTCCACGCTCTTGACATTACCCTTGTCGAGCTGTTTTATGAAATCACTGTATGACTTTTCCTGTGTGCTGGCATGCGATATGCTGTTTGATATAAGTGCATACACAAACAATGCCACGAGTGTCAGCAGGATAAATGCCATGATCCCTTGTCCGCCACGGTTGTTTCTGCCACCATTTCCACCAGATCTGTTACCGCCGTTATTTCCGTTTCCACCAGACCCATTATTGCCCGGGCCATTGTTGTAATTATAGTTATTAGGTCCCTGATTATCCATATTTTCTCCGTTCTTTTCTTATTTATTACAAGCTTCAAGGCAATTTTGACATGTAATTTTTATAGTCATTCCCATGAAACCCTATCCCCGAAAAATATCATTACAGACTTCTTATTTTCCAAGGAATATATTGTATATGAAACCGTCTCCTCACAATATATAAAGTGTGAAGCTTCACTTTATTATAAGAAAAAGTGCGGTCAAAATCAACCGCACTTTCTAAATATTGTATTAAATATAACGAAAAATTATCTGTTCACCTTGTTTGCCGCCTCTATGAAGCCATGGAAAAGCGGATGTGGACGGTTCGGACGTGACTTAAGCTCAGGATGTGCCTGTGTGGCGATAAACCACGGATGCTCCGGAATCTCAATCATCTCCACGATTCTGCCATCAGGTGATGTACCGCAAAGCTTCATGCCATGCTCTGTGAGAGCTGTTCTGTAGTCATTGTTGACCTCATAACGGTGACGATGACGCTCGCTTATATTCTCTGTACCATATACCTGGTATGCCTTTGATGTCTTGTCGAGTACACATGGATAAGAGCCAAGTCTAAGTGTACCTCCGATATCCTCTATTCCGTTCTGGTCAGGCATAAGTGCGATAACCGGATGAGTAGTGTTTGGATCAAGCTCTATACTGTGTGCGTCATGGAACATACATACGTGGCGCGCATACTCGATGATTGCCACCTGCATTCCAAGGCAGAGTCCCAGATATGGGATATTGTTTTCCCTGGCATACTTAGCTGCTGCAATCATGCCCTCAACACCACGGTCTCCAAAGCCTCCCGGAACGATAATTCCCTGAATCCCCTTGAATACCTCTGCTGCATTGTCATCATTAAGCTCCTCTGAGTCAACCCACTTTATATCAACTGTAGTATGCTCAGGGATACCGCCATGCTTCAGTGCCTCAACAACTGAAATGTATGCATCGTGAAGTGCTGTATATTTTCCGACAAGTGCGATCTTGACCTCTTTATCAGGATGACGGAGATCCTCAACCATCTGCTTCCAGTCTGCAAGATCCGGCTCAGGACAGTCGAGATTCAGGCACTCGCATGCAACCTTTGCAAGATTCTCCTGCTCCATGGCAAGTGGTGCCTCATAGAGATACTCCACATCAAGGTTCTGTAATACGTGTGAATTTGGCACGTTACAAAACAGCGCAATCTTGTCCTTAAGCTTCTGATCAAGCTCATGCTCTGAACGGCATACAATGATATCCGGCTGGATTCCCATGCCCTGAAGCTCCTTTACGCTGGCCTGTGTAGGCTTTGTCTTGAGCTCTCCTGACGCCTTGATGTATGGAATCAGTGTCACATGACACAGGATGGCATTGTCGTGTCCCACCTCATGCTGGAACTGTCTGATTGCCTCGAGGAACGGCTGACTCTCGATATCGCCGACTGTACCGCCCACCTCGATGATTGCGATTGTGGTATCCTCAGATGTGAAATCCCTGTAGAATCTGCTCTTTATCTCATTGGTGATATGAGGGATAACCTGTACTGTTCCTCCGCCGTAGTCACCACGACGTTCTTTCTGTAATACTGACCAGTATACCTTTCCTGTGGTAACGTTTGAGTTCTTTGTCAGGCTCTCATCAATAAAACGCTCATAGTGTCCCAGGTCAAGATCTGTCTCAGCTCCATCGTCTGTTACAAACACCTCTCCGTGCTGAATAGGGTTCATGGTACCCGGATCAATATTAATGTATGGATCGAACTTCTGCATTGTCACCTTGTATCCACGAGCTTTTAAAAGACGTCCAAGAGACGCTGCGGTAATTCCTTTTCCAAGACCGGAAACAACTCCACCGGTGACGAACACGTATTTTACAGGCATAATTTTCCTCCTTATCAATATGCTTTGTATATTTGTAAATTCTTATTTGCAACTATTTAGAACCACCCCACGCATATTCGCAAAACCGCACGATACTCGTGCTTTGTCTACACTCCGTTACGGTCCGCGCTGAACAAACGTCCCCCGGACGTTTAGCGCCTCTGCTGCGCAGCTAATTTTACTCATATGTGTGGGGGTGGCTCTATTCGAGCCATCTTGAGAACAAAAAACCTGCTGCTTACATGCAAGCATGACACATCAGCTTTTTTGTTCTCAGTTGTTCTGAATAGTTACCTTAATTTTTAAAATAACCAACTTATTATACAGCCTTAAATTGATTAATGCAATTTATTTTTTAATTATATTTATTATATTTTGTTATAATGCTTCACATCTGGTGACGGACAACCCTGTATTCATCGCCTGAGCGGTAAAACGGACAGCGCTTATAGCTGCTCTGGACAAATCTCGCCATATCATCCTCGTCCATATTTACCGAGCAATAATACTCCTCATCATCCTCATCATATTCATTGTATGCACAAAAATCGCAGCATGTCTCCATTATCTTATCCTTCCATCACTTTTAATATGTATGCTGAAAATCTACTTAAACTGATTGACAGTCTCGTCATATTTGTAATCAATCTGTGCAAGCTTGTCGCAAAGCTCTTTCTCATCAATATCATATGCTGCCGCAAGCTCCTTCAATCCTGAATAATTGTCCCGAAGCTGTGTGTTTACAAAGCTAAGCAGCATAACCGGATCCTTTGGTAATGCCATAATCTGCTCCTTATAATTCTATGTAATTTTATAATTCTATGTTATCTTATTATCATAATCATAGCAATTAATTTTCAAATACCTGCTTTATGCTGTCATAGTGCAGGAACACACCCTGCGCAGCAAGCTCTTTTATTTCATCGAGTGTGGCAATTTTAAACCCAAGTGCCTCCTCTGTCTGAATCTGTACGTCAGACTCCTTGAAATCAAGCTCAAAGCGGTAAACATCCACGAAATAGTTGTCACCCTCGCCCGGATTTTCTCTGTGATAGGTATAGGCAAGCCCTCCCGAACACTGTGATACATCAAGGCCTACCTCCTCCTTCACCTCTCTGCAGACTGCGGTAAATGAGCTCTCACCTGCCTGTGCAGCTCCTCCTGAAACCTCCCACCAGCCCGGTGCCCATGCCTTTGTCATGACACGCTGTGTGATAAGGAATCTGCCATCTGGTCTGTGAATCACGCCAAGCACTGAAAGATGATACTCTCCATCCTTAAGTATCCAGTCGTTTTTTTTCATTGTACGGCCTGTCGGCTTTTTATCCTTATCGTATATATCCCAAAATTCCATTTAAAGCTTCCTTTCCCTAAGTGAGTCTTTAATAATATCATATCATATCCTGCGCAGAAAAGCCAGCAAGTTGTTTACGCAGTCTTTTTGCTTTCCGGCAGATAATATTCCATCAGCGACCAGAACCTGGCATTATGACTTGGTTCAAGCAGATGTGTAAGCTCGTGAACCACCACATACTCTGCGCACTCCGACGGCACCTTAGCCAGCAGAAGGTTGAAATTCAGATGATGTGACTTCACGTTGCACGATCCCCACCTTGTCTTCATCTTCTTTATCGTAAAGCCGGCTGACTTAACTCCCATAACCGGCTCCCATTTGTCGATAAACCTCTGCAGCTGCATCTTAAGCCGCCGACGCATCTCCCTCTCCATGAAGGGTGCCATAACCGGCTCCTGCTCCTTAAGCTGCCTTACATTAAGCATTTCCCGTGTGGTTTGCTCAATCCAGTCTGATTTGCTCTCCACAAATTTCCTGATTTCTGTATCACTCATGCCATAAGGGGCACTCACTGATAGTGTGCCATCCGTGTCCTTCACACGAAGATACATTGTTTTTATTTTTTTCCTAGTTACTTCTATTGTATATCTGTTGTTTATATATATGTTATTTGTACATTTTTTATTTGCATATGCGTTATTCATATTTTCCAGTTTCACACCGTTCCTCTCACGTAATCCGCTCCACGTAAATCCATTTTACAATCTCCGTGCATTTTTGTATACTATAAAATAAAGTAACTATTCAGAACCACTGAGAACAAGAAAAGCTGATGCATCATGCTTGCATGTAAGCAGCAGGTTTTATTGTTCTCTAGGTGGCTCGAATAGAGCCACCCCACACATATGAGCAAAATTAGCTGCACAGTAGTGGCGCTAAACGTCCTGTGGACGTTTGTTCAGCGCGGACCGAAACGGAGTGTAGACAAAGCACGAGTATCGTGCGGTTTTGCGAATGTGCGTGGGATGGTTCTTAATAGTTACAAAACAAATATAAGGAGGCTCATATGACAAAAGAAAAATTAGCCATTGAAGTAATAAAAAGACTAAAAACCGCATATCCCCGCACCGATTGCACTCTTGAGTACGACGAGGCATGGAAGCTCCTCGTATCAGTCAGGCTCGCAGCCCAGTGCACTGATGCCCGCGTAAATGTAGTCGTGGTGGATTTGTTCAAAAAATATCCTTCAATCGAGGCTCTCGCTGATGCTGATGTTTCCGACATAGAAGAAATTGTACGTCCATGCGGCCTGGGAAAGAGTAAGGCACGTGATATAAGTGCCTGCATGAGAATGCTTCGCGATAATTTTGGCGGTCTTGTGCCTGACAATATGACCGATCTGCTGAAGCTGCCGGGAGTCGGCAGAAAGAGTGCCAACCTGATTATGGGTGATGTGTACGGCAAGCCTGCCATCGTCACCGACACACACTGCATACGCCTTTGCAACCGTATAGGACTTGTAGATGGAATAAAAGACCCAAAAAAAGTGGAGATGGAGCTTTGGAAAATCATCCCACCCGAGGAGAGCAATGACTTCTGCCACAGGCTGGTTGATCATGGACGCGCCGTATGCACTGCCCGAACCACACCGCACTGTGACATGTGTGTGCTGAACGATATATGTGGAAGCGTTATGCATAACTAAAACAGTAAGGCTGCGGCTCCGCAGCCTGCATGCAAAACGTGAGAAAGGACCGCGATGTTACACGCGGTAACAACGCGATCCTTTCTCGAGGAGTTTAGTTATGAAAATGTTTATTAATAAAAAGGGAATAATGTAAAAGGTTTTGTTCCTCTTACAAGAACAAGTATATGTGGTAATTATGTCCTAACAATGTACATTTTAGAAATATTTTATTAAAAAAGTCGTGATTATTTTATACTTTTTTTAGATTTGTAATATTCTGTAAATAACAACTAAATTTTTTTGTTAAAAAGCGCCTTACAGAGCTGTATTTTATCTTCGTGGCTCTGACCGGTCAGGCTGTTTTGAAAATCCACAATACCTGCAGCGGTGCTGTCTGTCAGCAGACCTTTTTCTGCGAGACGTCTTTTCATCTCACGCGCTGTACCGTTTCCTCCATCGAACACACGCACCCTATCTCCAAGCACCTCCTGTATCATTTTTCTGACAAACGGATAATGTGTGCATCCCAGCACAACCGCATCTATCTCATCATGCGAATATGAATACAAAAGTTCCTCGAGATACTGTCTCACATCATCACCGTACAAGTCACCTCTCTCAACGAAATTCATAAGCCCCGGACAAGGCAATGGAATAATCTCACCCAAGTGTCTGTATCTGTCCATAAGCTTTTTAAGTTTTTCCTCCCTGATAGTCATAGGTGTAGCCATCACAAGCACTCTCGGATTTTCCATAAAAAGCATCGCAGGCTTGACTGCAGGCTCTATCCCTACGATAGGAACATCGGGATATTGCTCTCTTAATATACGCACTGCCGCGCTGGTGGCTGTATTGCATGCGACAACAAGCCCCTTTGCATGCTGATTTAAAATCAGCTTCTTTGCATGCTCACAGGTCAAAGCTCGCACCTGCTCAAGTGTTTTTGTACCATAAGGCGCATTTGCTGAATCACCGTAATATATAAAATCTTCGTTAGGCATCACTTCAACCAGGCTCTTTAAGACGCTTATTCCGCCGACTCCTGAATCGAAAACTGCAATTGACATTATAAAAGTCCCTACTTTCTTTATAAAATCTGTTATGATATAGTGAATAAAACAAGCTTAAGGCGGCACCCATGGATAATCCTAAAAGTCTTTTTAACACCAACACAAAAGTATGTGAAAACTGTAAAAGTCCTCTGCCATATGACTATAAAGAGAATCTCTGCCCACGATGTCGGCAAAACAAAATCCAAAATGTACCATTTGGAAGGAGAGGAGTAATTACTCCTCTCTTCTTTTAACCTTTGATCTGTATTTTTTCTCCACCTCTGTGAGGAACTTGTCATCAAGCTCCGCCTTTATAAGCACATTCTCTTCAGGCGATTTGATGACGATATCATAATAAGGTACATCCTTCTGACCTGAGGTATAGTCTATTTCCTTGAGCTCATTTCCATTCTCGTAATTGTATACGCTTCTGTCTCCTGCCGGTGCGATTGCTGCTACAGACTCCATGCTGTATATTCCAAGACGCTTTCTGCGGCTCTTGTTTTTAATTTTGGCAAAACGCAGCTCTCCGTCAAAATATGAATATTCAAACTCGGTGTTCTGTGCCATTATCATAAGATATGCAATAAGTCCAAATACTACTGCAAATAAAATACCCGGTGCAAAGCCGATGCAGATAGTCAGAAGACTTATCGCAGCAAGAGCCACAAGCAGGTACGAAACAAATACCAGCGCCACATTTTTTTTACGTGCAATCAATGTAAATACTTCCATTATAATTCTCCTTTGCATATTGAAAATATATATCTTTATAATGATAACAGATTTTTGCCGTTTCGTATAGATTTTTTCACAGTTATATGTTAAAATATTATAAAATTTTAGTGAAATTTCGGGGGATTACGATGCAATTTAACATAAAAGTACAAAACGATTTCAAAAACAACATAAGAAGGGAGTGGGCTTTAACCAACGGCCTTGGCGGATATGCCGGCGGTTCAGTCACCGGTGCGATAAACCGTACGCATCAGGGCTATCTGATTGCAAGCCTTCATGCTCCTGTGCAAAGATACGTCTGCTTCTCAAAGACAAACGAAAAAATAGTCACAGACGGCCACACCTATGATCTCTCAAGTGACCAGTTCAAGGGCGGATGCCACACAGACGGCATCCAATATATAAGAGAGTTCACATACGACGGAACCATATGCTTTACATATGAGGCCGGTGATATCACCATAAAAAAGCACATCGCACTGGCACAGGGAAAAAATCTCGCTGCCGTGGCATATGAGGTTCAAAACAAAGGCGAAGCGGCTAAGCTTTTGATCACGCCTCTTATGAACTTCCGTGAGCACTCTGAAAGTTCCACCGTCGATTCATTAAAATTCGGGGTTCAAAAGCAGGAGCATGGCTTTACCCTCATTCCAAAAGCTCAGGATGACCACTGTATCCGCATTGCTTTTTCAGGCGGAGAGCTTATTGAAAGAGACAACAAATATATCTGTGATCTTGAGGCTCAGACCGAGGTGGACAATGAAGTGCCCGGCCTCGACTGTGCATTTTGCCCATATGACGTGAGTGTGGATATTCCTGCCGGTGAATCAATGCATTTTTCTATAATGTGCGATATCGTACCGCTTGAAGCCGGTAATGACAACTCAGGCACTGTCTTCGCCAAACACCTTGTTTCTGATAACGAAAGTGCTTTTGAAATATTACGTGCGCAGCTTGACTACACCGACGAGCTGATTAAAAGAAGCGGCTTCACTGATGACTTTGCCGTGAAGCTTACTGTGGCCGCAAACCAGTTCATCGCATACAGACAGTCAACAGGCTATGACACTGTGCTCGCCGGACTTCCTTGGTTTACAGACTGGGGCCGTGACACTATGATTTCATACACCGGCCTGACACTTTGCACCGGCCGTTTTGAAAAAGCTCACGATATACTACTGACCTTTGCCAAGTACTGTAAGGACGGGCTCATCCCGAATATGTTCCCGGACAGCGGACTTGAGCCTCTCTACAATACTGTAGATGCATCACTGTGGTATTTTTATGCTGTCTACAAATATCTTGAATATGTGGCCACTCCCGATGCCTATGAATTTATAAAGAAGGATATTTATCCATGCTTAAAGGATATCATATCTACTTATAAAAAAGGCACTGATTTTTCCATATATATGGACACGGACGGGCTCATTCATGCCGGAAGCGGACTCGACCAGGTAACATGGATGGATGTGCGTGTCGGTGACTGGGTTGCTACGCCTCGTCACGGCAAGCCTGTCGAGATAAATGCACTGTGGTACAACGCACTGTGCACCATGGATATGCTTCAGGCTAAGTTTAACGATAACGATGAAAGCTACAGACAGCTTGCTTCTCTTGTAAAGACTTCCTTCAACAAGCGCTTCTGGAATGAAAACACAGGCTGCCTGTATGATGTGGTTGACGAGGATGACGATACAATCCGTCCAAACCAGATTTATGCCGTAAGCCTGCCATTTACCATGCTTGACAAGGAGCGTGAAAAAGCAATTGTAGATACGGTAACGGATAAGCTGTACGTAGGCTGCGGACTGCGTTCTCTCGATCCTGACCACAAGGATTACCATCCGATTTACATTGGCTCTCTCTCAAAGCGCGACCACGCCTATCATCAGGGAACAGCCTGGGGCTTTCTGCTCGGTGGTTTTATCAGTGCCTATGTAAAGGTAAACGGCCGCACGAAGGCGACCGCTTTATGCGCTGACAAACTGCTTGACCCTGTAAGGGAGCATCTGCTCAACAACTGTATCGGCTCAATATGCGAGATATTTGACGGCGATGCCCCTCACAACGGCCGTGGCTGCTATGCACAGGCATGGAGTGTAGGTGAAGTGCTTCGCTGCTACTGTGAGGATGTACTGCCTATGCTCCCACAAGCTCACTCATAAGCTCGTGGACCGTAGTCATCCGGTTTATGCGGCCCACATTGGCACCGCAGAATACCAGACCGTTTTGCATATCTCCTTTAACCGCTGCAATCAGTGCCTTCGTAATACAGTATGGCACTGTTGCAGGGTTACATTTCTCAAGACAATTGTAGCACTTTGTGATATGCTGCTTTTCCTTTTCCAATCCCCTGATAAACTCATTTCTGACAGCACGCCCCGGCATTCCTACAGGGCTTTGTATAATCTGCACATCAGACTCATTCGCGTTCAGATAAGCATGCTTATAGGCATCCGATGCGTCACACTCCTCTGTCGCCACAAAACGGCTCGCCACCTGCACTCCGTCGGCTCCAAGCTCCATGCAGTGCATGACATCCTCATGTGTAAACACTCCGCCTGCTACAATTACCGGAATGTGCTTTTTAAACTTCTCCTCATATGTCTTTGCACAGCTGATAATCTCCTTAATCTCGCTGTCATAATCCATATGCTCCATATCTGCAAGCTGTTCATTGGAAAATCCCAGATGTCCTCCGGCCTTTGGTCCCTCGATAACAATAAAGTCCGCTGTGCGGTTGTATCTGTGTGCCCACATTTTAAGAATCAGATTTGCTGCTCTCTTTGAAGAAACAATCGGAGCAATCCTTGTATGTGACTTTTCATCGACCAGCTCAGGCAGTTCCATTGGAAGTCCTGCCCCACTTATAATAACATCAGCACCTGCTTCAACCGCAGCCAGAACATGCTCCTTGTAATGCTTTAAAGCCACCATGATATTGACTCCTACCATTCCATGTCCACAGGCAAGCTCCTTTGCTTTCTTAATATGCTTCTTGATAGCTATCAGATTAGCCTTTGCCTGGTCCTTTTCAAACTCCGGCTCCTCAAAGCCAATCTGCGCGGTGGAAATCACTCCTACACCACCCTCCTTAGCAACAGCTCCGGCCAGTCTGCTAAGACTCACTCCAACTCCCATGCCTCCCTGAATGATAGGAAGCTTTGCAACCATATCTCCGATTCTCAGTTCTCTCAACATAATATGTACCTCCGAACATGTATAAATTCCGTTTTTCTGTTTGATATTCAAATTATTTGATAATCAAACATATATACATAGTAATCCTTTATGGTATTCATGTCAAGGTAAAATTATATTATTTTCTATTTTATATAGTTTTTAATACTACATTTCTTGTTTATTGTAACTATCCAATTTTTCTCAATTTTAATATTGACATCAACAGACAAATCGTGTAGAATAACTTTTGTTGTGAGACAAGCCCAGTTAGCTCAGTTGGTAGAGCAACGGACTGAAAATCCGTGTGTCTCTGGTTCGATTCCGGAACTGGGCATTATACAACAAATTAAATATTCCTATGCGGGTGTAGTTCAATGGTAGAACACCAGCCTTCCAAGCTGGATACGTGGGTTCGATTCCCATCACCCGCTTTTTTGTTACCCTTTTTTGTTTGTCCACTAAGTATTTCATAATGCATTTAAACTGTCATACAGCTGCTTTTACACATACCTATACATAAAGCAAAAGCCGATACACCGTGTCTCCACGAAATGTATCGGCTTTTATTATGCACTTGATAAAATATGTATTCCCTAATAATGTCTGACTAGAATAAATCTACACGACCTGAAAACTTATCATTTATAACATAGTATGCAGAATATTCCTCCGGCTTGATGTAGATGCTAAGCTTTCTGATGAAGCCTGCCTTGTGTCCCTCAGCAACGAACTGAGCCTTAACACGCTCCTCAACAGCTGCTGTATCAACCTCGCTGTTCTGGTACTGAACAATAATCTCCGGCTTTACCGGCTCCTTCTTTGCAGGTTTTGCCTCTTTAGCTGTCTTTGCAGCTTTTGCTGCCTTTGCTGTTGTCTTCTTAACAGTGTCCTTAACCTCAGCGGCCTTCTCAGCAACCTTCTCAGTTGTCTTTTCAACAGCCTTCTCAACCTTCTCGGTTGTCTTCTCTACGGCTTTTTCTACCTCAGCCTTTACATCGGCTTTTGCATCAGCCTTAGGCTCTGAAACCGGCTGTGCCACTGTTTCCTCTTTTTTTACTTCAACCGGCTTTACTGCCTGCTTAACTGTCTTTGAGTTATTCTTTTTACGCATACTATTTTCCTCCTCATGCTCATTATTCACATACTAAAAAATTTTCAATTGCAACTAAAGCTTCCTGCTCATCATCACCCTTTGTAACAATATCAACAGTCATTCCATCTGAAGGATTAAATGCCATAATACCCATGATGCTTTTTGCATTGATTTTGCGATGGTCACTCTCCAATGTAATCTCACTATCGAACTTGCATGCCACTTGAACAAGCTCTGCGATTGGATTGTCATGACCTTCACATACTTTTGTAACGACAATACTCTTCTTACTCATACGTTCTCCTTAAACAAAAAGTATTAAACCTATTTCATACTTATTTAATATATCCCAATTGTAACCGCTTTTCAATCCTTAGGAAAATTTCTGTTAAACTTTACCTAAGGAGCTTACATTTAATGTCACAAAATCAGCATTATTACAACATTATTCTGTTTATTTTGTCATGTACGTGATAAAATGCAAGCCACCATTATAAAACATTCTGTCAGCATCCTCATAGCTCATCGATGTTGTTGCGCCATTATCCGGATTATAAATATATAAAGCTCCATTTGAAGAGTATCCTGTTACAAGCACTGCCGACGTATTTCCCGTCATCGCAAATACCGGATTGCCCTGGCTGATATAAAAGATAATATCCTCAGAAGACACTCCTTGTAAATCCAGGATTTCCTTGTCCGGCAGGTTGTTTTTGAGTACATCAACAGCACTGCTGCCTGCTCCAATCAGCTCAGACACACTTACCGTAACATCATTGTAGGTAAGCATTGCACTTACTGACTTCACGACACTGTCAGCATCCTTATCGGTTTCATTACATGCAATATTCGCAAATGCATTTACTGCATTTTTTCTTGCCCTCATCCATACATACTGCTGGTTTGAGTCAATTACCACTCCCATGCTGTCATTTGCCTGTTTTATGGCATCCGAGATGTTATCAGATGCAAAAATCACATCCCCCTTTGCATAAACATAGAAATGGACTGTATTGTCATCAAACTTTAAATCAACAGTAGTATCATGCGAATTTATAGTCATCTGTGCTGTCAGCTGCTTCAGCTTATCCGGCTTTTTACCACCTGCTATACTAATAGCGCTGACCGTCAGCTTTGTATCGGACTGGCTCGTATCAAGAGCTATCTTCTGCTTCGAATCAGCCTCCCGGTTCATAATGGTATCCTGACCGATTTCTGCATACACACCATTATTTTGTGCAATCAGATCTATCGTTACCGTATATCCATCCACAGAAATTTTCTCGACATAGCCGCCCGAAGGGGTATATGTCTTAAGCTCCGACTGGTCAGATGTATCAAGAATAATAAGACCATTCATCGGAAATGTTGTGTTTCCGGCTGCATCAGAGACCACATCAGCAACATTCGCCTGTCCATATATGAAATCCTCACCTATGAAACCAAGCGGACGCAGATACTGGTCGTTGCCCTTTTTGATCTCAAATGTCTTGCCATTCTTTAAATCCATCACTTTTATGGTATTTGATGAGTACTGATTTGCAGAATCCACCCATGCAAAGTATCTGTTACTCTCCGATGCGCAGTAAGAGCCTGTAGACAAGCCCTCAACCACCTTCTTTACTGACATCGAGCCTAAATTAATCCTATAGAGACTGTCATCCATCATGAGATAGAATTCATTCTTCTCATTGAGATAAAGCATCTTGCCCATCTCAGCCTTTAGCACCTCATATGATGTCTTAGAAGGAATAAACGCTTCCTCATCTATAGTATGTGCCAGACCGTCATAATGGTACACACCGGCTCCCACCTCTCCCTCGTGGGTGCCTCTGTTCATATATCCGTATACCACAAAATCAATACTGCCCGCTTCGTCTACACTGACAATCTTTATATCGTGATGATTCCAGTTCTCACGCTCATCAATGCCCTCAGCGTCCCTGAAGCTGAATACCTTGATTATCATTCCATTGTTGATATCATAGGAGTATAAATCTCCCTCCTGGACAAAGCATATCACACTGCCTGCTTCATTGGCCCTGTACTCTGCCTCACTGCTTCTGATGCCAAGCATTACGCTGCCTGAATCCGATATAAAGCTGTTTTCACTATTAAAAAATCTGATTTGCCGTTCTCTCATAGTTGAGCACGTACATACGGCTTTCCGTCTGGCGCAGCCTGAAATATTCTCTTACATTGTAATACTCAGTCTCACCCTTACCGTCCACACAACTCATCACATAGTCTATTGTGACCACATCATAAGAATCGTTTATTTCCTTTAGGGCTATGACAGGATTCGTATACTGTGCAGCGGCCATTGAGCCCCAGGTAATCTGACTCACCGTAGATGTCAGATCCACATGTGCAAGCGTATTTCTGTCACCGGTTGTTGTCTCCATATATGTTGTAAAGAAGGATTTGTCATCCTTTATAAACGTCTCATCATGAAACTTCTTTGCAAACTCAACAACCTTTGCAGCTGCCTTTCCATCGGTCTGCATAATCCTGCTGTAATAATATACATTATCCTGACCGCTTGTGATGGTAAACACCAAAAGATACTCAGTATTTTCATCCATAACATTCGGCATGCTTATGTCCGCCTGAATAGTATTATCCTTATTAGAAAAAGAAGATATCTCGTCATCGGCCACCAGCCTCTTGCCATCCATGCTTCTGATCTTGTATGATATCCTGTCAACAGCCATGCCATATGTTGAAATGGATAATGAGAGCTTCCTGTCATCCGAAATTGGAATAACGCAATCGCGCATCTTTGTCGGATCCATCTCAGTAGTATATCCATGGAGGGTGTTTATCTTTATTTTATCCAGATTAAATGACATAACCGGCAGCGTTGCATCCGCCTGCTTCGTGGTCATATCCTTATTTCCCTTGTTTGTAGTTATGCAAAATGTAATTAATGCTGCAATAAATACTACTATAAGTACTATCGGCTTTATCACTTTCTTACTCATAAAATCATATCCTTATATCTACCAGAATCTTTGGTATCTTCTGTATCTGCATCTGCGTCTGCAGAGTTCACAGTTAAAAAGTATGCCCGCTATTGTACAGATAAAGCACCTGCTGCTTTGCTCTGAGATAAATCTGCCGGCAATCCTGTCTGCCTCATCGAAAAGACGCTGCCTGTCAGGCACCTCATCATAGATAAAACTGCCCTCATACTCCAGCTCATCCATGCGCTGCTCTACTGCGGACTGTATCATCGCCGTATCAAGCGGATACATATCCTTTATCATCCCCAGGTCCTTTGCAAATGCCTCCTCATTTTTATAGTAATCCATAAACGGAAATGTTTTATAAAAAGGTAACATCAAAAAACCTCTTTTTAATCATTATATGCTATATTCAGCTATTAGTTGCATGCTATAACAAACAATGCTGCAATAAAAATGCATGCTCCCAGGAATTTCTTTCCCGATATCTTCTCCTTCAGTATCACGCTGGAGCATATCATCATCACAATAATCGTCAAATTAAAAATATACCCTGCATAGCTGCCGGGCATTGAAACTGCCCTGCCATAAAAATCATATGCTAACGGGTATGCAATGCCTGCAAGAATCAGGCATATACCATCAACAAATGACATGGATCCGATTTTCTTCATGCCTCCTGTTGCAATAGTAAATATAATAAGCACCAGCGTTCCTATAAATACACACCAGAACGCAATAAAGCCCTTATCCAGCTGTATTCCGCCAAGTGACACCAAAATATGCGCTGCCGACGCACAAACTGCAGCAAGAAGCGCAAACAAAATACCTGTTCCATCCAAATTTAAAATAACCGTTCCAACAATCATGAGTGCAATCGCTATATAATCAAAAGTGTCAGGGGTGTTATGAAACAGAAAAAATCCCGCTGCAAGCGTGATTATATAGCTGCATTTAACTATAGCTGTAACCTGAAATGTGTAGCCATCATATATGGATTTAAAAAAACAGATGCCAAAAAGCCCTGTTGCAAGCCCTGCCAGAAGTATAAATATAACGCTCCTTTGGCCGAGTGCAATCAGGCTGCTTCCCATTATATTATCTTTCCTGTAAAAAAATATAGACGCACATAAAACAATCCCGGCAATGCTTCCCGCCAGCGCCGGGTCTGTCTTTTTAGTTCCAACCTTGGCCAAAATAGGCACACATGCTGCAATAAACGTTGCAGCACATGCCCATATAATTCCTGTCATATACATTACCTCACCATGTATCTATTACTGTGACTGTGCAGCACTATCTGCATCTCCTGATGTGCCGCTGTCTGTAGTGCTGTCTGCCATATCTGACTTGACGTAGTCAGAGCTGACATAGCCTGTCTGGCCCTGGAAGATAACCTGTGTCCAGCCATTGTCCTCTGATACAAACTCAATCTTCACATCCGGTCCTATAACATTAATTATATTTGCGTTTTTATCAGGCTTCTCTCTCATGTTTACACTGCTTGTAGTGGTGACGTAAGTTTTTTCGGTACCCTCTGTAGTCTGCTGTGGCAGATATATGGCGCCTATCTCCGTATCACTATCGCCGGCACTGTCAGTTTCACTTTCGCTAACTGCATTCTGCTGTACCTTGTCCTGCTCCTTTTTTTTGCCGCCCTTTGAATTAACGGTAATCACTATTGTAACAATCAGGGCAATAAGAAAAAGACATATTGCTGCAAAAATCAGTCTGGCGATTATAACATCTTTTCTGTGGCTTGCTTTCATATTATTCTCCTTTTGTATTATCTATGTTTTGGCTCATTATAGCATAATAATCTAAAAAGAAAAAGGCAGTTAATAGAATGTTTATTGGTAAATTTCTATAAATTACCTTATAATATTCTTAAACTACAGCACATCATATCAGAAGGAGATAAAATCATGGAACAAAAGACACCTTTTAAAGAGCTGACATTCAGTCAGAAAATACAATATATATGGGACTATTACAAAATACCGATATTTCTTGTCATTATCGGAATCATAGCAGTCACATCCTTTATTCACGGCCGGCTTGCGCAGAAAAATACTGTTTTGAGCGTATTATGCGTAAATGCAGAAAACAGCACCACAGAGGACAGCGGCGCCGATATTTTCAATGACTTTCTCACAGATAACGGCTATGATTTGTCAAAGGATGAAATTGCCTTAAACAAAAATATCTGTGTCGATGTAGACAAAAGCGGCTTAGACTATCAGAACATGGCAGTCCTCACAGCATACTTTGCTTCTAACGAATACGATATATGCTTTATGGATGATAAGACCTTTGATTATTACGCCAAAAATGTCTACTTTGAAGATATAAGCAAATATCTGGATAAAACCGTCCTTGAAAAATATAAGGACAGGCTTGTATATGAGACAATAGATGGTAAGGAATATCCTTGTGGTATCAGGCTTTCAGCAGATGACAATGAATTTGTCAAAGCCTCCGGCTTATACTCTTCATGTACTGTCGGAGTGTGCTGTGACTCCTCCCACGATGCTATGGTCAAAAAATTATGCGGCTACATATTACAGTAGCCGCATTTCTATTTCTTCTGCTTTTATCTTATGAATTTCTCCTGTTTTTAAGCTTCAAGATTCCACCTATTGCAAGAAGTACTACACTCAGGCATGAAACAATAAACAAATCAGGAACATAATCCTTTATTACCCAGTATGGTATACCTCCGACAATAGGCGCAATAACTATGCCCACCGGCAAAAACAGATGCAGAAAAATATTCGCTATCAGGTTTCCGCTATTGTCTGTTCTCCATTTGTGCGACTTGATAATCTCCATCAGCGCAACCGATATAAATGCCGCAAAAACAAGGTCATAGAACAGGTGCGCATCGACATAATCCTTTGGGTCAAGCTCGTCTGTTGCGTATCCCATAAGTGTCATCACAACCTTTGAGGTTACCTTGTTCATCAAATGGTTTGTAACCATATAGTCATTGGTATTTGCGAGGAATACAACGCCCACACCGCTCTCCGGAAGCAGATACATGTCTGCGATATAGTTCTCAGTGAGACCTGTGTGATTGTACACTGTCTCGACATATTTATCCGAACGTACCCAGCCCATACCATAGCCTGTCTCACCTGACTCATCCATAGGAACTGTTACCCGAAACATTGTGCTAAGGCTCTTGTCAGAGAGTATTCCATAGCCGCCACGCAGATACATCTGCAGATATTTTCCCATATCATTTGCGCTGGATGCAATATAGCCCGCCGGTACAGTGGACCACGAATCGCTGAGCGGATACTTCACATCGCTTTCCACCGAAAAACCGAAATAATTGTTGTGACCTGTAATCAGACCATCCTTCTTTGCTTTTGCATAGGCTGCGCTGCTGTGAGTCATGCCAAGTGGTGTAAAAAATGTCGCTGTCAGATAATCGCTGTAGCTAACACCTGATACTTTTTCCACTATAAGACCAAGTATGTCATAATTGACATTCGCATAGGTATATTCTCCATTTTTGCCAACAATCTTTGCATTTCCCACATGCTGGTACACGCCAAGTCCGCTGGTGTGATTGAGCAGCTGTCTTATTGTAATCCTTGTCGCATCCTTTGGATTTTTGAATACCTCAGCTGCATCCAGATAAGGATTTACCGGGCTGTCAATATTCAGATGTCCTCCCTCATACAGCTTCATGATGCATGCCGCAGTAAACGACTTGCTGAGTGAACCGGTGATAAACGGTGTGTCAAGGCTCTTGCACTCCCCATAAGTCCCGGAGAAAAGCACGCCCTCTGCATCTACCACCTCAACAGCCATGCCCGGAATCCTGTAATTGTCACAGGCTGCCTTTAAGGTATCCTCTATCTCTGTATATTTCGGCGAATAATTATTGTTGTCAAGTCTGGGTATCACGTCTATCACAAGCCCAACTATGATTGCAACAACTATCCCCATCAAAGCTCTCTGTGGTATCAGCCCGATATAATGTGCATAATTGGTATATGTCTTTTTCGCCATATCCTCGGTACCCTTTATCCACACCTTCGGTGTATGTGCATACCAGCCACAGTATACTACCAGTTCAAGAAACAATAGGACTGCCATCCATATCAAAAGTGCAAACACAAAGCCCGTTGAAAAGCTTGTTGCCCCTGCTATTGATGTCAGTATGACAAGCGCTATCGTCCAGAATATAAGTGCCGGAAGCTTCTTTACAAACTTCTCCCAGTCTGTCATGATACGGATATTCCGATTTCTGTAGCCACGCATATGCATGACCTTTTTCTGCAGTTTCTCGGGCATATTACTTATCTTATATGCCGGATCCCGCTTTATCCGTATTACTCTGTATATGCCAAATATTAAGCAGCAGACTATTATCTCAACTGCCAGTACCATTCTATCAACCACCTTATGTCTTATTTACAGTCATTTGAGACTGTACTTTACATAAAAATTTAGCACATTTTTTGTGCTATGTAAACACAAAATAATATGAATACTACGGGCCGTAAGCCCCACAAAGCGGTTTCACACACGGACTCACATGAGAGCTGCGCTTTGCTGTTAAGTGGCTGTACGAATTATGCTTCACACGCCAAAATGCCCCGCCATGAACGGCGGGGCAAGGCGTTATGCGCCACGGAAACCGGCACTTAGGCCACGTATAACAGCTACAAATCAGTTCTGTCCATAGTATGCGTTAGCCCCATGCTTACGGTAGAAATGCTTCTCCTTTATGTTGTCCGGGGCTGGCTTCACGTCAGGATTTACTGACTCTGTGAGTCTGGCCATCTTTGCCACTTCCTCAAGGACAACGGCGTTGTGCACAGCCTCAGCCGCATCCTTTCCCCAAGCAAACGGTCCGTGATTCTGACAGAGCACAGCCGGTGTGTATACAGGATTGATTTTTCTGTTCTCAAAGGTCTCTATGATGACAAGGCCTGTGTTTTTCTCGTAGGCTTCGTTGATTTCCTCTGTGGTGAGATTTCTCGCACATGGAATTGAGCCTAGGAAATAGTCTGCGTGAGTGGTACCGTAGAGCGGAATATCCCTGCCTGCCTGTGCCCATGCAACTGCCTCAGGTGAGTGTGTGTGTACAATTCCTCCGATATCCGGATACTTTTTGTAGAGCTCTAGGTGTGTTGCAGTGTCTGACGAAGGCTTGTATTTTCCCTCTATCTTATTTCCTTCAAGATCCATGACTACCATATCATCAGGAGTAAGCACATCATAATCCACTCCACTTGGCTTGATGACAAAATATCCTGTTTCCCTGTCAATTCCACTGACATTGCCCCATGTATATGTGATGAGCCCTCTTCTTGGGAGCTCCATGTTTGCTTCGTAAACCTGTTTCTTTAATTCTTCAAGCATTTTCTGTTCCTCTCTTATTATTTTTTACTGCTATTACAGTGGAAGAGCCTTTACCATTGCACGCTCTGCCTCAATTGCTGCCTTATATGTATTTATGTACTCATCAAAGCCCTTTACATCATCAGGGTCCGGCTGCATTACCATGCCCTTTTCGCCATTAAATACCCTGTCTGAAAGATATTTTTCCAAAGGCTCTCCATCTGCTTTATTCACCATATAAGCTGCGAGCACTGCCATGCCCCACGGGCCGCCCTCTCCGGCTGTCTCCATGACCGCAACCGGTGCATCCATGGCCGCTGCAAGTATGCTCTGGCCCACACCCTTTGTCTTGAACAGACCACCATGACCGTAAAGTGTGTCTACCTTTACTTTTTCCTCTTTAAAGAGAATATCACAGCCGATTTTTAATGTTGCAAGACTTGCATAGAGATGTGTGCGCATAAAGTTTGCAAGATTCATCCTTGCATCCGGCTTTCTGGCAAACATAGGTCTGCCCTCGTTGAGTCCGATGACAGGCTCTCCCGAGAAAAGGTTAAAGGCTACAAGGCCGCCACAGTCCTTATCGGCTGTAAGTGCATTGTTGTAGAGCTTTCCATATATGTCATTCATATCTATATCCATGCCAAACAGCTCTGAAAATTCCTTGAATAATCCCACCCATGCATTTAAGTCTGACGTACAGTTGTTGCAGTGCACCATAGCTACCGCATCTCCCGATGGTGTGGTGACCATATCAAGCTCCTCATGAACTGCCTTAAGTGCCTTTTCAAGCACCACCATAGCAAATACAGATGTGCCCGCTGATACATTTCCGGTACGCACTGCAACAGAATTGGTTGCGACCATTCCCGTGCCTGCGTCTCCCTCCGGCGGTGCAAGCAATATACCGCTCTCCAGATTGCCGCTTACATCAAGCCTTTTAGCTCCTTCCTCTGTCAGCGTACCTGCCTTTTCTCCAGCCGTAAGCACCTTTGGCAGAATATCTCTTATATCCCACGGATATTCTTTTACCTTATCTAATGCTGCAAATTTATCAAGCATTGCCGCATCATAATCCCTGGTCTTCGAATCGATAGGAAACATGCCTGATGCCTCGCCGACACCTATGACCTTTTCACCTGTGAGCTGCCAGTGAATATAGCCTGCTAATGTTGTGAAATATGCTATCTTTGATACATGCTCTTCTTTATTTAATATAGCCTGATACAGATGCGCTATGCTCCACCTCTGCGGAATATTAAAGCCAAGCACCTCAGTAAGCTCTGCTGCAGCCTCACCTGTGATGGTATTTCTCCATGTCCGAAATGGCACAAGCAGATTATCCTCCTTGTCAAAAGGCAGATAGCCGTGCATCATGCCGGAAATACCGATTGCCGCAAGCTTTTTGATGGTAACTCCATACTTTTCCTTTGCATCCTGCGCCATTTTGCTGTAGCAGTCTGAAATGCCCTCCCAAATCATATCCAGGCTGTATGTCCAGATGCCGTCCACAAGCATGTTTTCCCAATCATGGGCACCTGTGGCTATAGGAGCATGGTCATCCCCGATAAGCACCGCCTTTATTCTGGTAGAACCGAACTCTATTCCGAGCACAGCCTTGCCGCTTTCAATAACACTTTTTTACGTCTGACATAATATACCTCCACCTTGTAATGTAAATTTCTGAATAATTACCTAAAATTATTATACTGTAATTGTACAACGTTTTTCTTCAAAAGTAAACAAAAGAAAACATAAATATACATAAATTTTAAAATGTTTTCAAAAGTGTTCAAAAGTGAATGTCACTTTTTTTATTAAAATTTCAGATTATATTGATAGAATGTAAAAATTATGTTATGTTATATGTGTTTTGTGTAAACTAAATATGTATAACTGGAGCAAATAGTAAAACAAATTATTTTTACAAACGGAGGTAAACATGAACATTTACTCTATATTGCAGTTATGCGGCGGACTTGCCTTTTTCCTTTTCGGAATGCATGTTATGTCAGGCAGTCTTGAGAAGCTCGCAGGAGGCAATCTCCAAAAGATACTTAAGGAGGTAACCTCAAACCCTATCAAGAGCTTGTTTTTTGGAGCAATAGTCACTATTGCAATCCAATCCTCATCCGCACTTACTGTTATGCTTGTCGGACTCGTAAACTCCGGCATCATGGAGCTTGCCCAGACTGTTGGTGTCATCATGGGTTCCAACATCGGAACCACTCTCACCGCATGGATTCTTAGTCTTTCAGGTATCGAAAGTGACAATCTGTTCATCTCGATGTTAAAGCCTGAGAACTTCTCCCCTGTCATCGCGCTTATCGGTGTGATTATGATTATGGGAAGCAAGAAGGAAAAGCACAAGGACGTTGGAATCATCATGGCAGGCTTTGCCGTACTCATGTATGGTATGCAGCTCATGAGCGGCGCTGTATCGCCACTCGCAGATATGCCTGAATTTACCGGACTGCTCACCACATTTAACAATCCATTCCTCGGAGTGCTTGTAGGTGCTGTATTTACCGGAGTCATCCAGTCATCTGCCGCATCAGTTGGTGTGCTGCAGGCTTTAGCCATGACAGGCGCTATCTCATATAGCATGGCTATCCCGATCATCATGGGTCAGAACATCGGTACATGCGTGACTGCACTGCTTTCGTCAATCGGCGTAAACAAAAACGCCAAGAGAGTATCCATCATCCACATCAGCTTCAATCTGTTTGGTACAGCAATTGGACTTGTAGTATACTGTATCGCACGTTATGCTGTTGATCTGGCATTATTTAATGACAGCATCTCTCCTGTAATGATTGCGGTATTCCACTCAATCTTCAACATCGCTACCACTATTATCCTTCTTCCGTTTAGCAATACTCTTGTAAAGATTGCTAAGAAGCTTGTCACAACTGACAACGCAGACGGACAGGTCGTACTCGACGAGAGACTTTTACTCTCACCTGGACTTGCTGTCAAAGAATGTCTTGAGAAAACAAACGAGATGGCTGAGCTTGCAAGAGACAGCTTCAAGAATGCTTTAGACCTCTTTGACAATTACTCAGATTCAAAGTTTGATGATATTGAAGTCATGGAAGAGCAACTTGATTACTTAGAGGATCAGCTTGACACCTTCCTCATTCACTTATCCGGAAAGGATGTTTCTGAGGGCGGCAACAACGAGATTTCAAAGATGCTTCATGCAATCAATGACTTCGAGAGAATCGGAGATCATGCGATAAATATGGCAAAGCTTGCCAAGCAGATTAATGACAACAAGCTTGAATTTTCAAAGAACGCAAGAAAAGAGCTCACGGTGCTCAACAATGCTCTGCGCGAGATTCTCACTCTCACTGTAGAGGCATTTAGCAAAAACGATTTGACAGAGGCAGTCAAGGTTGAGCCGCTTGAGCAGGTTATTGACGATCTCACCAAGGAGATTAGAAATTATCATATCGAGCGTCTTCAGAAGGGCAAATGTGACAGCAGACTCGGCGTATTCCTCACAGATTACATCACAAACTGCGAGAGAGCCTCAGACCACTGCTCAAACATTGCT
>ENA-OQKT01000014-OQKT01000014.1-human-gut-metagenome-genome-assembly--contig:-NODE-14-length-30299-cov-2.537982_pt1 | contig 30299 bp, 35 predicted proteins | sample MGYA00242650_ERZ504801 | MGnify/ENA primary metagenome ERZ504801 (study PRJEB26092, sample SAMD00036396) | human gut metagenome | host: Homo sapiens | study: EMG produced TPA metagenomics assembly of...
CTGGCTTGGGCTGCATCCCCTTGATTGGGAATTTTGCTTTATGCCAGTGCAAACCTATAAAAAACTTCATCACAGAGCAGTATCATAAAAACCCCGCTTTTTACAATATATCAGCGGGTTCTATTGAGAAGGTATTGGCACACATTGACGCCATTTTATCTGCGGCCATGGAGGATTGGAATAAAACCACGAACCATGCTGCCTTGCGTTGCCCCCCAATGATCTTTCCTTTCCCAAAGGGACAGGAGAGCAATATAGCGGAATTTGCTGTCATTCTCAAAATGGATAATGATGGAGATACAGTAGTCTATTCGCCAATCCCATTACCCCATTTGGAAAACCAATAAGGAGGCGCAGAGATGAAACTGAACTGTAAACGCATTGATTTTACATATACCCCCGGCGAGGAAATCTTCACCTTTCCCGATGAATCGGGACTGCCCTTTCTCTTCGATGTAGAGAAAGAACTGACCGGCGATCCTGCTGTCATGGATGCGGTGGGAGAAATGCTGGATGAGACGGAGAAATTGGCGGAGAAGGCCAAAGCCGCCATCAAAGCGGCGCTGGCAGACGAGGACAGCCGCTACCATAGCGTTGTGACATTTTTCATGGAGTTCCATCGGGACGATGTAGGCCCGGATATTGTGGCGGAACTTTTTCCGGGAACCGACCCAGCCAAACTGTCCTTTGCTGAGATGGTTGACTTTTTGAAGCTCAAGCGGTTCGGCAGTCTGGTGGATAGCGAGATGAACCAGCAAGTTTTCATTCTGGATCTGTCCTTTAACCCGGAGATTACCGACGAACTGATGGTAATCTACTTTGATTTGAACAAGGAGATTTTCTGTATCACACATGAGAGCTGAGCATGACTGCCGAGCACGAAGAAAGGAGCAATCCCTATGAAAACATTTGACCCCAATTACAAACTGCTGGACGAGATGTATCAGGACAATTACTATCCCACTTTTCTGGTGGACAAGGTAAAAGACGAGCTTCAGAAGGTCATCGACCTGTTGGAGAGCGGCGAAACCGACACCGAAGTGGTGCAGGAAACGCTGGACGAGGCAGTCTGCGGCATCAATGATCTCCAGGAGGAGTTTGACGAGAACGACAGCGAGATCGAAACGGTGGCACGGGAATGTATCGCGGCAACCGTGGCCTACATTCTGGAGTGGTTTGGCATTCCCATTGACACCGAGGAGGCCATCCGGGAACGGGACTGGTGAACCCTATGGCAGAAAAAGAACTGGCCCTTTGTGATGAGTGCGGAAGCCTGTTTTTCAAAGGCTCCTCACAGATGATGGGGCTGTGCCCGGAATGTGCCCATGTTCTCTATGGCTACCCGAATTGTGACCATCATTTCCAGAATGGCCGATGTGTGAACTGCTACTGGGACGGCTCTAAGAGCGCGTATATCAAGAAACAGAATCAACAGGAGGAAACTGATATGCCTACAACTGAATGGCTGAACAAATACGAAGCAATCAAGGATAAATTGACCTGTAAAGATGACTTGGAGGCCCATTTCACAGAGAAAGTGATTGGGAACATGGCGGTGGATGTACTGGACATCGGTGCCGTCCATTTCCCCACCGGGCAGATTTTCGCCTGTGATCCGCTGGTGGAACTGGAGGACACTCTGCCGTTCCTTCAAACGATCCCCGCCGGAACTTATCCCGTAAAAATCTGCGTGGTGCCCAGCGAACAATACGGCGACCGCTATGCCTGCGTCAAGGTGGAGGTTTCTCAGGAAAAGCCTGTCCGCTATGAGCTGGGCATGGTGGGCAACGAGGATCTGGACGAGGAACTGGGAGAGGACGAGTATTTTGGCTTTGGCGTAGACGCCGGGATGGGCTGTGTTGCGGACATCCAGACCCAGGCGGCCTTCAAAACATACTGGGCCAAGCGGCTGGAGGAAGACCCGGACATTGATCCGTACAACGACCTGTTCTGTGACTTGCTGGAGGAAAACGCCAAAGCCTGTCCCAAATATCAGTTGAGCCACGGCGACTGGCTCAACTGGACGGTGCCTGACACGGACTGCAATCTGCCCATCTTTGCCTCCGGCTGGGGTGACGGCTACTATCCCGTCTACTTCGGCTATGACGCAAAGGGCGAAGTCTGCGCCGTGTATGTGTGGTTCATCGACATTGAAGATAGTTACAAGGAGCAGGAGTAAGGAGGGCAAGCGATGGATTGGCCAAAACGGACACGAACAGCGGATTGGGAAAACGGTGTCCTAACTTTAGATGGAGAAAAGAAATTTGATATTCCGAAGCTGACCGCAGAGATCATGGAGCGGTTGGCCGGTTACACCCTGGTGGGCTTCCATGTGAAAGGGTATCCGGTGACGGATGAACTGCTGGCCCCCTTTGCCGGGCATAAAAGCATGGTCAACTTCGGCGTGGAAAACGGCACCCTCACCGACGCCTGTTTCCCCGTTTTTTCCGCCATGCCCAAGCTGCGCATCCTGCTGCTGACCGGGAACGCCGGGATCGACGGCAGCGGCCTGTCCGCCCTGCAAGGCTGTAAGCTGGACCTGCTGACCCTTGACCACACTGGGCTGGATGATGCCGGTCTGCTCCAGGCAGCCTCCATCCCCAAGCTCTCTCATATCTGGATCGACCACACTGCTGTTACTTATGATGGACTGCTGGCTGTCGCCGGCAACAACTACATCAAGCCAGTGGCCCATGTGCAATTTACCAAGGAGCAGATGGAACACTTCTCCCAGCTCCAGCGGGAAAAGGCCAAAAAGCCCGTCCAGCTGGATGAGCAGGCAGCGTCGGAATGCCGCAGTGTGTTGTCCGCTTTCTTTGCCGAAATGACAGAATGGGAGCAGTACATGGAGCAGGTTGGGTTTGAAGATGCCGAGGCTGTGCCCCGCCTGCTGGCGATCTGGGAGAAGTATGTGAGCGAAAAGCCCCGTCTGGGCTATCGGCCTCTGGCCCTCTCATACAGCGCCCAGGGCACCTACAACGGGGAAGAATTCCTTGACGCGGAGCAGATCACTAAGAACAAGCTCTACATCTACACCAGAGAGAAAAATACCAGCTTTGACCGCCGCTTTCTCATGAAGCGTGTGGGCGAGGGCTGGAGGATCGACGGGGTGCAGGAGCGGCTGGACGGCTGGCAGCGCACGGGATTGTGAGGCATCACATGGCTTGGAAATATGAAACTTTTGGCCCAGACGGTCAATGCAAATTGTTCGGTGTGAACATCTTTGACTACAACTGGCAAACCACCGGCAAGCGAGTAAAAGTCAAAGACCCGATCTATCACCAAGACCATACCTTCGAGGTCTGGCAGGTGGAGATTGACGGGCAGATTCACCGCTTTGCCGCTGGAGAGTTCTCCAACTGCGTATGGGGATTCTATCTGGAAAAGAACTGATGAGAGGAGTGTGTGGGCGCATGAGCCGAATTGTTGATGAACCCTACTTTACATACAGTGCATACAACGCCCTGACCTCTGGCATTCAGGTGAAATGCCCCAAGTGCCATGGCGCAGGTGTGGTGACAGCGGATGATGACAACGCCTATTTCCGGTGCCTGAGCTGCGGCCACCGGATGACGCAGGATCGGACGATCTACCGTTATGATGTCCATAACCAGTGCAAAAACTGCGGCAGGTACTACCGAGTGGATATTGAAGATACGGCAAAGCAGCATTTTCCCGTCCTCCATGTGACCTGCCCCTATTGCGGAACAACCATGTCGGGAGAAGTTCATAAAACAGCGGAGGCGTTTTCATATATTGGCGAAATCAGAGATGGACGAGAACCTTATTTCGGGTTGGAACTATGGTTTTTGACTTCATTTCAGGGAAAACCTGTATGGGCACTCAACCGAGAACATCTTGCCTATCTGATCGGCTATCTCAGCGCCGGACTGCGGGAAAAGCCGCCGGGAAGAGCGAAAATGACCCAGGCCGACCATCTCCCCACCTTTATGAAAACCGCAAAGAACCGGGAGCGGATCGTGAAGCTGCTGAGGCAAATGCAGGAGAAATGAGGATGGAACAGAAAGTAATTTACAACGGCCAAATTCTTACTCTGACTCGGTTTTGGGCAACAGGAGAACCTTGCCTGTGGATCACCGACCCACAGCAGATCGAGAGGCCCAAAATGGAGTTTGTGGGAGGCCACCCGGACGAATACTGCATTTTCCTGAAAAATCTGACGGAAACAGAACTGGCACAGATCACATCTCTGGACGGCGCTCCACTGGATGTGAAAGAAGAACTAAGCGACATCGAATGAGGAGAACACTATGAAAGACCTTTGCCAATACGGAAACCGACCGGAGGACGAATGGGAAATCTTGCCCTGGATACCTGACCCGCGTCCGCCCTTCAAAATCTGGGTGAAGCCGGAGCAGATTGCGCCATTCTTTCTCATTCCCCACCACCCCTATGCGCTCTCCCTTCTGCTGAAGATCAGTGACGGGTTCCGGACAGAAGAATTCTGCCGGCTGGGACTGACCGGCAGCAGCGGAGACTGGGAACGGCTGGTCCGGAGCGTGATCCGGGAGTTTGAGGAAAGCAATAGTGGTGAGGATCTGTTTCACTTTGACTCTGACGAGGATGTGTTCTGCGTGTACTCCCAATACATCGACGATTTGATGCTGCTGTCCAAAATGATCCGGGCGGCCTGTGCCGATGAAAAAACGATGCGGATGTATCTGAACATGAGCGAGGCAGCGAAAGCATGAAAGAGTTGACCACTCAAACAGGGATTATAGTAAAATGCAGTAAGACGGCCATTGAATTTTTCCAAAATGCTCAGTCAGTGGATTCCTTTTCTGTGCTGGAGATCCCAGGGGAATTCCAAGATATAGCGGTTGAGTTTTATGATTTGATTATGGAAAATGATCATCTTGCGGCCTTGCTGGGCTGTCGCGGCAATTATGATATTGCGGTACAGATAGATGAGGTAACCGGCACCATGACGGGGTGGCATTGGTTCAAATGAGGGAAACGGAATGATCGAGTACATCAAGCTCTTTTGGGAGGGCGCACCGGAGGGTGAACCATCGGTCATCCTCTATGAAGTGGATACCGAAAAATGAGCGGCTGGCTCTCCGCTCCATCGACATCTTTGCAGATTGCCGCACCCGTAACATCCCTGACCTTTACGACGGCGCCATCGAGATCACGCCGATCCCCACCGTGGAGGAATTGAACGCCCATGTCTGGGGTGAGGAGTTCCACGCCTGCGTCATAGAGCAGGCGGAATTTGAGGCCGCCTGGGAAAGCCACACCTATGATGGAGCGTTAAAGTAGCCAGGAGGAGACACTATGAACAAACCTATAAAAGCCAAAAATCTGCCGTTGTTCTCCATCATTGACCTGGACCAGCTGCGCCGGGAAAAACATCTGGAGGGCACAGAAGTGACAGACTTTTTCACGGCAAGGGATGGAAAAGTCTATCTTCTCATGGAACAGCCGTCCGAAACACAGGGTAAGGACTGGCTCAGCACTCCTTCCACCTATACCGCAGTGGAAATCCAGCTGGATTGGGCGGAACAGCGGGTGCTGGAAACGACGCTGTTTCCTCTTGGCCTCTTGAAGTTCCAGTTTCATTATTTGCGGCCCGCAGGTGATCACTTCCTCCTGCTGGGGGCAAGATGCGCCTATCGGGAAAACGGCCCCGACCAGAACGCCTGGATCGTCAGCCGGGACGGAGCTGTGCTGTCCCGTTTCTGCCTGGGGGATGGCATTCAAGACTGTGTGGTAAAAAAAGATGGCACCATCATTACCAGCTACTTTGACGAAGGTGTATTTGGTAATTACGGTTGGGATGAACCTTTGGGTGCTTGCGGCCTGATTGCATGGACATCGGAGGGAACTCCTCTCTGGAAGAATGAGAACTATTCCATCTATGACTGCTACGCCATCAGCCTGGACGAAGAAGAAAACCTGTGGTTTTATTATTACGATGAATTCCGGCTGGTGCGGACGAACTTCAAAGAGGACTTTGTATTTGAACTGCCAATCGAAGGAAGCGGAGCTTTTTCTGTTGCCCCGTCCGGCAATACCTTCCTGTTTCAAGGCGGATACCAGCAACGGGATAAATTCTACTTCCTTACCGCTCATGGTGATCACCTTGGGAAAAAACAGGAGGCTATTCCCACCTGTGACGGAAACAAGGTCGCTGTGGAGCAGTGCAGCCTGCTTCGCAGCCGGATGTTGTTCCTTGGAAAAGATGGTGTGCTCTATGGAGGTATTTGGGGGAGCGATGGCCAATGAAACAGTCTGATATTTATACCGAGGCTCTGACCTGTCTGCGCTCCATCCTTCTGGCAGACCATCCAGAGTTCCAAAACTGGATCGACTGGTTGGAGCGGGACATTCAGGACTGGAACCAGCGGCGGGAGGTTGCCCACCATCTTCGGGCATACGGAGGTATGGGCTCGTTCAACGACCTGCCCAGTATGCGTGGAAATCACGACTATATTTTCGACTTTCTCAAGTCCGTGTGCTATGCCTTCGGCCATCTTTATGGCAAACGGGAAGGCATTTCTCCGGAGGCATTGATGGAGGAGTGCCTCCACGATGTAGAGCAGGCAGCCTATCACCCCCATAAGGCACTGAACCAAGCCATTGCCCAGCACTTGATGCAGGGCGATTTACAGGAAAACCTGGATAGGCTGTAGGAGGACTTGTTATGAACAAAAGACTATTCCGCACCCAATTCAATCAAATGGAAAACATCGAGAAGCAGGTGCTGATGGAGAGCCTGGCTGCCCGTTATGATATGACCTTTCTCGGTCTACATACTTTTGACCGCTGGGGCCAGAGCTGCACCACCGGCATCTTCAAGAAAGATGGTCGGGAGTTCGTCTTTGTCCCCGGCGATACCGTCACCCTGGGCTGGGAGCAGTTTGCCGTGGGATTGAATCAGGAGAGCCGGGAGGAATTGGAGTATCTGTTCCGAGAATGGGAAATGGAGCGGGACCCGGAGGAGATGATTCGGGAAAGCATGGCTCCTGTTCGGCAGGCGGCCATTGGACCCATGCTGGTGGGCCGGGAGCTGGAGGAAATTAACTGGGAGCCAGTCAAAATGGATGATCCCAGACTGACTGTCCACCCTGACTGGCTGAAGGAATTCCGTGATTTTGCCTGGAGTGACAGCAGCAGTCTTACCTTGCATCAGTCGGCCCGCATTGAGCGGACGGAAAAGGGCTTTCAGATCTGTATCTATAACCACACAGACTACGATGCGCTTCTTGCCATGCTGGAAAACAGGGGCTTCTCCCTGCCCACGGCGGACGAGTGGGCCTACCTGTGTGGCGGCGGGTGTCGGACCCTGTTTCCATGGGGAGATGGGTTAGACTACTCCATGCGTCTGCACTGGTTTGAGAACATGGATGAGGATGAGAACCGGCCCTATGACATGGAGGAGCCCAACTTCTTCGGCCTGTCCATCGCCTACGATCCCTATATGCGGGAAGTGGTGCAGGCTGATAGGCTTACCACCTGCGGCGGTGACGGCGGATGCAATATCTGCGGTGGGCTGGGCCCATTTCTCGGTTTCCTACCCTGTTCGCCCCACTGTAAGCCAGAAGTGCAGGAGGACAATGAACTAAACGGAGATTATGACTTTTATCGGCCTATCATTCGGTTGGAGAACTATGATTGACAATAGAAGCTTGATACGAAATAAAGAAAGAGAGGTGCCGACATGGGAGCATGGGGCATAAAAGCATTAGAGCGTGACGAAGGGTTGGATGTACTGGACATCCTCAAAAATGAATATGTACCGGAGCATCCGGTAATGGATCTGGGCGAGATGATCGAACTGATGAAAGAGGAAGTCATGCTGGGATCTGACTTCTCACAAATCGACTTCCTCTTTGACAATACTGCGATGGCTCTGGCGGAGCTGTATTTCCAATGGAAGGATAACGGCAAGCTGGACTACGATCATGAAGAAGCTATATGGGATAAAGTCACCGGTTTCACAGCATCCAAAGAAGCACTTGCTTTCCTGCTGCGGCAGCTCACCGACATCAAAAACGAGGTGCCGGACGAGGACGGCATCCGTGAGATTATGGATCTTTGGAAGAACGAGGATAGCGGTGAGATCGCTCCTGCGTGGTTGGAACACTTGAATCAGCTCATTGATCGACTGGATTCAGAACAGGAGGCACGACAAATGTATATCAAAAAATACTGGGGCAACTTTATTGGCGGTTCCGATGACAGTCTGAACCTTGTGGCATTTTTAGAGGATCAGAAAAAGGAGGAGATCCCCCTCAGCGAGATCTTCGCCAAGATCGGGCTGGACAAGCAGAACTGGGACTTCCGCCAGACCGTGGAGTATCTGGAGTTTACCCACTCCGATGGCGTGGAGATGGACTTCCACTTCGCCATTGATGTGGTCACTGATCTGGCCGCCATCCTGCTGGAGTGCAGCGTCAGTGGCAGTGTAAACCTTCAGGATCTGGACGAGTACAACACCCCTGCCCGCCGCATCCGCATCACCGTCACGCCAGAGGAGCATGACGCCATGAACAAGGCACTGGCGGATTTTGCCCAGAATCCGCTGGAATATGACCTCAGTGAGATGATGGACAACGAGGAGATCCAGGAGATGGCTCGGGATGTGGAGGCGCTGCGGAAGGAACTGTACGAGGCCGCTGGCCGCAACCGGGACTACCATGTGAAAGCGGAGGATGTGAAATCTCTGCTCCCTGACTGGAAGGGTGCCGATGGCTGCATCGCCACCAACCGCATCACAGTAGAGGGCCGCAAGGTGGGCTACTGCTACAGGGAGGAGCCGGACGGCGGCTGGGACAGCGGCTGGCGCTTTACCGCCGGTGATGAGAGCGACGAGTACATGGACGACCCTAACAACGCCGGGATCTACAAGCTGAACACGATCTGCAATGACGATCCCGACATCATCCCTTTGCTGAACACCCCCGCTCCCTGCGCCTTTGAGCGGGATGAAAATGGCGTGTTCCAGCAGATCAAAGACTGGAAACCAGATGAGGACGAGGAGGACCCTGATATGGATATTTTGAAGCAGTGCCAGAAGTGGCATGAGGAGGACAAACACCAGAAAATCGTTGACGCACTGGAGGCAATCTCTGCCGAGGAGCGTACCCCGGAAATGGATATGGAGCTGGCGCGAGCCTACAACAATCTGGCGGACCCCAGCGAGCCGGAGGGAAAGAAGCTGCTTCACCGGGCGCTGGAACTGATGCAGTCCCACGAGGAGGAACTGGGAGATACTTATTCCTGGAATTTCCGCATGGGGTATGCCTATTATTATCTGGATCAGGAGGGCCGCGCCCTGCGATATTTTGAAAAAGCCCTGGAACTGCATCCCGGTGATGATCCAAAACTCAACACCCAACAAGACATTGAGGATTTGATCGACTGGTGCAAGAAAGGCATTTCTCTGCCGCAGTTCTCGGAGTGCTTCCGGGAAAGGACAGAGGACTGGTGGGAAACCTTTGCCGAGATGGAAGCAGAATTGCGCCAGATGATGGATGAGGACAAAGATCACACCCGCGGTGCCGAACTCGTGGCCCAAATGGAGGAAACCCTGAATCTGGTCTTTGATGAGATCTCTTTCGAGATGGGCTTCAACGGCAAAAAGCATGAGCTGATCCTCACCCCGGAGGGCGACAAGGTCAAGCTGTTTGAGCTGGTCTACTTCCAGAAGCACGCCCCCAAGGAGGTGCTGGAGCACTGGAACATCCTGGTGGGCCGTCAGCCCCTCCAGAACATCGGCCTGCGCACCGAGGACGGCTGGGACATCTCCGGGGATGATGTGCAGATCTGGCTGGAGGAGCAGGGTGAAAACAGCTTCGCCATCTCCGCCTACTGTGAAAAGCTGCTGCCTATGCTCCGGGATGAGGAAGGCCGGGCCTGGTGGATGCTCACCACCCTCACCGACCAAGTGCTGGGCGAGATCCCCCACATGAGATACATAGACAGCTTTGATGTGCTGGAGGAACCCAAGGCAGAGCCGTCCTTCCTCCTGTCCCAGCTGCCCGACAAACTGCGGGAGCAGGGCCTGGAGCTCTCCACCGACCCGGAAGCCTATCTGGAGAGCTACCTTGGTTACAAAATGGAACCCAAACAGGACCCGGACGCCGATTGGCGGCTGGATGTAATGGCCGGTTCCACCTGCTGTGTGCCGCTCATCAACGGCTATCTGAATGCCGACAATGATTTTATGGACGATCTCCATGCCGACGGCGCGGTGGCGGGCTTCTTCTGCTATCCCCTGGATACCCTGCGGGAGGAGGAAGGCAGTCAGAAAATTTTCGACTTCCGGGACAAACTGGAGGAAGTGCTCACCGGCGGGGATGGTTCGGAAGTGCTCACTCTCACCGGCGGGGCTACCGGCCTCTACTGTGGCTATGTGGACTTCATCGCCTGGGACATCCAAGAGGCGCTGAACATGGCGAAAGAGTTCTTTGAAGGCACGGACATCCCATGGGCCATCTTCCACACCTTCCGCCGTGAAGCCGGTTCTGTATCCCTAAAGCAACAAGATGATGGGACAGAAACTGAGAATCAGGATGACGAGTTGGACGAAACGCTGACGGGCATGGACTATATTCCTTACACCCAACAGAACGCCGAAGCATTCTTCGCTCAGCTGGAGCAGTGGAACGACGAAGACGAGTACACCCGCTGTATCCAGGCACTGAATGCCATCCCGGAGAACTGGAGGAACTACCGCACCGCCTACGCCCTGGCCCGTGCACTGGAGAACTACGCCATCATCGGGGACCATGACGAAGGTACTTTGAAATCCAAGGGAGACAAAGCCCTTCTGAGGGCCATTGAGGTGCTGGAGTCCGTCCGGGAGGAAGGCCAGGACAAGGCGGAGTGGAATATGCGGATGGCCTATGGCTATCAGTATCTCTACGGCCAGGAGGAAAAGGCCATTCCCTACGCCCAGCGGTGGGCAGAGTTGGACCCGGAGGATGAAAATGCTCCGGCGGTAATTCGGGAGTGTAAGGCGGAGATCCGGAAACGCCAGCGCAGCCGGAAGAAGAAGGCCAAATTCGTGCCCGGTGATACCCCATTTGAGGGCTTCGACCTCACCAACTTCTGGGATGATAATTGGTATGCACTGAAAGAATATGTCAGTGATCCGCCTTCCGATGAGCTGATCGCCAGCGTGGAGGAGGAACTGGGCTACAAGCTGCCCGCCGCCTACATCTGGCTGATGAAGCAGCACAACGGCGGCATTCCGGTGAACACCTGCTATCCCTGCGATGAACCTACCTGCTGGGCAGATGACCATGTGGCCATCACCGGCATTTTCGGCATCGGACGAGAAAAGAGCTGCTCCCTCTGCGGAGAGCTGGGCAGCCAGTTTATGATCGATGAGTGGGAGTATCCTGCCATCGGTGTGGCCATCTGTGACTGTCCAAGCGCCGGACACGATATGATTTTCCTGGACTACCGGGCTTGCGGTCCCCAGGGAGAGCCTGCGGTAGTCCATGTGGATCAGGAAAATGACTATAAAATTACCCATCTGGCAGATAGCTTTGAGGAATTTATCCGCGGACTGGAGCATGAATCCCTCTATGATCCGGATGAAGATGCAGAGGGTCTTGAGGATGACGCCGACGAGGAGGAAACCGACCATAAGGGTTCCTTTGCCGGATCTGTGCTCCTCTCCAAAGCGGAATGGGACAAGGAGCAGTTGATCCGGAATCTGCGGGAAGAATGGGGCATCGTAGATGAGGAGCCGGATGAGGGCGACGAAGATGATGAGAACAGCGATGACGCTGTGGTAATGCGGGTCGGCGGCATGATGCTGATCGTGACACTCTTCCACGGTCACATCCCGGACAATGAAGCGGAGATCAACGCCGAAAACAACTATATGTGGCCAGAGGCCGTAGAGGTGGCCAAAGCGCACAAGGCCCATATCATGGTGGCTGTGTTGGGCGAGGAGGAAAAACTGCTGGAACGGGGTAAGCTGTTCACTAAGGCGATGGCAGTGTGCTGCAAGCAGAAATATGCCACCGGTGTCTACACCAGCGGCGTGGTATTTGAGCCTCGTTTCTATGAGGGCCTTGCCGATATGCTCAAAGAGGACGAACTGCCCATCTTCAACTGGGTTTGGTTCGGCCTGTACCGGAGCGAGGGGGGCCTAAACGGCTACACCTACGGCATGGATGTGTTTGGCAAGGAGGAAATGGAGGTGTTGAACACCGACGCTGAGCCGGAGGAACTGCGGGACTTTTTGGCCAGCCTTGCCTCCTATGTGCTGGCGTGTGATGTGACACTGCAAGACGGCGAGACCATCGGTTTTTCTGCGGACGATAAGCACACCATCACCCGCAGCCCCGGCGTCTCCCTGCCGGAGGAACAGATGACCCTGAAGATCGGTTACGAGCCTATAAAGGGAGATCCGGAGTATGACAGCTGCGACCACTCAGACAATGATGACACGCAGGATGAGGAAGAATTCAGTAATCCCAAAGTCTACACCGAGGAGGAGATGGAAGCCGTCGAGGGGCACATTGAGCAGTATTTCGGCAAGTTCGAGAATGTGTTCCATGAGCTGGTTTCTCCCGACATCCATGTGGACATCTGCGTGGTGCCGCCCTCTGAGGAGCGGGACTACTGCACCCTGGTCACCATGGGCATGGGCGCTCACCGGATGAATGTGCCGGAGGAACTGGCGGAATATAAGCTGGAGCGGGCGGAGCTGGCCATTGCCCTGCCTGCGGACTGGAAGCTGGATCAGGAGTCCATGAAAGACGAAAAGTGGTACTGGCCCATCCGCCTGCTGAAATCCTTGGCCCGCCTTCCCATTGCCAGCGATACCTGGCTGGGCTTCGGCCATACCATGGACAATGAGGAGGATTTTGCAAAGGACACAAAGCTGTGCGCCGCCATTCTGACTGGTCCCCAGGATACCGAAGATGGCAGCGAGGTCTGCATCCTGCCGAGTGGCGAGGAGGTCAACTTCTATCAGGTGATTCCTCTCTACCGGGATGAATTGGAATATAAGCTGGCCCATGACGCGGACGCCCTGCTGGGCAAAATGAACGGCATCAGCTTTGTGGTGGAGCCTGATCGTCAGGATGCTATCACCCGTGGCACCCTTTCCAATGATGATTTTGACGGTGAGATGGACGATGCTTCCTATCATATCGAGAGCATTGAGGAGAAGGAACTGCCTATTGACCCCATCAATGCTTATAACCACATGGCCATCTACCTGCGCTGGTGCATGGAGCACGACCTGATGGGCGAGGACTTCCTGAAAGAATACAGCGAAGTGGCCAAACAGGTCAAAGCCGACCCTGCCAGCGTGGATCTGCGGGAGTTTATCCGGGATGAGCTGGACGGCTGTCTGTTCTCTGTGCTGTTCAATCAGCAAGGCCGTGCCTTTGCAGGCTATTACTACGGAGAGGGCGACAGCCCCTACTATCCTGCCGACATTGATGACTATGCCCTGAAATATTTTGGTCCGTCCCGATACCACTCCAATGAATTTCAACAGGAGGCATACTTATTCATCCCATTTGATGAGAAATACTATCAGACCATGGCTCAAGTGATTGAGGAACGCTTTGTAAAACTAGGCAGGGACAGGACTTCGACGAGGATACGCTGGAGCCTTCCGAGGTTGCTCAGGCCATCATGGAGTATCTGGACTGCGAGTGTACCTATTTCCCATCCATGGCAGATGATGACCCCATCATGTCGGCATACAGCTACGCCCAGCGGCTGGGGGTACGGGAGGGCTTTGTTCCCGTGCTCATCAAGGCGGATGATGAAACGCTGTTGGAGTGTCTGGTGATGAACGCCGACCCGGAGCATGATGCGGACTGCTATGAATTTGACCTCAAAACGGTAGAGGAGTACCGGAAGAAGATGCTCTCCGCTCCTGTTAAGGACGGAAAGGCGATTTTGGAGGAATTGACCGGCCAGCGCAAGGAAGAAGCCGAGGACGATGATCTGGACTGGGAGGAGGAAGTCCTGGGCGAGATGGAGGGCGGAGAACCCAACGACCGCTTCGCAAACTATTGGAACGATGATACCGGAATGACATATCCGCTCATTCTGGCTAAAATTCCGGTAAAGAACCCCTGGGAGATCTTCGCCTACCTGCCCTTTGGAAATTGGAATGAGTGTCCCGACACACCGGACCTGATGGCAGTGGCGAAATACTGGTTCGAGCAACATGGTGCCATCCCTGCCGCCATGAGCCACGATGAATTGGAGTTTGAACTTCCAACTCCGATCTCCAAGGAAAGAGCTATGGAGGTGGCTGTGGAGCAATATGGTTTCTGCCCAGATCTGGATCAGAATGAGGATGGAAGCATTGGCTCCTTGGCAGATGTCCTGTGGCAGTCCACCGTCTGGTACTTCTGGTGGGATTGATGGGAGGTGCGACCAATGACAGAATATCAGAAAACCTATATCGAACTAAAAAAACAGTTTGTTGCGACCAATGAAGGTCCAGACAATGTCCGCGCTCTATATACCTTCAAGGAAGAACTTGAGCAGAGTGAGGATCAGCAGGCCAAAGAAGTGCTGGTGGATGTGTATGATCTACTGGACTTCAAAAAGGATGCCTATGAACTGCTCTGCCAAATCGGAAATCGTTCCGATAAAAAGACCCTCAAGCGGCTGGGCACGCTGAAGGACTATGCGGAAAACTGGGGCAATCATTATGCTCTCCCCAAGCCCAAAACGCCGGAGGAAAAGCAGAAAGAAAAGGAACGGCAGGCCCAGCTGGGCCTGCCCGCCTTCCGGTATCACCCAAACCCTCTGGAAACTGGGGCTTTTGAGGAATCCGCAGACGGCGTTGTCTGCGACTGCTGCGGCAAGACGACCCATATTTTCTATACAGGCCCCTTTTACGCTGTGGAGGATATTGAGTATCTGTGCCCGGAGTGTATCTCCAGTGGCGAAGCAGCCCGGAAATATGACGGCTGCTTCCAGGACGATTGCTCTCTGGATAATGGTGTAGACGATCCAGAGAAGCTGGACGAGCTCATCCACCGAACTCCCGGCTACTCCGGTTGGCAGCAGGAATACTGGCGCGCCCACTGTGGCGACTACTGCGCCTACCTGGGCCATGTGGGTGCCAGAGAACTGCGGGCGCTGGGTGTGATCGAGGAAGTGTTGGACGATCCCATGTGGGATGACGAACAGAAGAAAATGATTCAGGAATCCGTCAATGGCGGGCATCTGCAATGCTATCTGTTCCAGTGCCTCCACTGCGGAAAACACCTGGTCTGGATGGATTTTGATTGAGGTGGCAACATGGAGAAGAAGGATTTTCCCAAGGGAACCAAGCCCCGTGAGATCTTCGTCTATACCTGTGAGCGGATCGCGGAGCCTTTGAACCCGCTGGGCTACAAATACCGCAAGAGCAAAAATGACATCTACAAAAAAGACGGCATCTTTGTGTTCTCCTTTTACTTTTCCCCCTCCATCCGCTTTGGCTCCACCACTTTTACTGCCTTCTTCGATGTGAGTTCCCCGGTGATTGCCCAGTGGCGCAGTGAGCAGGAAGGGACGGAGGAAACCTATGATGGTATCGTGGGTACCTCCATCGCCCGGCTGACCCACCGGTATGATGACTTCCCCCGCTATGAGGTATCTACTCTGCTGGAGCGGGAACGCTCTATCCAGGAAATTTCCGGGCAGATCCAGGACTATGCACTACCATTCTTTGCCCGGTTTTCCAATCTGCCCAAGCTGCTGGACGATGTGGAACAGGAGGGGTTCTTCCCCCATCGGAAGGGGTTCGATGTCCCTAAGCGGAATCGGGAGTTCATCGAATGCTTCCGGGAGTATCTCCAAAAGCAGTAGGAATCAGCAGAAAGGAAACAACACCTATGTCAAACAGTAGAGTATCCACTTGGAGTGGAATCCGGAACAAATTGGAGAATGACTACCTGTGCCCGGCACTCCGGGGCCACATCCAGTATTTTGCCACCAGTTACAGCAAAAGCGCCGACCATGAGGGCCGGGCCGCCATTCGTGTGGACGGCGTGGAAGTGCTGCGGAGCAACTACTACACCTATTTTGAAAATGTGTGGACGAAATTTCATCACTTGCGCTCCACCACGCTGAAAGATCACGACTCCGCAAAAGAGGCCATCAATCAGGCTCATGCCTATGCGCTGGAGCAGGGCACCTTTGACCAAAAGGTGTTCTATGAGGCGTTTGGGATCTTTGACAACCAGAGCATCGAGAAAAGCCTTGTCAGCGAGAATCCCCTTGTCCGTATCTTTGCCCTTCTGGATCGCAGGCTTGGCAAGCGCCGCCTGCTGGCTTTGGAGGACTCCATGGAGCAGGAACTGGACTGGGTGCGGGCTTTCTATGTGATCCGGTTGCAGGCCGAAGGGCTGATGGAAGCGAATAACATTTAGGAGGAACCACCATGTCACAGATCGCGTCCTTTTATCTGATAAAAAATAACCAGCGGCAGGAGTTGTCCGACGGTGACTGCTCCGGCGCGGTCTATATGGCCATCTGGGACTGGTGTGAGAGCGAACTGGATCTGGATGTCCGTTTTCCTGCTCCCCAGACGGAAGACACCCTGGACTGCGCTCTGCTGGAGGGAGAGCTGGCGTCTCAACTGCTGGCAGCTCTGCGGGAGCAGGATCTCCCGGAGCTGGCCGCTGAAATTGCCCCGGACTGGGATCTGCCCACCGAGGCGGTGCAAAGCGGGCTTAATACGCTGCGCTCCCATCTGGAACTGGTGCAGGGCGATGCTGCTCTGCTGTATGAAATGACATGAGAACGGAGGGATACCATGCTGGCAAAGCGGTTTGAACACATTTTACATGATCTGGGCATGGCTGGGCTGGAACACCCTCTGTTCTACCATGCACCGGTGGGCATTCGTTTTAAGATCGGCGGGGAGGAACCAATCTATCTGGATAGGCGTGCGGCGAAGCTGAAAACCAACCCCGCTTATGTTCAGGGGGCGCTGGACCGAGCCGCCGCGATCTATCGGGCACTTCCGGCGGTGCCGGACCTTCTGCGGATCGACGGGTATCCCGATGAAGAACCCGCCGAGTCCCTGCTGACCGTTATCCGGCAGCGAGTGGGCCTCCCAGTTCCCGATGAACAACTTTCGGCCACAGAGCAGGATGAAGATGGGGATACCCATGCACAAGTGCAGTTTTACTGGGATCTCAGCAAGATCAGCTTTCAACCAGAGCTGCTTCTTCGGGAAATCATTCTGGGGGACATCGGCGGCTGGAACGGCTTTGTGTCCAGCGTCTATCTGGCTGGGCCGGGGCCGTTCCTCTACCATTTGTACGATGACCGTGGGCTGGATGTGCTGGGCGGCTCACAGAAGCTGCTATTGCCTCTCTATCATCAATTTCATGACTGGATTTTGGAATACGATCTGGAGAAGATTGACCAGATGTTCGCTCCAGCAAAAGAATGACTGCATAACAGAAAAGGAGACATTGCTATGGGACTTGATATTTACGCCGGGCCGCTGACCCGGTACTATTCTCACAACTGGAAAACTGTTGTTCAGCAGTGGGCGGAGGAAAACGGATACACCTTTAACCGGATCACCCCGGATGGAGAACCCGCCGACAACGAGGAGGAGCTGTCCCCGGCTGAGATCCAGGCGGCAGTGGAGGACTGGCGGGATCAGATCTTAGCCGCCATTTCCCAGCCGAACCAGCCGCCCTACACTCCATGGCCGGAGGACAACGAGCGGCCCTATTACACCGATAAGCCGGATTGGGATGCCTTCGGCGCTATGCTGCTGGTAGCCGCCTGTCATACATACGAGGAACCGGTGCCTCTCACCGTGGAGAAGGACTGGGACTTCGGGGAGCATCCCCTGATTGCCCGCCTTGCATCGGACGAGGAGCGGGTGTGGTCCCTGTTTCGTGGGGCTACCTGGTGGCTCCCTCTTTCTGACAGCTTTCTGTTCCAAGGGTCCTTGCCTACCGATGACACCGCCGCTATCGCCACCTTGGGCGGACTGCGGAAGGAGCTGGAAAAGCTGAACCAGCTGGCATGGCAGGCCGATGAGGACACCATCCTTGGCTGGGCAGACACGGAGGGATACCCGGTAGACGGAACCGTAGACTCAGATGGACAGTACAGCAAGGCAGACATCCCGGAACACACCCAGTATGACACTCAATCCCTGGCCAAGTTTGCCTTCTCCATGTTCTGGCGGGCCATGCGGTTTGCCGAGGAGCAGCAGGTGCCTATCCTGCTTGACTATTAAAGAGAATTCGTCAGGGGGTGGAGACCGTGGAACAAAAACGGCCGGCAGATATAATTCAGGAACTTCTGGACTACCTGTGGAACGGCCTGGGCCTGGAGGAAAAGGGCTGGAAGCGGCTGAAAAAGGGCGACTTCAAAAAGAAAATGAAAAACGGGCTGACCTATCAGATATGGTTTGACCGGAGGCGCTACAACTACATAGACTACGAAATCGGCCATGGAAATGTAGAGGTGGGCTTCACCTGTATCATAAAGCAGGGAGATGACCGGCTCTACTCTTTCAAAATAGAACCGACAACAGGCGGTTCATTCTTTCGGATGCTGACAGAGGACCTGCGGCTGAACACCGGGCTGCTGGACACCTTTCTGCCCCTGATCAAAGCCCACTACCTTGACTTTATCGACCGCTTTGAGGCGGACCCAGCAGAGGCATTACATCTGGTCTGCGCTCCCTTTATCCAGCCGGAGGATTACAGCTGGTGCATCCATGTGGATGAGCAGATGGTGGAACGGTACGGAACACCAGAGCAGCTGGCGGAGTACCGCCATCAGGCGGAATTGCGCGGAACGCCTGAACACAAGGCAAAGAATTGGATGGGTTCGATGTTGTTCCACCTCTCCCACGCCAATGATGTGGATCAAGCCTGGGCCTCAAGCCGCACCAGAGAGGAACTGGACCAGGTGGTGGAACCCTTTGTGCAGGCCAAGCGGCAGACAGGACAGTGGACACAGGAGGATGAGGCGGGCTATCAGCTCTACCGGCAGGAAACAGATCCGAAGAAGCGCACCTTTCGGGTATGGTATCTCATCGCCAACCCCCGCGGCCTGCCGAAAGAGTTTGTCCAGAAAGAGCTGGAGTTTCGGTGGAAACTGTTCCCAGAAAAGAAGGAGGAACCCAAATGAGCAATAAAGCTTTCCAGCAAAATCTGGACGACAAAAAAGGCCCCCAGCCCGGAGGTCCCTATCTCATTCAGATGCTGTTCAAAGAGCCGGTAGAAATGCCGGATAAAGAAAAAATGACTGCCATAATGGAGAAGCACATCGGATCAACAGAGTGCTTCTGTTATGATAAGAAAATGGCCGGCTTTGCCGCCCTGGATCATGTCGCGGAATTTCAGGACGGCAAGTGCCCGGTACAGCTGATGGTGATGAAATGCGACAAGTTCAAGGGCAAAGGCTTTGATGCCTTTCTGATGAGCCAGATGTGGGACTGCCAGGAGGACCGTGACCGGATCTTCCGGGAGTGCAAATATCAGGTGGTGGCCACCGATATGCTGACTGCGGCGCTTCCAGCGCTGGAGCGTGCCAACCTGGATGCCGACTTTCTGGAGGCTCTGGCAGAGCTGTACCCCACCTGTGAGGCGTTCTATTTCCAGAACTGCGGCAAGCTGTTTCTGGCAGAGGATGTGCGCTCCCATCAGATTGAGGGGCCGGATCGGTTCATCCGCTTTGGCGTCAATGTCCGTTTCTTCAACATCGAGGGCACGGAGGATATGCTCATCGACACGGTGGGCATGAGCACCCTGTTTTTGCCGGATCTCCAGTACCACTTCCACGGCATGGACCCCAACTGGGTGGTAAACCACGCCTATAATGCAGCGTCCTATATTCTGGAGCATGATAACCCCATTGAGGATGGGGAAACCATAGACGGCGTGGCGGATGGCCAGATGTGCCGGGAGATCCAGTGGAAGTGCCAATATGAAGATGCCTTGATCCAGCCGCCCAGAGGGGTGCTGGACATCAACATGGGAAACTATGCTTCGGGAGGACGCTGAATGAATGGCGTTGTGCTCCTGGTAGGCGGACTTCTGCTTGTGGCGGTGATCAAGCTGATTATAGATCGAAATTGGATCGGCCTGCTTCTCTGTGCTGTCGCCCTGCTTCTGGTCTTTGGGGCTGGACACCATACAAAATAGGCCATTTTAAGAATCGAGGAGGTGAAGTATGCAGAATTCAACAAATATGAGGATACTGGAATTACTCCGGTTTCTCTATGAGCGGACCGATGAAAACCATCCCGCCACAGTATCTGACATCATTGCCCATCTGAATGGAAAAGGAATTCAGGCAGTGCGGCAGACTGTTTACGCAGATACCAATGCGCTGATCGATGCAGGGATTGATATTGTGGTGGCCAAGAGTACCCAAAACCAATATTTTATGGGAAACCGCCTGTTTGAGTATCCAGAACTGAAAATGCTGACAGACGCAGTAGCATCCTCGAAGATCATTTCTGCCAAGAAGTCTGAGGAGCTGGTGCAGAAATTATGCCGTCTGACCAGTCTACATCAGGCAAAGCAGCTTCAAAAATTTGCTGCTTTATCCAGCCGTGTCAAACCGCATAATGAAAAGGTTTACTACATCATTGACAATATCCAAACAGCGATTGGAAACCATCAGCAAATTCGGTTCCAATACTATGAATATACTCAAGAAAAAAAGAAAATCTTAAAGCATGATGGATATTATTATGTCGTAAATCCTTATGCGCTTGAATGGAAAAATGACCATTACTATTTGATTGGATTTTCTCTGAAGCATCAGAAAATTGCTCACTTCCGTGTAGATCGGCTAACAAGTGTAGAAAATCTGGAAACTTACTTTATGCCGATAGAGGGATTTGATGTAGCCTCCTATACAAATAAAATGGTTGATATGTTTACATCGGAGTCATCGAAGGAAGTAACCCTTCTATGTGAAAACGAATTGATGAGAGTAATCATAGATCATTATGGAGAAGATGCTGCTGTTGATAGGTATGATGATACACACTTCACAGCCAAAATTGAAGTGAACCCCAGTGGAACTTTTTATGGCTGGATATTCAAATTCAAAGGGAAAATAAAAATTCTCTCTCCCAAAGAGTGCATTACGGAAATGCAGCAAATCGCTCAGGAATTTATATAGCGCAAAAGAGGTGTTATTGATTTTTAACACCTCTTTTCAAATGAAATTTTTATCCTTGAAGTGAACAGATGTTCGATATACAATATAAGCAAGATGTTCGCAGTTCGTCGAACAAATGAGAGGTGAATGCTGTGGGCAATATAACTTTTGGATCATTTATAGCCGAGAAACGCAAGGCGCACAAATTCAATTTACGCGATACAGCCAAGCATTTGAATATTGCTTACGGTTATCTGTGTGATATTGAGCAAAGCCGCCGTCCTGCACCCAATGGAGATTTTGTGGAACGCATCTCTGCCTTTCTGAATTTGGATAAATCAGAACATGAGTTGCTTTTGGATCTGGCTGCAAAATCACGCAATACAGTATCTGCTGATTTGCCAGACTATATCATGGAAAAAGATATTGTTCGGGCAGCCTTGCGTGTGGCAAAAGAAGTAGATGCTACCGATGAAGAATGGCAGACATTTATGAAAATGCTAAAGGAGCGTAAACGATAGGGGGGAGAGCTTTGTCAATTCCACAAATCCGTACAGAAGCAATCGAGGCGGTAGGGCGAAAAATCCTGATGGAATATGATCCCTCTCTGCTATCCGGGCAACCATGTCCTGTGCCAATCGAAACCATTATCGAGACAAAGTTTGATCTAATCCTGGAGTTTCATACACTAAGAAAAAACCCCAAGATATTAGGGGAAACAATTTTCGATGACGGTGCTGTTGTCTTATATGACCAGATACAGAGACAGTATCGAATGATTGCAGTAAGAGCCGGTACAATCTTAATTGATGAACGGCTTTGTGATCCGTCAAAATTAGGGCGGCTCCGTTTTACCTGTGCCCATGAGCTGGCTCATTGGGTACTACATAAGAAGTTATACTCCGGTACTGGAGATGTTGCTGCTTATAACGGAAATGTTTCTTCCGACGAAAGTCATGGCATAATTGAGCGTCAGGCGGATACCCTGGCCTCTGCTCTGCTGATGCCTTTACCGCAGATCAAAAAATGTTTTTACCAGCTTAGAATAGGCCGGACAGATGAACAGCTCATTGCTGAAATGGCAAATATTTTTGAGGTTTCCAAGCAAGCAATGCAGATTCGTCTAAAATCCAGAAACCTGATATAACCAAATGGGAGAATAGAGAGAGGCACTGCCCTCTCTCACTCTCCTCTGCTATGCTATTTTGTACCTAATATGTTCGCAATATTGCGAACAAGGAGGGATGTTCTATGAGAAAAGAAAGCACAACAATCCAAAAATGTAACAGCAGGCTAACAGCTTTGGGGCTTAACAGCGACGCTGCGTTTCATAGAAGTAAGCTGATTCTAAAGATTTACCGTGATGTAGTCTGGGTTCTGAGTGAACGGGCAGAAGAATTACAAGAAACCGCTTGGATTATGGGAGAACAAGATATAGAGTCTGGCCTCTGCTATCTTGAAAATTTTGCACCAGATATTGAACTGCAAGCCTTTGAAGAAAAAGTTTGCTGCCTTGTTCAAAATCAAATGCTGGTCAATATTATTGACCGTGCACTCCTTCGTCTGAAACGGTATCCGGATCGAGGAGAACTTTACTATGAAATTTTGACTAAGCAATTCATCTATCGGTTTAACAGTACAGAGAAAGAATTGCTGGAAGAACTAAATATAGAACGCAGTGTCTTTTATGACCGAAAACGAGAAGCCATCTATTTATTTTCTGTTTGCTTGTTTGGATATTCTATTCCAGAAGTCCTGGAGGAGCTGCCCCGACTAAATCCCGACTAAATCCCGACAAATCCCCGACCTAATCCCTACTCCCTTCCGACTTCCGACCTGCTATACTTGTTATAGTGGCAGGAATGTGCTAAATTGAATACTTTTCTACATAAGGCCCGGCATTAACCGGGCTTTTTTCATTCCTGCTGCAATATGGCGGCAGGAACATGGCTGGAGGTGAAAACACTTCCGGCCTTTTTCTTTGCCCGGTATTAGGAGGCCGGTATGCGCTGGGAGGCGTACATAGCAAAATATCCATGACACCGTTCAAATTCGCTGACTACCAGAATTTGAACGGAGGAAAGGATATGACGAGAGTATTCATTTGGAAAAATAACAGCCCACAGGAATGGGAGGAAATCAGTTTTTCAGCGTTCAGTAAGGCACGCCGCAATGGTTGCTTTACTGGGCGCTTTTTTGTTGAAACAGTCAAAATGTTCCGTGATGAAGATGACCGCATTATCATGGAATGTTCTCGCAAAGATTTTGAAAAATACCAACAGGAGGACCGCCACAGCCGCTATCTCCAGGAACATGAGAAAAGTTGCTCTATATTCCCGGCTTCTCATGTGGGAGATCGTGACGGCACAGAGGAAGGTTATCAGGATACAGATTTGTTTGTGGATGAATCTGTTGATACTGCGGAACAAGCTATTCAGAATTTACTCCTTGAGGATTTACACCAAGCTCTATTGAAACTGAGTCCAGCAGAACGAGATTTTATATTGTCCTATTATGAAATGAAGATACCAAATGCAACTTGTTTAGCCCAACGATATGGTATTACTCGGCAAGCCGCAGATAAGCGATTGAAAAAAATCGAAGAAAAAATAAAAAGTTGGTTGCGATTTTCTAAAAAAGTGGCAGTAGCAAGTGAGAGGGAAATCCTTTCACTTGCACCTTGACAACCTCATATACGAATCATTAAGTTTGATCCTCTTTGGGCGTAATAGCCGCTACATCAGCGGTATATTTTCTGAGAGCTGCCACTCGCATAACAGGCCAACCCATTTTTGCTGTATAGATGAGTTTTCGGTTTATCAGAAATATATCAGGCTGGAATACATCGGATGGCATCCGGTCATGGCATAACAAGGAGGAAAGCTCTCTTACAGCCATAGTCCGAGCGTGATAATAACCGTCGCAGGCCATGGGTAAGACCAAACGAAGTGGAGGTGAAACTCCTGAGAAGCAGGCCAGCCACCTGCGGCTTAATGATTACCCAAATCCCTGGGGTGTCGTGGACAAGTAAGGGATAAAACAGGCGCTAAATTGAAGGAGACTCTGTAATTTGCAGAGCCTCCTTCTTACATAATCAAATCTCAAAACATAGGAGGATGAACATGAAAGAAGATTGGATTTATAAGCGTGGGGATTTATATTATGCCAATTTGAACCCTTATTTTGGATCAGAGCAAGGCGGCACCCGTCCTGTCCTGGTTCTTACAAAACAATGTGGGAATTTTTCTGCCCCACTTTGATCGTAGCTCCGCTCACCAGTAAATGGATTAAGAAAAAGGAGCTGCCCACACACTATGCACTGGAGAGCGTTCCAGAGCTTGGACTGAAATCTGTTGTTCTGCTGGAGCAAATTAAAACGATTGATAAAAGGCGTGTTTTATCGTACATTGGGCGCGTATCTCGCGAAGAAATGAGAGCGATTGATGATGCTCTGCAAGTTAGTTTAGATATTCATATTCCGGAGGAAATGGAGGCTCCGTAAGGCCACTTACCGGATAAAGGAGGCGTTTTTATGTTTGAAGCAAGAATTGCGGAATTGAACCGCTTTAATGAACAAAATCCTGTCAGCTATGACAAAAGAACCTATACGGTCGATGAGATTCAGGACATTCTGGGTATCAGTCGTCCCACAGCATATAATCTGGTAAAACAGGGTGTATTCCACAGCGTCAGAGTCGGCGGTCATATCCGCATTTCCAAAAAGAGCTTTGATGACTGGCTGGATCACACAGATGAATGATTTGTCAAGGATGCCGATCTCCAAATCGACATCCTTAACTTTTTTTCTGCTTTCTCTTACAATGAGGCCATAGCAAGAAAAACTTTATAGAGGAGGCAAAAGCCATGCAGAAACAAAGAGTAAAGACCAGTATGTCTGTACCAGAGATGGGCAAAATGCTTGGGCTTGGTAAAGTAGAATCCTACTGGTTGGTTAAAAAGAACTATTTCAAAACAATTCAAGTGGCCGGACGAATGAGAGTTATGCTGGATAGCTTTGAAGATTGGTATGCCGGCCAGTTCCACTATAAAAAAGTGGATGGTACACCGCCCGGAGAGAAATGGCGGCATACTACGATGTCAGTACCGGAAATGGCGGATCTTTTGGGGCTGAAATCTGGCACAGCTTATGACCTTGTTAAAAGGGGCTATTTTGAGACGACCTTGATTGATCGAAGAATTCGTATCATTACCAGCAGTTTTGAAGCCTGGTATCAAAAGCAAACTCATTATGTGAAAATCTCAGAAAGGAGCAATGAAAATGGCATCTATCGTGAAGCGTAAAAGCAAATATTCTGTGGTGTATGATTACACAGATGAAAACGGAAAACGCAGACAGCGTTGGGAAACCTTCAGCACAAATGCAGAAGCAAAAAAACGAAAAAAGCAAATTGAGTATGAGCAGGACTCTGGAACCTTCTTTATTCCTACGGCAAAGACCCTGAACGATCTGCTCGATGAATATATGTCCATCTATGGTGTAAATACCTGGGCAATGTCAACATATGAAAGCCGCCGTGGTCTGGCGAGAAACTACATAACTCCTATTATCGGAGATATGTTACTATCCGACATCACTCCAAGGATGATGGATAAGTATTACCGCGATCTGCTCTCTGTGAAAACGGTAAGCGTCAACAACCGCAAACCCACAAGCGAATATCTGACCCCGCATACAGTAAGAGAAATTCACAAGCTACTTCGCAGTGCCTTTAATCAGGCGGTGCGTTGGGAACTAATCAGCCGTAACCCTGTTCTGAATGCGACACTTCCCAAAGAAGAACATAAAGAACGGGATATATGGACTGCCGAAACGCTGAGCAAGGCTATGGAAGTCTGTGATGATCCTATCCTCTCCCTTGCCTTAAATCTGGCGTTCTCCTGCTCTTTACGCATTGGTGAAATGCTGGGCCTTACCTGGGACTGCATTGATATTGCACCACAGAGCATAGAAAATGGTTCAGCTTATATATTCGTCAACAAAGAGCTGCAACGGGTTACACGAGGTGCATTGGACGATTTGAGCGACAAAGGTGTTATTAAGAAGTTTCCACCTTGCATAGCCAGTACCCATACTGCTCTGGTCCTGAAAGAGCCTAAAACCAAAACCAGTATTCGCCGCGTGTACCTGCCGAAAACAGTTGCCTATATGCTGGTAGAGAGAAAAAAAGAAATTGATGAGCTGATGGATCTGTTTGGAGATGAATACATCGACAATAACCTGGTCTTTTGCTCCAGCAATGGCCGTCCGATGGAAAGCCAGGTGATTAACCGTGCTTTCAATAAACTTATCAAAGAAAACGGACTGCCTCATGTTGTATTCCATTCTCTCCGTCACTCCAGTATCACCTACAAGCTGAAACTCAATGGCGGCGATATGAAATCCGTCCAGGGCGACTCTGGTCATGCTCAGGTAAAAATGGTTGCAGATGTCTACTCTCACATCATCGACGAGGATCGCTGCATAAACGCTCAGCGATTGGAGGAAGCATTTTACTCATCCAAGACTCCTGACCCTGTTGAAGATACAGAGCCTAAAACTGAGGATACTGCCGTCACTGAAAGTGATGAAAGTGATGCAGCGAAGATACTGGAACTGCTTAAAAATCCCGAAACTGCCGCACTGCTCAAGCAGCTGGCAAAAGCTTTATAAAGTCCCTCCCTCAGAAGAACGCCTCTCACTTTGTGAGAGGTTTTCTTCGTTTGAACCACTTTGCACAGTGACCAAACACTTTTTTTGTTAGCAAGGTTCTGAAAGCATTTTTGAGCGATGTTAGCAAATTCGCGATTTTGTTTGCAACTTCCTCTAATTCCTGCTAACAAATGTTTGCAAGTTCCTTTGGTAAAAATCGAACCTCTGACTTACCGCCTTTCTTAGCAAAAGGCCAAATCTCGTTAGCAAATGTTAGCAAACCAAGGTTTTTTTGCAAAAAAGCCACAAAAGCCGCAGAAATAAGAAAAGCCGAAAACCCTGATAAATCAAAGGTTTTCGGCGTGTTTGCTGGCGTCCCTGGCGGGATTCGAACCCACGGCCTTTCGCTTAGGAGGCGAACGCTCTATCCTGCTGAGCTACAGAGACTTATATTAAATTGAGACTGGCAACGATCACTTTTCCCCGTAAGGCAGCTGGTAGAGCACAACCTTAGGAGGGAGGCGCTTTATCCAGCTAAGCTACTGAGGCATATTATGTATTATCGTTGATTTTTTGAAATTCAACGCACTTGGAAACAAATGTGTGGAATGCTTTTCACAACGAAGTGACCGACTGCATTGCAACCAGAACGGTGTTAAACTTGTTGCATCAAAATTTGTTGAGAAAACCGTGATTCTCGGTTTTGCTTTTGAATAGAGCAATCACTTCTGCACCCAAGGTATCAGGTTGACCGAATTCTTAGGAGGCGGACGCTCTATCCAGCTGAGCTACGGAGACACAGTTCTGCATCCTTGGGGCAGAACGCTCCTCAAAACGCAGTACCTTATTATAATACCGCAACCGGGCTGTAAAATCAAGTTGAACCTGCGGGCAAAATGGTGTATGCTATAAAGGAATGCAAAGCGGCTGCGTGCTGCGCAGGGAGGATGCTATGGAAAAGATAAAAAATATCCGCAAAAGGCTGCGGCACCAGAGGTCGGTTCGGCGGAGAAAGCTGGGACTGAGCACCCCGACCCAGATCATCTGCGTCAGCTTTATTGCTGTCATCGCGCTGGGCACGCTGCTGCTCACCCTGCCTATTGCCAGCAGGCACGGACGGCTGGATGTGCTCAACGCCATGTTCACAGCCACCAGCGCCACCTGCGTCACCGGTCTGGTGGTGCGGGATACGTGGACGCAGTTCACATGGTTCGGGCAGGCAGTGGTGCTGCTGCTCATTCAGGTGGGCGGCCTTGGGCCTTGTTACCCTTACCAGCTTTTTTGCGCTGGCCATGCGCCGGCGCATGGGCTTCCGAGATCTGCGGTTGCTGGGCGAAAGCGTTTCGGCGGACGGCTACGATCAGGCCAAAAGTGTGCTGAAGATCGTGGTGGGGCTGGCAGCGATGTTTGAAGGCATCGGCATTCTGCTGCTGATGTTCGCCTTTGTGCCGCAGTTCGGGCTGGAGGGCGTCTGGATCAGCGTATTCACCGCCATTTCGGCCTTCTGCAATGCGGGCTTTGACCTCTTCGGGCGGTTCGGGGCGTACTCCTCGCTGGTGCCCTATGTCAACAACTACTATGTGCAGGCAGTGATCATGTTCATGATCATCTCCGGCGGTCTGGGCTTTATGGTCTGGGTGGAGCTGTGCCAGTGGTACCAGAAACGCCGTCTGTCCCTGCACGCCAAGGTGGTGCTGGTCCTTCGTCGGTGATCCTGTGGTTGGGCGGCGCGCTGGGGCTGGGGCTGATGGAGTGGAACAACCCCGCCACGCTGGGCGGGCTGTCGGTGCCCGGCAAGGTGATGGCTTCACTGTTCCAGTCGGTATCCACCCGTACCGCCGGCATGAACACCGTGGACTTGGCCTCCTGCGGCACCCTGAGCAAGCTGCTTATGAGCGTGCTGCAATTCATCGGCGCAGCGCCCGGCTCTACCGGCGGCGGCGTGAAGGTGACCACCTTCGCTGTCATCATCCTGACCATCCGCAGCGTGGCGCAGGGACGCGATGACTGTGTGATCGCTGACCATCATATCGAGTCCAAGACCGTCTACCGCGCCCTGACCATTATCGTGCTGGGCGCTGTGGCGGTCATCGGCTCGGCCATTGTGGTGTACTACAACACCTCGGACGCCGTGTCCGTGGTGGATGCCATCTTCGAGTCCTGCTCGGCCTTTGGCACGGTGGGCCTTTCCGTAGGCGTAACCAGCCAGCTGAACAACGGGGCAAAGATCCTGTATATGCTGGTCATGTTCATGGGCCGTGTAGGCCCGGTGGCCTTTGCCATGAGCCTGACCGCCAAACCGGACGACAACAAGCGCAAGATCATGCCAGTGGGGCATATCAACGTAGGTTAAATGAAAACAGGCGGCTGCACAAAGCATTGTGCAGCCGCCGCTTTTATGTTGAACGATAGGGACAGACCGTTTTCACGCTGAAAGTTTTTTCGCAGAAAAAGCAGATCACTCTGCGTACAGGGAGATGATATTCAGCACGATCTCGGTGCAGCGGTCCATCCGCTCCACGGTGGTGCACTCGCACACGCCGTGGAAGTTGAAGCCGCCGGTGCCCAGGTTGGGGCAGGGCAGACCCATCCAGCTCAGGGTAGCGCCATCGGTGCCGCCGCGCACGGGCACCTCCACCGGCTCCAGACCGGCCATGCGCACAGCCTTGCGGGCGGTCTCGATGAGGTGGAAGTGGGGCTTGATCTTTTCCAGCATATTGCGGTAGCTGTCCTTGATCTCCACTTCCACGGTGCCTGCGCCGTACTTGCCGTTCAGGTAATCAGCAATGTCCTGCATATTGTCCTTTTTGAACTGCAGCTTGGCGGCATCGTGGTCGCGCAGGATGTAGCCCAGCTTTGCGGTGGTGACATCGCCGTACATCTGGCACAGGTGGTAGAAGCCCTGACGACCCTCGGTGGTCTCGGGACGTGCCATCACGGGCAGAGCGCCGTGGAACTCCATGGCAACGTTGGAAGCGTTGATCATGGTGTCCTTGGCGGAGCCGGGGTGCACCGAGAAGCCGTGGATGGTCACGGTGGCGGCAGCAGCGTTGAAGTTCTCGTACTCGATGTCACCGGCATCACCGCCATCCACCGTGTAGGCAAAGTCTGCGCCAAAGCCGGGGATATCGAACAGGTCGGCACCCTCGCCGATCTCCTCGTCCGGGGTAAAGCCGATGCACAGCTTGCCGTGGGGGCGGCCCTCGCGGATAACGGTCTCCACAGCGGTCATGATCTCAGCCACACCGGCTTTGTCGTCTGCACCCAGCAGGGTGGTGCCGTCGGTGGTGATGAGGGTCTCGCCCTTCATGGAGGCAAGGAAGGGGAAGGCGGAGACCTTCATCACCTTGCCGGTGGCGGGCAGCACCACGTCGCCGCCGTCATAGTTCTCGTGCAGGATGGGGTTCACGTTCTCGCCGCTGGCATCCGGGGCGGTGTCCATGTGGGCAATCAGACCCAGCGCGGGCTTTTCCTCGCAGCCGGGGGTGGCGGGCAGGGAACCGTAGACGTAGCAGTGCTCGTCCACCCGGGCATCCTCTAC